>WNFT01003960.1_pt1 | contig 12961 bp, 10 predicted proteins | sample 5400191 | NCBI WGS metagenome assembly WNFT01 (sample SAMN13153359, study PRJNA577476) | soil metagenome | isolation source: 80 cm saprolite under Madrone tree | place: USA:California | collected 2016-06-14
CTTTCAAGGTCAGGATGGTCTGGTTCTGCTCCTCATTGTATCTCGCGGCTTCCGCTTGCACTCCCCTAAAGCTGTTTGCTTGCTTTGCCACGATGTGACGTGGAGAAACCGGTCTTGAAGTCCGTAATCCATACACCTTGTGCTCAATGCAAAAAAATGAACCGCACCCCGGTACTTTCCCGGGGGCGATTTAAAAGATACTGCTTATGGTCTCTGCATCACTTTCTTCTGCCAGTGCAAGTCAGCTCGAATCTGGGTGGCGGTTTTGCGGTAAAAATGCCTGACATCGTTACGGACGTGTTCGTTGAAAGAGTCCCAGGCGTCGAGATGGCCAAGCAGCAGGTGATGGTCTCTGCCCCTGGCTTCACACAGCGTGATCAGGTTCTGTGGGTCAAGCTCCAGGTGAGGGTGCAGGTGGAAGGGTTTGATATGATGGACTTGCAACTTTTTGCCTTTGTAGCCACAGGCCACGCACGCAGGCTCGCGCAGGAGATGTTCCCTGGCCACTCTGGCCCACTCGGGGCTTCGCTCACGCCCATGCAGTCTGCCGACGTGTGCTCCATGGTCCCGTCTCTTGCGCCTGGTCAGGCGCAAGAGCGCGACCCCTACGATGAGCACAGCAACCAGCACCAGCAGAGCAATCAGCAACGAAATGTTCATATCTTCCTCCTTCTCTGTAAGATAGAAGTCACATCCACGAAATCAGATCTCATAGGTCTTCTGAGCAGTGTGATCACTGATCGGTGTACTGGAAAGCATATCCCATTGAGGGGGAAAAAGCAACTGAGCAGTTACGGAAATAGTAGAGAGACTCGAGCAGCCCAAAAGCCTTGACATCCCCACCCATAATAGTCTATACCATTCCTAAGCGGTATTTTTTTCTTATCTACCACCTACCTGTCCGCCATGATTCCTCAGACGGCTGAAAGGAGGCTCTCATGCTTGAGCCACACATTGTCGCAGAATTGCGAAGTATCTTAGGCGCTGAAGGAGTAATCGACAAACACGAGCAATTGCGCACCTACGAATCTGACGGCCTGACTAACTTCCGCATTGTGCCCGCCCTGGTTGTACTCCCCATCTCGACCGAGCAAGTGCAAGCCGTCGTGCGCATCTGCCATCGTGAACGTATCCCATTTGTCCCGCGAGGCTCTGGGACGGGCCTCTCCGGCGGCGCATTGCCTATCGCCGGAGGCATCGTCATCTCGCTGGCACGCATGAGGCAGATTCTCAAGGTCGATCTGCCCAACCAGCGCGTGGTCGTGCAGCCCGGAGTCATCAACCTATGGATTACACAGCGAATCGCACCGCATGGCTACTACTACGCGCCCGACCCCTCCAGCCAGCAAGTGTGCTCCATTGGCGGCAACATCGCCGAGAACTCAGGCGGTGCCCACTGCCTCAAGTACGGCTTCACCGTCAACCACGTGCTGGGCATGAAATTCGTCATGCCCGACGGCGAAGTGCTAGAGGTCGGTGGCCCGACCTTTGACACCCCCGGCTATGACCTGCCGGGCATCATCGTCGGATCAGAAGGCACGCTTGGTATCGCCACGGAAGTGACCCTGCGCATTCTGCGCAAACCCGAGGCGGTCCAAACAGCTATGGCTTCCTTCGAGACGACCGACGCCGCCGGTGAAGCAGTATCAGGCATCATCGCCGCCGGAATCGTGCCCGCGGCAGTCGAGATGATGGACAAGCTGGCGATCGAGGCATGCGAAGCGGCAGTCCACGCAGGCTACCCACTAGACGTGGGAGCCGTCTTGCTCGTCGAATTGGATGGGCCGCGCACCGAGGTCGCCATCTTGCTCAAGCGCGTCGAAGACATCTGCCGGCAGGCCGGGGCCATAGAGTATCGCCTGGCTCGTACCGACGAAGAACGCACACTGATGTGGAAGGGCCGCAAGGCTGCCTTCGCAGCAGTAGGCCGCATCAGCCCCAACTACATCGTCCAGGATGGCGTCATCCCACGTACCGCGTTGCCACACATACTGCGCGAGATTGAGGAACTCAGCCAGCGAGCAGGCCTGCGCGTCGCCAACGTCTTTCATGCAGGCGACGGGAATCTGCATCCACTGGTGCTCTACGATCAGCGTATCGCGGGCCAGGAGGACGAAGCAGAGGCACTCGCGGGTGAGATTATTCGCCGTTGCGTTGCTCACGGCGGGAGTATTACCGGCGAGCATGGCGTGGGTATGGAAAAGAAACATCACATGCTGGCGATGTTCACCGAAGCCGACCTGGCAACCCACCAGCTCATCCGTTGTGCTATCAACCCGGACAATCTCTGCAACCCTGACAAAGTCTATCCAACCCCGCGTTTGTGCGGCGAGGTACCAGGCCCCTACCGCCCGCACCCGGTCGAGTTAGCAGGGCTGGCAGAGCGCTTCTGAACGGAGGGCACAATGACAGTATCTCCACACACGCCACAATCCTTGCAGGAAGCGCTCACCTCCCTGCTAGGCGCTGGAGTACACCTGGCGACCGAAGCCGACGTCGTAGCCGGAGTACAGCCGTACGTCGTCGTGGAGCCGGGCAGCGAGGAAGAAGTAGCAACGGTCCTGACCTACGCCAATCGCGAAGGACTGAAGGTGCTGGTGCGAGGAGGTGGCACCCAACTTAACACCGGCCTGCCGCCAAGGAATGGCGATATTCTGCTAAGTATGGCAAAACTCAACCAGGTGATGGAGTATGCACCGCACGACATGACGGTCACGGTGCAGGCAGGCCTCAGACTGGTTGACCTACAATCGCACCTGGCCCAGGCCCGCCAATGGCTGGCACTCGATCCTGTACTCAGCCCGGGTGCGACGCTTGGCGGCATCATCTCCACCAACGTCTCGGGTGCCCGTCGCTTGCGCTACGGTGGAGTACGCGACCAGATCATAGGCATCCGCGTCGTGCTCCCCGATGGGACCATCGCCAAGGGTGGCGGCAAGGTCGTCAAGAACGTCGCAGGCTACGACCTGCCCAAGCTCTTCACGGGTGCCCTGGGAACACTGGGAGTGATTGTCACCGCCACATTCCGGCTTTACCCCCTACGGGCCGCATCACGCACGGTTGTGCTCACTGCTCCCACTCTTGCTCCCTTGTGTGACCTGGCAGTGCGCATCATCGCCTCGATTCTGGAGCCAACCGTTCTGGATGTCATGAGTCTCAACACTGCGCGTGGAGGATATGTGATGACGGTTCGCTTCGAGATGGAACCGGAGTCAGCAGACGAACAGGCAGCTACCCTCGTTGCTATGGCAGCGGGCCTGGGTGACGCCCAGATTTTGCAGGATGAAGCGTGGCTGTGGGGACAGGTCGCCGCAGACTATGAGCTTGCCAGCGACGCTGAGAACGCGCTGCTCGTGAAGGCCAGCGTGTTGCCCACCACTAGCGCATCCTGGTTGGAGAGCCTTGAGTATACGGTACAGCAGATGAACCTGAGTGTACGTTGGCGTGCCCATGCAGGTCATGGTCTGATTTTCGCGCACCTGGCCGGCGATGAACCCGCGTTGGTCACAGCAGTGGACCAACTACGCCAGGCAGCATCTCGTAGCCAGGGTAGCCTGGTCGTCGTGGATGCCCCACCGGCGTTGGCAGCCAGGGTTGACGTGTGGGGTTCTCTGCCACGTCAAACGTTTGAAGTGATGCGTCGTCTCAAAGAACGCTTTGATCCAAACTACACCCTGAATCCAGGGCGCTTCGTGGGAGGCCTATGAACAACTCAGATGAACAAACCGGCAATGAGAACACTCCCCATATGGTCCAGCAGAAGGGGCCAGTCGGATTAGAGTTGGAGAATGCTCCTTCTCGCTCGATGCATTCTGGACAGTTTGCAGGTTTTGATCAGCACCATCCGCCTGACCCCGAATTGATCGCTGACTGTGTTCACTGTGGCTTCTGCCTCTCTACCTGCCCGACCTACCTGCTGTGGGGCGAGGAGATGGACTCACCACGTGGCCGTATCCAACTGATGAAGATGACCTCGCAGGGCGAGACTGGCATCAACGCGACGTTCACGACGCATATCGACCAATGCCTCGGCTGTATGGCCTGCGTGACAGCCTGTCCTTCGGGCGTGCAGTATGACAAACTGATCGAGGCCACACGTCCGCAAATCGAGCGTCATTATAAACGCAGCCTCTCTGATCGCCTGTTCCGCTCATTCCTGTTCAACTTCTTCCCCCATCCTGCCCGCTTGCGGGCCATGTTGCCTTTGCTCTGGCTCTACCAGAAGAGCGGGGCCAGGCGCCTGCTCCGTTCCCAACGGATCAAGCAACTCGTTCCAGAGCGGCTACTGGGCATGGAGGACGTAATGCCACCTGTCCGCCTGGGAGCGATGTTTGCTCGGCCTGCCATCTTCACGCGAGCGCAAGGGAGGCGGCGACGACGAGTGGGGCTACTCCTGGGGTGTGTGCAGCGCGTGTTTTTTGATCCTGTCAATGCCGCCACGATCCGCGTGCTTGCAGCCGAAGGATGCGATGTCGTGGTGCCGCAGACGCAAGGATGCTGCGGCGCACTTTGCATTCACGCTGGCCGCGAGGATGAGGGATTGAACTACGCACGGCGTTTGATCGATACGTTTGAGATGTGGGGAGTGGATACCGTTGTCGTCAATGCTGCTGGTTGCGGTTCCACCATGAAAGAATATGCTCACCTGTTGCGCGACGACCCCGCATATGCTGAGCGAGCCAGGGCCTTCTCGGACTCTGTGCGGGATATCTCGGAGATACTGGCCGAATTAGAGCCGGTGGCACCACGCCACCCTATCCAACTGCGCGTGGCCTATCACGATGCCTGCCACCTTGCCCATGCACAGGGCGTTCGTCTCCAGCCACGTAAAGTACTGCGCAGCATTCCAGGCCTCGACGTGGTGGATATCCCCGAGGCCGACATCTGCTGTGGCAGCGCCGGTATCTACAACCTGATCGAACCGGAACCAGCCAGCCAGTTGGGGGAACGCAAGGCTCAGAACATCCTGAGCACGTCACCCGATGTGATCGCCACCGCCAATCCAGGCTGCCTGCTGCAAATTAACACGGCCTTGCAACGCCTGGGCGAACGTATCCCAACGCTGCATCCTGTAGAACTGGTGGATGCTTCGATACGGGGCGTGATGCCGCCTGGGATAGCAAAGGAGAAGTTATGAGCGAGCATCAAGCCTCAGATATGCCACTTCCTTGGCTCTCAACTCATGCCCACAAGAACCGAGCGATGTGGGAGACGACCAGCGACAGCTACGAACAACAACACGCGGCGGCTCTGGAAGGCGAGAAGGCAATGGCCTGGGGTCTCTGGCGCATTCCAGAGGCAGAGCTCGGCGTTCTCGGTGACGTTGCGGGAAAAGATGTGCTAGAGTTTGGTTGCGGTGCGGCACGCTGGTCGATTGCCCTGGCTCAATGGGGGGCACGGCCTGTTGGACTCGATGTCTCGTCTCGACAGCTTCAGCACGCCCGCCGCCTCATGGATGAGGCAAGTGTTGACTTTCCCCTCGTCGAGGCCAGTGCAGAAGACGTACCGCTCCCTGACGCCAGCTTCGACATTGTCTTCTGCGACTGGGGGGCGATGACCTTCTGTGATCCCTATCGCACTGTCCCCGAGGCGGCTCGTCTGCTGCGACCTGGCGGACTCTTTGCCTTCGCGACCTCGACGCCGATGCACGTTGTATGTCACAACCTGCAAACCGACCAGGTTGAGCGTACCCTCGTCAACGATTACTTTGGCATGACACGCATGGAATGGAATGACGAGGTGGATTTTCAGTTGCCCTATGGCGAGTGGATCCGTCTCTTTCGACGCAGCGGCTTCGTGATCGAGGACCTCATCGAAACGCGACCGGCTGCTGGCGTTAGCAGTACATACCGCAACGAGGCCGAGAATGAATGGGCCAGGCACTGGCCGATGGAGAACATTTGGAAGTTGCGCAAACAGAAGTAGGAAGGACTTGTGCAGAACCTATGGCCCGAACTGAATAACGAACAATCAGCTCCAGGCACTCCTGGACACGTGCAGGAATCGCTCAAACGTCGCCGTCTCACCGAGCCGGCTCTGCTTGCAGCGCTACGCGACTGGCTTCTGCATGACTACCTGGTCCCCTACTGTCGCACCCTCAGTGCCACTCGTATCTACCGCCGTTGTTACTGGATCGACGCTCTGGGCAGTATCAAGTCGCGAGCAGAAGCGGGGGCACCATCAACACCAAACGGAGATGAGCCAGAAGATCATCCGGCAAAAGGTCGCAAGCAAGATACCGGGCAGGCCATTCCCGCCACGCTTCAACCGCTCGTCTCACTCACCGGGATGCTCGCGCAGGAGGGCAGGCCAATAACGCTGCATGGCATCGTCTTCGAGGCCGGAAGCAGCAAGCGCAAAGAGACCAGGTCAGCGCAGAGTGAGCAGAGAGAGAACCATCATACAACCGCCTCAACAAAATTAGCAAGCACACTGCCCAAAGAAAGCGGTATCGTGCGTGCAAGCTGGCTAGAGGCTGCCCCAACCGTGCTCGATCTGCTTGGTCAATCCCCTGCCGTCTTCTTGCTCAATCCCTTCGGGCACACCCTGTTTACTTACGACGACCTGGCTCCCCTCTATCAGCGCACTGCACCGACTGAACTGTGTCTATTCATCCCGCACAAGCAGGTGCTGGCTCACCTGGTGGCTGCAAGGGGTGTGACGACATTGACGGCGCTGCTGCGCAGTGATCGTTGGAAGACCCTTCCCACCAATGATGAGGAGAGGGAGCGCACAATCGATGGAGTTATTGACCTGCTCATCGCTTCGATGCAGCGGCATTTTCTCGCGGTGCAGCGCTTCAGATTTCCTATGCAGGTACGTCCCGCCGTGGTCGAGACGGCTCCCTACACACTGATCTTTGCCACTCGTCGCCAGGACAGCCTGGCAAGCATGAACGACGCGCTGTGCTTGTACCGTCGTCGTCTGCACGAGCAGAGCCACCAGGGGGTGTTGGCTGAAGCGTGGTTTGCGACACAACAGCAAGAACGCCTTGAGGAAGAGATGCAACAGTTGTATCAGCGTGTTCTCAAGCAGGGTCGCGCCCAGCGTATACGTCGTTGGCCCGACCTGCGCCAACACCTGCTCAATGCCGACTTTGGGCATCATACTGTACGTGAGTACGACGAGGTGATGCAGCAACTCCTGGCCAGTGGCGCTGTGCGCTGTGAGTGGCGACAAAAACCCGCCACGGACGTGCGCAATAAAGCGATACCCGGCAATGATGATATGCTGCTGTGGAAGTAGCTCTATGTGACAAAGGGGAGGCGTTGCCAGGGGGAAATGTTGGTTATGGGGATCCCAACAATTTGGCAACGCCCTCTAAATAAATACGTTGCGCTTGGCTGTTTAGTAGCATGGATTTGACATCATGAGGCGAGGCTTCCACATTTTTTGCTTCCTGTCGAAATATGAAATATCAAGTGGACATTCCGGTAGGCTATATTCGGTTTATCTGCCCGGTAAAGCTGCGCTTCAATAGACATGGTGCTGGCAGTGTCCGGTGTTACTGGCACTGACTGGACCCATTTCTCCTGGGGTGCCAGAACGATTGATGGCCATGTATCTGCTTGAGCGCCATCGACCGTCACCACAACACGATACGAGACAGAAGTTGTCTCAAAGCTCTGTACGCCGATAGAAACGATGCAGCTATTGTTCGCCTGCTTTGACGGAAGCATCCAGAATTGAGTAAAACTGGGTTGTGGTTGCGGCGGTATGTTGGCAGAGAACCAGACAGCCAGGACAGCTACGAGTATTGCCAGTCCCAGCAGAAGACATTCGGAGATGGTAATGCGAAATCGCGGTATTCTTGCAACCTTCACGAGCTCCCTTCGTCGAAGGTACGCTGCAAGCAGAGCAAGTATGGTCGTTGTGAGTCCCAGGGAGAATGCCCATGAGCGCAGTTGTAATCCTGCGGGGAACACGTTGAGTATAAAACCCATCAGTACATCAATCGCCATGCTTAAGCCGAGGCTGAAAATAATGTGATCAACAGCACTGACTGGTTGCCCTATTTTCAAACCTGGCTGGCGAATAAGATTACTAGAAGGATCAGATGATTGATCAGGCGCTCGCTTGCGAAACAGGACCTGCGTGAGCGTATAGCCAGGCAAGACGAAGACTAAAGGCACGGCAAGAATGATCCCTATGATCAGGGGACGACTGGGCAGCTGTGCCCATCCCACACTAAGAGCTGCAAAGTATATCGCCCCTATGAGATCAAGATTTTTTAGACGCATTGCTGAGACCTCCACTGATGAGTGCTAGAGAGTATGACATGTCCGGCGTGCCAAGATTTTTTAAATTATGAACTTTCACAAGCACCATCGGTCATGTGTTGTCACGCCTCCGCGCAGCGAAGGGTCTGTCTCGATGGGCAGAGAGATGCTTCGCTGCGCTCAGCATGACAGGACCGGCTTTGGTCGTGAAAATTCATAATTGATTTGGTTCATCGGCAAATGCTCCCACGTCATAAATCACTATGTCGCCGCTATCAAATACGCGATTGATCTGGGGTATAGTGTTAAATTTTGTCAGAGCATCTCTGCTAATCGGGCTGGTGAGCCGGAAGGCATCAGGTTCACCAGACTCAAAATAGAACCCTTCTAACGGGAGTGACGTGCTTAAACGCAAATCAACGACCAGGTAGCGTATTTTAGCCCTCCGCAGAATGGCTACTTCTTCGGGGCCAACACGTGATGAGAAAAAAACAGGTGAAATATCCACATGGTCTTCCAGGCCGGTCACAACGCGCTGATCGCCATAAGTGCTCATTAACATTTGATTAATGCGATCAGTCCCAACTCGGTTATCCGGTCCAAGGTATGGGAAGGCCCATGACGCAGCTTGAATGCCCTCAGCTTCAACGGAGCGTCCATCAGCTACAACCGTATAAGAACCTGGTAGACCTGAGAGAGCTGGACCAGATTCGAAGATTACTCCCCCCAGGAGCACCACTGCTATTGCGCAGGTGATGAGCGAGGTTGCTTTCCAGCTGAGATTCCGCGTTGGCCAGAAATGCGTAATGAAAATGGTCAACACGTAGGCAATGGGTAAAAAGAGAAAAGCGGCAGAGCGGCCTGGAATTTCGGAACCAAATTGGGTGAAGCGAAACATCTGAACGATGGGATAGGCGAGCGAAGCGATACCGAACATGACTGCCAGTGCATCGTGACGGTGCTGTTGCCAGAGGGAGAGCAGGCCAAACGGGAGGCCGAATGCGACGAGCCCTACAGACGCTATCATCAATAGTCGATCCCATATTGGTGCCGGTGGAGCAGCTTGATTGACGAATAATGGCCGGGCTGTACTGGTACCTGCAATGATATGCCCAAGTTCAGTAAATGCAGTTTCAAAATAGCTGGAGAGGTACCCCCAAACAGGGTTTCCCTGAAAGAAAAACGCATAAGCGAGAGAGAGAAGAACCCCGCAACAGGCTATGGTAGCCAGAGTGCCTCGCATGTCCCGTGAAGAAGCCTCAAATAGACTGACCACTGCCCAGAGGATGAGCAATCCATTGAAGACGTAGTCTGTCATATGGTGCGTAATGGTAACGGCTAGCAGAACAATGTAAGCAGCGACCATAATCCAGCGATAGTCTTTGTTTGTATTTTCATAACGCGCCAGTATATAGAGCACACATGTAGCAAGTGAAAGTGCCAGCGTTTCGTAACTAAATAGTGCATCGAAAAAAACAAAATGTGGATTTGTCATGTAGATGATCGTCGCGATTCCTGCCATGCGACTCGATCTGGTTACTTGCTCGTAAAGCATGAAAAGCGACAAAATCATTAATAGGCGTGCTGTGCTTATTATGGCAACAGCTGCATGAAAGGTACTCAGTCCACTCATTGTACTAAAGGCATTTGTCACAATTTCGAGTCCAGGGTAGTAAGGGCTCACAGGAAGCATAGCATTTTCGCTGAAGAGGTGCCCGCTCCTGGCAATATCATCGGCAGTACGCCAATGGAGAAATTGGTCAAAAGAGGAAAAATGGAGAGGACTTATCATCAACTGAACAAAGTAGAAACAGAGCCCAACAACACAGAGCAGGCATATGCGCTCAAGCCGTGAAGGTGCCGGGGACACGAGCCGCACCACATGAGGCACAAAAATGAGAATCAGGCCAGGAAGGAAAAAAAATTCTAATGCCAGTTTCCCGTATTGTGAGAGGTAATAAGAAAGAGACACGACGAGCAGGCCTAATGTACTTGAGAGGGTCAGTAGTGGAAGCAACCCCAGGGGGCTGATTCCTGGTTTCACTGATTCCAGACCGCGGGTAAAAAGTCCCTCAGGTTGAGGGTCCTGTAATCGCGCAAGCCCTGTGATAATCATTCGCTGCACCGCCATTGCTAGATTACCTCTCGCTTTATGCGAGGAGATGGGGGGTGATCTACGCACTGTGGCCCATTCTGTCGCTGGTGTGGATTTCGTCGACAAATATTGCATGTAGGTAGCTTGCCGTGGGAGTACTTTCCCATCGTCCTGAAAAGGTTTGAATGGTTTAAATTGACGCTTCATCATCGCTGCTACCTGCTTCCAGCCTGTAGCAGCGATGATGTGTCGGTAGGCTTCATGACCCCCAATACCTCGTGATAGACCTGCTCAATGCGTGGTACTACTGTCTTTGCTTGAAATGCCATGACCCGTTGCTTCGCCAAAGCTCCCATACGCTCCCGCCGTACTGGATCAGCTAACAAACACTGGACGGCCTCTCGCAGCGCTCGTGGGTCCTCCGGAGGAACAAGAAAGCCAGTCTCACCATCGATGACAATATCCGGAAGTCCGCCGATGCGCGAGGCGATAACAGGCTGTCCCATCGTCATCGCCTCCATCGCCACTGTCGGGCAGGCGTCAGGGCATATTGAAGGCATAAGAGCGATAGAGCAGCGACTCCAGGCACCCATGATGGCGTCATGAGGCCAGCTCCCCATAAGTAAGACGTTCGGCGGTAGATGCTCATAGAGACCTGCAGCAGGTCGTCCTATGAGTACCAGTGGCACCTGACCGTCCATTTCAGTACACGCCTGAAGCAATACGTCCACCCCCTTATCGGGTGTCACATCACCCACAAAAAGTAAGAAGTCTTCCTTTGGCAACTGTGCTAGCAAGGGGTTTGCATCATCGCACGCTATGTCTGCATTGTCGGGGATGAAGTTTGGCATGACACGATAGGGTACCTTGTGTCTGGCCAGTTGGGTCCCCTCTACTACAGCCTGGCTCACAGGCAAGAACATATCGACAGCCCGTCTTTCGATCTCTCCCCATGCCCAATTCGCAAAAGTTGATGGCACTCCCTTGGCGATGCCGTAAAAGTCGGTGGCGCATTGCAAGCACTTCATGAAACCTGGGCCAGTGCAGCGCACTCCATAATGCATGAGGCGCTTCTGCACACAAACAAGACTGTAATCATGCAAGGTCACGACGAGTTTGGCCTGGCTCCACGTCTTCAGAGGAGTGAACGAGTGGACAATCCAATTATGAGCATGGACGATATCGGGCCGCTCCTCTAGAATAATACGACGCAGTGCCCAGAGCGCCTCCGGGTCAGGGAATGGTGGCGCATATTGGCGGTCACTTTCGCTGAAAAGCGTGCCCATACGCTGCATAGTGCCTCGTATGCGGTGTATGCGCACACCCTGATTGATTTCAAACTGTGGGAACCCTTTGTGCCAGAGTGTCGCAACAGAAACATCATGCCCCCGCGCAGCAAGCTCGGTACTGAGATTACGAACGTGACGTTCTTCCCCACCGATAGTGGGTGGATAAAATTGTGCAAGCATTAAGATGCGCATGATTCTCTCTTGATTGGTGTGTTGTAGATCATTTGTAACTGCCTGGCACAATCGTCCCAGGTTGGTAAGACAAAATGTGCTGGGGGAACAATCGGTTCTTCAATCTGCTGTTGTACCGCCAGTGCGACCTGCTCTGGAGAACTCTTCAGGGGTATAGCACGCACAAGTCCCTCTTCGGCCAGTTCTCTCAATCCAGACGTATCTGCAACCAGCACCGGGCGTCGAAGAGCAAGCGCCTCCATCACAGCGACAGGATGTGCTTCATACTCGCTCAGCAATGCTACCAGTGCCGCTTGTGAAAGAAGCTCCGTCATTGCTCGCCGATCACCGGCCGGAACTGCACGGATTTCAACATGCTCGGCAACGCCGACACTCTGTGCCCATTCGCATAGTGCTGCTTCGTAAGGACCTGCCCCTACAATAAGGAGTCGTGCATCAGAACGCCACTTACGTATGTTCGGAAGTGCGGTGATTAAATGTTGGTGCCCTTTGTAGCGTTCTAATCGCCCAACCGAGACGATCAGCGTCTGCACTGAAGTTTTTGCAGGCAGTTGCGTGAAGTCTGGCAATGTAGCCCCATTAGGGATAACTGCAAACTGTGCTGCCGGAAGATGTAACAGATCACGAAAGTAGTCAGCTTCGAAGCGTGATACACCTATCAGCCTTGATGCGTCAGCCAGGAGGGGGCGGAGCAGTTTCCATTGGATGCCCCTTATCCTGCTACGAAAGCTTGATGAGTGCCCTCCTGTATGGAACGTGACGATATAGGGGATATTGGCTTCTTTAGCCGCCAGCATCGCCAGAGGTGGAACGAATGTATGGCACCCCTGGCAATGAACGAGGTCCCAGGCGCCATCTTTGATAAGAGAAAACATCGCCGGGGCGATGTAGTAGTCACGCTGTGACGGCCAGGCCCGAACACGAATAATGCGCATTCCCTCAATCACTTCCTCTTTAGGAAGAGCAGTGGCTGAGGTAGTTGTGAGAATCGTGATGCTGTTTCCCTTACTGGCAAGACGACGTCCGGCTTCATGGACATGCGTTTCAATACCACCCATATAAGGGAAGTATCGCGCAGTCACCATTAAGACGTTAAGTCTACTCGTTTCTCCTGTCATCAACCTTGATCTCCTTTCCCGCGGAGTGTGCGCAGCTTTGCCTGCTTA
>WNFT01014249.1_pt1 | contig 12959 bp, 10 predicted proteins | sample 5400191 | NCBI WGS metagenome assembly WNFT01 (sample SAMN13153359, study PRJNA577476) | soil metagenome | isolation source: 80 cm saprolite under Madrone tree | place: USA:California | collected 2016-06-14
CGACATGCGACCTGGTCTTGGCCCAGGAGGACGATGGCCTCGCTGCCTGGTGCCTACGTCTGGGGCCCAACATGCGCACGCACGCCCCAGACCCGGCGCACGGCGGCGGGCAATATCTCCTCGTGGCAGGAGGAACACTCCTATACGACGAGACGATGTTGCCGAGACTCTCCTGCCTCTATGTCTCCGCGGACACCCGCCCCTTCGTGTTCCAGAGCGGTACGGAGGGCCTGGAAACCTTGCTGCTCCAGTTCCCGGTTGCCGAAGCCTCTGCGGCTCAGCCTGGGACGAGGTCCAGGACGCGTAGACGTGCCCACGGCGACGCCGGGACAGGCAGCGCGGGGGTTCCCAGGCCATCAGGAAACCGTGGGACGCCTGTCATGGCGGACCAGGAGCATGTGGCCCTGGTGCAGCAAGGGGCAACTGCGATCGCTGCCTGGCGTGACGCGCATCCAGGTGAGCGCCTGCACCTGGCTGAGGCTGACCTGGCCGGGGCCAACTTGCGGGGCGCCAATCTGCACGGGGCCAGGCTCTCTGGAGCCACCTTAGACAGGGCGGATCTTGTGGGGGCCGACCTGCAGCACGCGGATCTGCGAGCTGCCTCGCTTGCGGAGGCGGACCTGACCGGTGCACGCCTGCAGCACGCGTCCCTGGTGCGGGCGCATCTCGCCAGGGCCCACTTGCGCTGGGCGCGTTTGCCACGTGCTCACCTGCATGGGGCGTACCTGCACGAGGCGCATCTCCAGGCGGCCAATCTCCAACGGGCGTACCTGGTGGGCACGGATCTGAGCGGCGCGGATCTGCGTGGAGCATATCTGGAACGGGCAGACCTCCAGTGGGCGAACTTGCACGAGACCATCCTGAGAGGTACGCGCCTGCAGGAGGCGAACCTGCACGAGAGCGTCCTGGGATCGACCATCTTCGGCCACACGCATCTACAAGGCGCGCGGGGGCTTGACACCTGCCGACACCAGGCCTCCAGCTTCCTCGATGTGGGGACGTGCGCCTGCTCGGGGAGCCTCCCGGCGGATTTTCTCCGCGGCTGCGGCTGGTCGGATGCGCGGATCGCCAGCCTGGCAGAGCGGCTCCAGGAGCCGCCCGTGTCGGCATGTATTGAGCGCTCGCTCGCCCTCCCGACCGCCTATCAGCAGGGGGCGCTGTCTCTGCTGGCCTCCGTGAGCGCCGTCCTGCGCCAGCAGCATCCTGACATTCCGATCCACTGCCGCCCTACGCACAGCGGGCCGATGGTTCGTCTGCTGATCGACACCCCGGGAGGAGCGCGCGAGATAGTGGAACAGACGCTGCAGGCGTACGGCGGGGTAGTGGCGGAGCACCAGCCGCCCGCAGCCTGGCTCATTGACCCGGTCCAGGCCCACCACCTGCATCAGCACCTGGAAGACGCGGCCACGGCGCTGCGTTTGACCTGCGACGTCTCCCTGCGATCGGAGCCACCAGATGTCCCGCTTCCCCTGACGGTGGCGGAGCGGCTGCATCATCTGCGTCAACTCGTGGGCAACGCCTTGCACGATCTCTAGTGCAGCCTCAAACGACCTTTTTGGCCATGGACCAGGTCCCCTCTCCCGCAGGGAGAGGGAGCCACGGGCTCAGCTCATGATGCCCGAAGAGGTCCCTTAATCATGCACTCGTGCGGTTGCATGTGCTCGGTCGTTCCCCTATGATGATTGGCGAGACAACCCCATCGTAATCCTAAGCTATGGCTGGAAGGAGTGCATTGATGGCAACCAAGATTCCGGGTGAGACCTATCGCGGTAACACCTTACACGTCCCGCTCTCTGCAGATGGACAAATCGCCCTCTATGTGTGGCCCTTACGCCTTTTGAAGATCCAGGGGAAAGGCTGCGGCGGTCCCACCATCGGCGTCGAGGTCGGCAATGAAGAAGTCCTGCGGTTCGACTGTCATGACACCCCCGCCGGCCATTGGCATGGGGGTGGCTACGATCGCTTGCAAACGCCACGCGCGTCCCATCGCGATTTTCCCGAGCATGTCCAACGCGTGGCGGATCAGGTCGAGTGGGCCTTAGCGCACATCCAGCACAACAGCAAAGCCTTACTGGAAGAAGCGCAGTATAGTGACGCGGCCGCACAGCTCGATCCCGCCATGGTACAGACCGCGCTCAACACTATTCGCACCCACCTCGCTCAGCAAGGCGATCTGCGGGTGCAAGCGATAGAGGAAAAGCTCATCGCCATGTAAGCGGGCGGCATCACCCGGTCAGCACAGCCCGCTTGACCGCCCCCATCCGATCGTACCGCTGAGGTGCTCCGTGCCTGTGCGCCACCCACATATAGACCTGAGTTTCCACGCGCCGTGGACCTTACCCAAGCACGGTACGTGCCGTCGCGACGGCGCGCCCAATATCCTCGCTGTGGACGTCCAGATGGGTGACGAAGCGCAGGCGATAGGGGCCGGGCTGTGAACAGCCGACCCCCGCCTGGCGCAGCCGAGCCGCGATGGCGGCAGCCGTCATCCCGGTACGGTGGACGTTGACGAAGACCATGTTCGTCTCAATGGGCATTTCGACCTCAAACCCTGAGAGATCTGCGAGTCCTTCAGCCAGCCGGTGGGCGTTGTCATGGTCCTCCGCCAGGCGGTCGACATTGTGCTCCAGGGCATAGAGTCCGGCGGCCGCTAAGATGCCAGACTGCCGCATCGAACCGCCAAACTGCTGCTTCAGCGTCCGCGCCCGGGCGATGTCGTCGGCACTGCCGGCGAGCAGCGCGCCAATCGGACAGCCTAACCCTTTGCTCAGACACAACATGACCGTATCAAATGGCGCGGTGTAGTCCGCCGCTGAGCGGTTGGTTGCCACCGCCGCATTGAGCAACCGGGCGCCATCGAGATGGGTCTTTAAGCTGTGGTCATGCGCCACCTCACAGACCGCGTGCAATTGTTCCAGGGGCCAGATGGTGCCACCAGCGGCGTTGTGCGTCTGTTCACACGCCAGCAGCGTGGTGATGGGCCGATAATGTCCGGAGAGTGTCAGTTGTTCTGCAACCTGTTCCGGGGTAAAGTGCCCACGCTGCCCATGCACAATGCGCGGGACGATTCCTGAGTGCACGGCCAGGCCGCCGGTTTCGGAATTGAGGATATGGCAGCGTTCGTCACAGATAATCGCCTCCCCCGGCTTCGTGTGCAGGCGACAGGCAATCGCATTGGCCATAGTTGCGGAGGGCAGGAAGATGCTGGCCTCCTTGCCGAGCAAAGCGGCGACCTGTGTCTGTAAGGCGTTGGTGGTCGGATCTTCGTCACGTTGTTCATCGCCTACTGCCGCCTGTGTCATAGCTTGCCGCATGCCTGGCGTTGGCTGGGTAACCGTGTCGCTGTAGAGATCAATCATGATCCATGGTCTCCTGCGTTGCGGGAATGCTGCGGACATGCGATCCGTCACACGGCCGGATGCTGCGGGCCGTCGAGATCCTCGACCTCGACCAACTCGATTGCTTCGCGGCTCGGGCCCTCGATCATAACCGCGCGCGTGGCGCCGAGCTGGTAGGGCTCGGCAAGGAAAGTGACACCCTCGCCCCGCAGCTTGGCGACCCAGGCGTCGAGATCGGTGACGCTGAGCGCGATGTGGTCATACACGTGCCCCTGCCGGCTCACGAGCGGCTGATCGCCCTGCCGCATGTACCACAAGAACGCCACGTCGTCGAACACGACCGCAGCCGACGGCGTCCGGTACATCCCCTCCGGCTCGAGCGCCGGGAAGGTACGATCGGGGCCGCGCTCCACCTTGCAAGTGGCCTCGGTCAGGGGTGTGCAGCTCGTGCGCCCCGCGAACACCGGCGCGTTGAGGTGCTGCTGGTACCAGAGCTGCGCACAGAAGGGATCCTCCTGGAACAGATGCACGTGGTTGAAGCGCTCAGCCGGATGGTTGCCGGCGTATTCCACCAGCGCATCGTCGGGACCTTGCATGTACCCGAAGCCCCCGGTGCGGGTGGGCTGCACGCCTCTGGCCTTGGCGTCGGCGATCTGTGCCTGCGTCAGGCCGAGGATACCGCCCGTGCCCGGCCAGGTGTCGCTGCTGACGAAGACCGCACCGCCGTCATCCCCGGTATAGAGCGGCAAGAGCGTGACGTCCGGCCGGCTCTTGTATACGTCAAGGCGTGCGTGTGTGTCGGTGACGTGCCAGCCGAAGTGCCAGATGGCGGTCTGCGGCGACGTTACCGGCGCGGTGGCCACCTTGGTGAACAGAATCAGGACATTGGTCGGCGACTGGAGCGCCGGCAGTCCACCCCAACTCGCCTTCGCGGTGCTCGGGAACTGCCTGGTGTAGAACGCAATCGCCGCCTCCGGATCGAGGGTGTTCAGATGCAGATGATGGAAGCCTGGTGCAGCGAGCATGTCAGCCGTCCTTTCTGAAGGAGATGAAGAGCATACCCTGCGCGATTGCGTCAGCCGCACAGAGGCAGAAACGATATATCTGCTTTGACGTGCCGTCGACGTACTCGTCGCCCTACTCACGGACGATCTGCACGGTCACGCACGCCGGTACCGGTGGAAACGGCCGGCTTGGAATCTCCCGGCGCAGCACCGGGGCGATATCGCTCTGGAACAGCTCGAGCGTGGCGCGGTGTTGCGCCGGGGTCAGGCCGTCGCCATCGGCGTGCACATGGAGCACCTCGTGTCTCATTTGCTCGTGGTACCGATGCACCTTCTCGATGATCTGCTGCGGGCTGCCGATCAAGGCCGAACTGCGCTCGATGGCGTCCTCGAGCGAGTGGAACACCGGTTGGATCCCTCGCCTGCGGAACGCCGCCAGCCGGGCCTCGAAGATCGGTCGGTACGTCGCAATGGCATCCTGCGACGTCTTAGCTGCGTAGTAACCGGCGGTGCCGGCGCCGACCAACGCGTCCGCGGGATCGTGACCGTAGAACGCCCAGCGTTCCCGGTAGTACCGGACCAGGGCGGCGTACGGCTCGATGGGATTGGTGACGTTCGCCGAGAACAGCGGATCACCCCACTTGGCGGCCAGCTCCACGGAATCCTTGCTAGTCGCACTACCATGCCAGACTCGGATCGGCCGCTGCAATGGGCGCGGCCAGGTCTCGGCCTCGTCTAGCGACGGACGAAACTGACCGGACCAGGTCACCTTGTCCTCCCGCCATAGCCGGCGGAACAGCTCGTAGCCCTCGCGATTGCGCTCCCATTGATCCTCGGCGGTGACATGGAACAGCCGGGCCTGTGCCGCCCCGTTGCCCTTGCCAATGATAAGTTCCAGCCGGCCACCGGAGAGGTGGTCGAGCGTCGCGTAGTCCTCGAAGGCGCGCACCGGATCCAGCAGGCTCAGCGTGGTCACCGTGGTAAACAGCCGAATGGTCGACGTCCGCGCGGCGATGTGGCTCAGGACGACCGGCGGCGACGACGAGATGAACGGGCGCTCGTGCCGCTCCCCGACGCCGTACCCGTCGAAGCCCAGTTCCTCGGCGAGGACCGCGTTTTCCACTACGTCGCACAAGCGCTCCGTGGTGGACTTCTGGATCCCGGTGACGGGATCCGCGACATGCGTGATGAGCGTGATCGCTAGGAACTTCATGCGGGATCTCCCTTTCGATGCAGCAGTGCGTCGCGAGTGACCAGGGACACCGCCCGGTCGTCGCTACACCCTACCCTACCCCATCCTGAGACGCGTGTCCAGGCCGCGCGGCGTTGCTCTACCCCTTGCGGCCGATGTGAAAGGCAATCACTTGGCGTATCTTGGCATCCACGGCAATCTAAATCCACTGTTTGTTCGCCTGAAGAGGGTGGGGAACTGGGGTGTGGTCAGGGGGCTGGTAGCCAGATGGACAAGTGTAGACAGCATGAGGCTCCTCTGCTCTAAAAAGGGGGCCTCCTGTGTCAGGGTATTCTACGGGAAATAAACCGGACTATCCAGGAATTCCCGCTGCTGACTTGTGAATCCCAGGCGACCATGGTGGCGGACAACCTGGTAAGGGTCTCAAACAGCCATTGCTGTCTGTGACAGGAACTTTTTGGATGCAATGTGCCACGCAGCATGCCTTTGTCGAGATATTGTATCTTGGTGGCAAAGCGCGCTGCGTGTGGGTCGTGCGTCACCAGCAGAATCGTCTTGCCGTACTCCTGATTCAACTTTTTGAGCAGCGTCAACACCTCGTGCGCGGCGTGCGCGTCCAGGTTCCCGGTTGGCTCATCCGCGAGAATCAGATCTGGGTCAGTGGCGATGGCCCGCGCAATTGCCACACGCTGTTCTTGCCCGCCCGACAGCTGCCTGGGCAGATGGTGCGCCCGATCGCCCAATCCGACCAGGTGCAGTGCTGTCTCCGCATGCGCCAGCCGCTGTGTGCGGTGCAGCTTGGTCAACTTGAGTGGTAGCTCCACGTTTTCGAGCGCGGTCAGCACCGGTATCAGATTAAAGCTTTGAAAGACGAAGCCAATGTGCACATTGCGCCAGCGGGCGAGGCGCCGATCGCTCAGCCGTTGCAGATCCTGGCCCAGTACCCGAATCTCCCCCTCCGTTGGCCTATCCATGGCCGCGATCAGGTGCAGCAGTGTTGACTTGCCCGACCCTGACGGCCCCATCAGGGCCACAAACTCGTCCTGGTATAGGTCCATATTTGCGTCCTTCAGGGCCACGACGCGAGAGGTCTCGCGCACATACTCCTTGCCCAGATGTCGCGCGCTGATCACGACCTCGTGGCTCATAAGACTCCTTTCTGGCGCACCCTGCTCCCGTCTTGCAAAGACGCCGGCGGATTGACAATGAGAGCCTCGCCACCGTGCAACCCCTCGACCACCTGCACGGCCGTGCCAGACGACGGGCCCGTTTTGACGGCGTACCGCACCGCACGCCCGTCGACGAACAGAAACACGGCACCATGGCGCACCGCGCTCGACGGAATAGAGATCGTTGGTCTGGTGTATTGCTCAGATGACCCTAACTGCTCCTCGGCAATGAAGGCCACGCTCGCATTCATCTCTGGCCGCAGATACGCATCCGGCCGCAGGATTTGTACCTTCACTTGTACGGTGGCTTTCTGCCGGTTGGCCTCCGGGGCTACCTCCACAATAGAACCTGCATACGTCCGCTCCGGATAGGCATCAGTCGTTACGCTAGCCCGCTGCTGCGGCCCCAGCTTGGCTAAATCGTTTTGACTGATGTCGAGTTCTACCTGCAGGTCCTGCAGGTCGGCGAGCGACACCACATACCCCTTAGCGCCGCGCTCGCCCACAAAGCCGGTGGTCACGAATTCCCCCCTTTCCACGTTGCGTTCCAGAATTGTTCCCGCCACTGGCGCCTGGATTATTGTGTTCTGTAGCTGCGTCTCCCAATACGCCACCTGTCCCCTGGCCTGCTCTACCTGCCCGCGCAGGCTGTCGATCTGCTCCTGTCGTGGTCCGAGACGCACTAGCGTATATGCCTTCTCGAGCGCCTGCACGCGCGCTGTGAGGCTGTTATAGCGGGCCTGCGCATCGTCCAGCACCACCCACGCCACCAGGCCTTTGGCTATCAGCTGCTGTGTACGCTGCAGTTGGATGCGTGCATTCTCGAGGTCGGCTCGCACCTCCTTCACATTGGCCTGAGCTTGCGCAATCTCCTCCGGTCGCGCGCCATGCAGCGCTTCTTGGAGCCGAGCTTGCGCTGTCTGGAACTGGCCATTGGCCTGCTGCAGTTGGGCGCGGTAGTCGTCATCCTCTAGCCGCACCAATACCTGCCCGTGCTGCACCTGTTGGCCTTTGCCCACCAGCACTTGCGCCACTCTGCCGTTGACCTTCGGCGCCACCTGAATCTTATGCGCCGCCACGATATATCCCGTGGCATTGAGCAGTACGCCCACCGCCTCTGCCGTGCGCCGACCCGTCGCCTGCACCCGTTGCACTTCAACTTCCATGGCCCAGGTGGCCAGGTACCATAGTAGGTACGCCGCTCCCAGCAGCGCGCCCAGCACCACAGCGGCCAGCATTACCCACTTGACCCGAGGCGATGGCCCATCGGTCCTCTTGAACGCTCGGTCAATGCGCAGCTTGTCGAGTTCTGTATTCATACGTCTCTAACCTTCCCGCAACGCCACCCGGATCGCTTTGCGCGCCGCTCCAAACGCTGGCAGGACACCGCCAAGCGCCCCCAGCACCAGGGCGAAGAGCAGGCCAGCTAGCATAACCTGTGGCGTCACCCGGTAGGTGAAGGCCATCTCACTGAAGGTCACAAAGCTGCCAATGCCTGTCGTGACGTTATTGAGTGGCAGCACCAGCAGGCATCCCAGCCCCCCACCCAGCAGCGCCAGCAGCAGGCTCTCCAGGAGGAAGCTCAGCAGGATGCTGCCCCGCGAAAATCCGAGCACGCGCAGTGTCCCAATCTCCCGCGCCCGCCGCGCCACTGCCGCGTACATGGTATTCATGGCCGCGAAGGCGCTGCCAACGGCCATCAGCGTGCAGACCAGCATACCCAGCATCTTGATTGGCAGCGACGCTGTGGTTTGTTGCTCGTAGTACGCCACCTCGGTCATGGCTCCCAGGTTCAGCTTTACGTCGCTGGTAATGTCATTGATCAGCGCCTGCGCCGCCATGGGGTTCTCGGCGCGGATGAGCACACTGCTCAGCGCGTCTGGGCGGTTGTAGTCGCTGGCGATCTGGTGCAAGTCACCAAATATCTCACTGTTGAGAGCAGACTGCCCGCCGTCCAGCACCCCCACCACCTCCCACTCCCCGCGCGCAAACGTGACTCTACTACTGAGCTGCAGACCTGGATAGCGCTTGGCAATGGCTTTGCCCACTACCACCTCGCGCTGGCCTGGCGTGAACATGCGACCGGCGCTGAGTTGTACATTGTGACGCATCTCAAATCCCGCCGGTGTCAGACCGCGGACCGTCACGTTCATGCCATCGGGCGCATCAACGCTCGGCAGATTGACCACCTGCACCAGCTCGAGTGAGGCCGCCGGCTCGCCGTTTTTGAGCGGTGCAATGCCACGCTTGAATTTGATGTCTTGATACTGTTGACGCGACACGCTGCTGTTGAGCTCGGCATTGGTACCCTTACGGAGCACGAGCACGTGCTGTGGGCTACCTGAGGCCTGGAACGCTTCCTGCAAACCCGCTACCAGCGCCAGTACTACCAGTAGTATAGCTACCGGCAGCGCGATACCAAGGGCCGTCAGGAGTGTGGTGGTCTTGCGCTCGATCAGGTTGCGGATATTGTAGCTGATTGGCAGAGCCATGTGTTGACCCTTCGGGGCATTATCCGATATCCTTCAGGGCATCGACAATCGTTGTTCTCGAGGCTTGCCAGGCCGGAACGAGCGCGCTCACCGTGCCGATGAGCACGGCCAGCAGCAGGCAGGCGACGGCGGTGCCCGGCTGTAATGTCAACGCTTTTGTCTGCTGTATGATGGCCGGTCCCTGGCGTACCATGTAACACACGCCGCTTGCCAGCAGCAGCCCGATGAGCCCACCGACCAGTGCGATGCACGCTGACTCACCGAGAATAATTCCCAGAATCGCTTCCCGCGTGAAGCCTAGCGTCTTCAACACACCCACCTCTTTGATGCGCTCGCGCACGGACATCGACATAGTGTTGGCTGACACCAGGAGGATGGTAAAGGTTACGGCACTACAAATGACCAGCAGAAACCGCTTCACGTTCCCGATAAAACTTACGTAGCTCAGCGCAAAGGCCCGTTCTGTTTCCGTACGCGTCTGCGCTGTAGCGTTGCGGAACAGGTCGTCGATGGCAGGTGCAATCTGCGGCACCGCTTCTTGCGCTGCCGCCAGAATGGTGAACGCACCTGCCGTGTCACGCCGTGACGCCGGCAACCCTTCGTACAGGTACTCAATGTGGAAAAACAACGACTCGTTTTCTTCTGGCGCGTTGTAGATACCGCGGATCACCAGTTCCAGCTCCACCGGGAAGATAGTGCCCTGGAGCGTGATACGGTCTCCGAGTTGCCAGCCAAAACGTGTCACCAGGTCTTTACCCACAATACATGCCTGCCGTTCCTGTACCCAGGCCTGCTTTTGGTCCTCCGGCATCGTGTATTCCGGGTAGATAGTAAAAAAGACGCTGGGCTCCACGCCGAAACGGGCGAAGAAGTTTTGAAAATTGCGCCTGTCTTTGTAGATCCCGCCGAACCATTGCGATACCGTGATGGCCTGCACCCCCGGGACTTGCCGGATCTTGTCGCGATAAAACAGCGGTAGCGGTTGCGTTAGCGATACACGATTCCGAGTCACCAGGCGCCGCGCCTGCGCTGGGGCTGCGTCGCGTATATACAGCACAGTATAGAGCGCCCCTACCACGCCCAGCAGACACAGCGATACCGCCAGGCTGGCGATGGTCAACACACTACGCCGGCGGTTGCGCACGCTATTTTTGAAGATCAGCGGCAGATAACGCATACGCCCCTCTGGACATGGTAGTGATATCCAAGCAATGTTGGTTACGTGACCATGCCTTGTAACCTATTGAATCAAAACTAGTTTGGGAAGAATTTGTCGTGTATAGCAATACATAGAGCGCACGACCTCCAGCACAGCGACGCGAGACGGCCAAGCGCCAGGCCCCCTGGAGGACAAGCAATTATGCGTAGCATAGCTCATTTCTGGATAACCAGTAACAGTGCAACGATCCAATTGGTCAATATACTTTTGTTCATAGTCCATATGTTCTTAAGCAAACATCACACCAAGCAGAGAAAGGCCAGAAACTATGTCACACACATGCGTTACGTCTCGATGTGTGCTCCTGTGGAATGGCGTAGGGCTACAGAGAGGCACACGAGTAATGTCGTATTGACCCGGTATAAAAGATTTTAGGTAGAAATTAGGATCATTTTGACATGCTAGAAGGGCTTAATGACAGAAAAATACGGTCAAATTGCCCTTATAAGTATCGATAATATTACATACAGTTCTATAGTATTTTTATACCTATATCAAGCATGTAGGCGGTCAGTTCCTTATTGATCCGACTCTATCCAGGATATGTAAAATGTCTCTCTTTTCAATACCTTGGCCAATTGCGAAACACTGAAAGGGGGTGGAGAGGCATGAATACGACCTAAGCCGACGACCTTGTGGAGAATATGGCCTAATAAAACCAGGTGTGTCCCACCTTTTACAAACAAGGTGCCACAGCCCTTTGAGGGCCTTTCTCTAGAAAATCCGCAACGTCAAGGGAGAGGTACTTCATCGCCTGAGAGAGCTGAATGTAGTGCTGCCGGGTTGCGGCAGACCTGATGCCGTCATGGTTTTTCTCAAGCCTGCGGAGCAAACGCATCCCCGACGCGGAGTTGGACCCACGCCGGTGCTTGCCCATCCCCTTTTGCCGCAGATACCGCAAGGCTTGATCCCAGTGATCATCAAAGAATTCGGGGATCTTCTCCAGATGATGGCCTGCACTCGCTTGGATATCCTGGCGCAGCTGTTGCAGCCTGAGCTTGGCTTGGGCGTCGCTGGGTGCATGGTCAAAGATATTCCCCAGCTGCCGGATAATACTGCGGAAGCGGTGCACAAACCCCTTATCCTCACTTTCCAGCGCCGCAATAACCTGCTTGTCCTCAGCAGAGAAATTCCCTGGCTTCTTGAGGAGACTCCAAAGCCATTTCCATAACTTCTTGGCTAAGGCTATGAGTTGCTCATCGTTTTTTTCTTCCCCACGCGCCTTGATCTTCCTGCGGTAGGAGAGCAGGGATTTTTTGAGGTGTCCCCAGCTATGCTTCACCGTATGGAAGTGGTCGGCCTGAAAGCGGACCTGAAGATAGACCGCTTTGATCGCTTCGGTGAAGCTGGCGGAGTCATCCGAGAAGGCCGCGGTCACCTTGAGGCCGCAGTCTTTCAATGGTTGCAGCAATTGCAGGGCATCCTCCCCATTCTCCGACGCCGCTTCATGGGTCATGAGGATGCGGTCATGTTCATCCTTGATCACCATAACACAGTGGTCCGTGCCCAGCGGGTAGGAGCCGTCAATATGACATGCAGGAGCAGGGGCGATAGCAAGCAACTGCCGAAGCCTCTCTTCTGGCGCAGGCAAATGCGCACCAATGTCATCAAGCCAGCGTTTCATCGACGACTTGGTCATGGGCATCAGGAAGAGCATGGACAAGAGGAGAGCAATATGCCCGAGACTGACCCCGCACACGACCGCGAGAGAGCAGGCGAACCGGATCACGCTTTTGCTCATAGGCTGGGAAGTCGAGACCCCCTTGATTTCCGGGGTGCAGTATCCCCGATGGTTCTGGTCGTCCAGGGACGAACCTTGAGCGACCATGAACCGATACGTGATCGGATGGTGGAACGGCGACAGTACATGCATGTCGACATGGAAGGGGTCCTTGCGCCAACAGGTCGTCGAGGTCGTCCCCAACTCTTGTTGCAAGGCACGTTTGCGCAGATCGAACCGGATAATCGTCGCGCCGTTTTCGAGAGAGGAGCCGACAAAGGCGTCCCGGTACAGCTCCGTGACAACCGACGTACACTACATCTGCACGGTCACAGCCATTCCACCCCCTGCGCCACTCCAGCTTTGCCACTGGATACGTGACAGAGAGGAGAGCTGCCAGGTGTCACCATGGACAAGCGGCCGCAAATCTCTGCTCAAAACCAGATCGACCTCCCACCCAAGGCAGGAGTATTGCAAGCTGTTTAAGAAGGCGGATGAGGCTGTACATCGTAGAGTGCACGGATCACGGCTGGCCTCAAGCCGCACAGCCCTGTTCAAAACGCCATGTGTAAAAGGTGGGACACACCCGGGTTTTATCCGACATTGCGCAACCCTACCCGGGAGAAATTTGCTAAAGACGACAGACCCCTTCCCCGAACAAGCGAAGGAGGGTGGTCTGCCCCTCATGGAGGCCTTCGAGAAGGTGACGGTCATCGTCTTGGTTTTGTTATCGGCATCGGTATGGCGCGCCGCGTGGCGACCACCTGGAATGGGCCGCTGATGCCGTTGAGCTTGGCATGGGTCGAGGCGATGCGCAGACGTCCT
>WNFT01003961.1_pt1 | contig 12958 bp, 13 predicted proteins | sample 5400191 | NCBI WGS metagenome assembly WNFT01 (sample SAMN13153359, study PRJNA577476) | soil metagenome | isolation source: 80 cm saprolite under Madrone tree | place: USA:California | collected 2016-06-14
GGCAGCGTCAGCATCGGCGGCATCCAGTGCTGCATCTACTCCGTCGAGAGCCCGGGCGGCTTCTGGGTGCTCGGCCGCACGCCGCTCCTCCTCTATGATCCCGCCGCGGCCGAGCCCAGCCTGCTCCGCGCCGGCGATCACGTCCGCTTCCGCATGATCGATCGCGCCGAGTTTGACAAGATCGCGGCCGCGGTGGCCGAAGGCGGATACGCGCCGCGGATCGAGCGCGCCTGATGCCGAGCATCCTTCTCCACGACCCAGGGCCGCAGACGACCGTGCAGGATCTCGGTCGGCGCGGATCGCTGCGCATTGGCATCCCGCCGTCGGGTCCCATGGACCGAGAGGCCTTCCTCCTCGCCAACCGGCTCGTGGGCAATGCGGACGACGCGGCGGGGCTCGAGTGCACGCTCATCGGGCCGCGCATCGAGTTCGCGGACGAGCGCTGGGTCGCAGTCACGGGCGCCGACATGTCGCTAACGCTGAACGGTGCCGAGATGCCGCGCTGGGCAGGCTTCGAGGTCGAGGCGGGCGAAGTGCTGCGCGTGGGGGCTGCCCGTTCCGGTGTGCGCGGGTATATCGCGGTCTCCGGCGGTCTCGACACCCCGCCCGCTCTCGGCTCCCGCTCGACCTACCTCCGAGGGCAGCTGGGCGGCTTCGAGGGGCGCGCGCTCCGCAAGGGCGACCGTCTGCCGCTCGGTCCCGCCTCGGGGGGTGCGCCCTCTGAAGTGCACGACGAGAGGATCCCCGACTACACGGTCGAGCCGACAGTGCGCGTGGTGCTTGGTCCCCAGGACGACCGTTTCAGCACGCGTGGCATCGCGGCGCTCTTCGACGCGGCCTACGAGATGACGCAGCAGAGCGACCGCATGGGCGCGCGGCTCCGCGGGGCTCGCATCGAGCACACGCGCGGCCACGACATCATCTCCGACGGCGTGCCGCTGGGCGGCATCCAGGTCGTGGGCGACGGCCAGCCCATCGTGCTGCTGGCCGACCGGCAGTCCACGGGTGGCTACACGAAGATCGGCGCGGTATGCTCGTTTGACATCGGGCGCGTGTGCCAGGTCAAACCGGGCCAGCGGCTGCGCTTCCGGCAGGTGAGCGTGGCAGAGGCCCATGAGTTCCTGCGCGCGTACCGGAAAGAGCTGGACGAAGCTATCACGCGCCCCTCACCCTAGCCCTCTCCCCGGAGGGGAGAGGGAGATAAGGTAGGAGTCACCAACATGACACTCGAGACCCTCGTCAACGACTACAAGGCGAAGACGTCCCGCTCGCGGCAGATGTACGAGGAGGCGGTCCGGGTCATGCCGGGCGGCAATAGCCGCACGACGACCTTCTTCGACCCCTACCCTTTCTACATCACGCGCGGCCAGGGCGCGAGCATCTGGGACGCCGACGGCGCCGAGCGCCTCGACTTCAACGGCAACTACACGAGCCTGATCCTGGGGCACGCCCCTCCCTCGGTCGTGGAGGCCGTCACCGAGCAGGCCACGCGCGGCATGTCCTTCCCGGGGCCGAGCGAGCACGAGGTCAAGCTGGCTGAGCTCCTGACCGAGCGCATCCCGAGCATGGAGGTGGTGCGCTTCGCCAACTCCGGCACCGAGGCGACCATGAACGCCATACGCGCGGCGCGCGCCTTCACGGGGCGAAGCAAGCTCGCCAAGTTCGAGGGCGCCTACCACGGCACCCACGACTGGGTGCTGGTGAGTGTGTCGCCGGACCCGGCGAAGTCCGGCTCGCGCAAGCGGCCCAAGCCCGTCGCCTACTCGGCGGGCGTGCCCGAGACCGTGCTCAAGCACACCGTCGTCCTGCCCTGGAACGATATCGACGCGTGCGTGAAGATCCTCGAGAAGCAGGGGGGCGACATCGCGGCGCTCATCGTGGACCCGCTCATGGCCAACGCGGGGCTGCTGGCGCCCCAGCCGGGTTTCCTGGAGCGGCTTCGCGAGGTCACGGAGCGTCTGGGCATAGTCCTGATCTTCGACGAGGTGATTGCCTTTCGCGTGGCGCGGGGCGGAGCACAGGAGCGCTTCGGCGTCCGGCCCGACTTGACCACGCTCGGCAAGATCATCGGCGGCGGACTCGCGGTCGGCGCTTTTGGCGGGCGCGCCGAGGTGATGAATGCCTACGACCCGCGTGGCGGCAAGGGGCGCATCAGCCATGGCGGCACCTTCAATGCCAACCCGGTGACCATGGCCGGCGGCGTGGCGACCATGCAGGAGCTGACACCAGAGGCCTATGCCAGGCTCGACGCGCTGGGCGATCGGCTCCGCGCCGGCGTCAAGCGCCTGCTCGCCAAAGGCAAGCAGCCGGCTCAGGTCACGGGCATAGGCTCGCTCTTCTGGATCCACTGGACGAAGAAGCGCCTCTCCGACTACCGCTCGAGCCGCCCCGTGGATGCCGAGCGGCCGCTGCGCACCTTCATGGCGCTGCTCAACGACGGCGTCCTCCTCACCCAGCGAGGGCTCGGCTGCTGCTCGCTGGCGATGACCGACGCGGACGTGGACCGCTTCCTCGAGGCGTTCGGTCGCGTCCTCGAAAAAGAGTCATAGGTCGCGCGGCGCCCCGCGGGGCATAATGGTCCGCAAGGAGGGATCGCCATGATCACCCCGCATCGCGTTGCCTCGGGGATGACCGCTTTCGTACTCGCGGCGTCACTCTCGGGCTGCGCGTCATCGACGGAGCCCACGTCCAGCGTCTACTCCTACCCGGCGCAGGGCCAGACACCGCAGCAGCAGGCGCAGGACACGAGCGCCTGCCAGACCTGGGCCCAGCAGCAGACGGGTCACAGCCCGGGCACGGACGCCGCCAAGGGCGCGGGCATCGGATTGGCCGTCGGGGCGCTGGGCGGCGCGGCTCTCGGTGCGGCGGTCGGCGCGGCCAGTGGCCACGCGGGCACGGGCGCGGCCATCGGCGCGGCGGCAGGCGGCGTCGGCGGCGCGGCCTACGGCGGCACGAGCCAGTATGGGAAAGGCCAGGCGGGCTACGACCAGGCGTTCAGCGCCTGCATGAGCGGCAAGGGCTACACGACCAAGTAGCGGCACCACCGTCCTCATCCTCGCCCCGACGCGGCCGTCAAATCCGCGTCGGGGCGCAGTTCCCATTGCAGCCCCCGTCCCCATCTATTACGATGATGGAGTTGCCATGACGGACACCCCGGCTACTCTCAAGCGCACGCCCCTGCGCGACGTCCACGTCGCCGCCGGCGCCAAGATGGTTCCCTTCGGCGGCTGGGACATGCCCGTGCAGTACACGGGAATCATCGAGGAGCATCGCTGCGTGCGGTCGGCGGCCGGGCTCTTCGACATCAGCCACATGGGCGAGTTCGAGGTGCGCGGGCCGGGTGCGCTCGCCGCCGTCCAGGCGCTCACGACCAATGACGCCTCCGCCCTCGCCATAGGCCAGGTCCAGTACTCGCTGCTCTGCTATCCCGAAGGCGGCCTCGTGGACGATCTCACGCTGTACCGCCTGTCCGATCAGCACTACATGCTGACGGTCAACGCCGCCAATATCGACAAGGACTGGGCGTGGGTGACCGGGCATGGCAAGGGCGCCGACTGGAAGAACCTGAGCGACGAGACCGGGCTCCTCGCGGTGCAGGGACCAAAGGCCGAGGGCCTGGTCCAGCGCCTGGCCGATCAGGACGTCACCGGAGTGCCGTACTACCATTTCGTCAGCGGAAAGGTCGCGGGTGTGCCGTGCCTCATCTCGCGCACGGGCTATACGGGCGAAGACGGCTTCGAGCTCTACGCTCCCGCCGCGCGGCTGGAAGCTCTCTGGAACGGGTTGATGCAAGCGGGCAAGGTCGACGGCATCCAGCCCATCGGGCTCGGCGCGCGCGATACGCTGAGGCTCGAGATGAAGTTCGCACTCTACGGCAACGATATCGACGAGACGACGAATCCGCTCGAGGCAGGGCTCGGCTGGGTGGTCAAGCCGGCCAAGGGCGAGTTCATCGGACGCGGCGCGATCGAGGCCATGCGGGCCGCGGGAGTCACGCGCAAGCTCGTGGGCTTCGAGATGGCCGAGCGCGCGGTGGCGCGCCATGGCTACCGGCTGCTCAAGGACGACGCCCCGGTGGGCATCGTCACCTCGGGCTCCTTCTCGCCGAGCCTCGAGCGATGTATCGGCATGGGATACCTCAGAGCGGATGTGAGCGCGGTTGGAACCGAATTCGACGTGGAGATTCGCGGACAGGCGCAGCGGGCCCGCGTGGCCAAGACCCCTTTCGTTCCCTCCCACGCCAAGAAGATCTAGGAGAGCATGATGGCGAATGTGCCGGCGGATCTCCGGTATACCAAGGAGCACGAGTGGGCCAAGCTCGAGGGAGACAAGGCCCGCGTCGGCATCACCGCCTTCGCCCAGGAGCAATTGGGCGACGTGGTATTCGTCGAGCTGCCCAAGGTCGGCGCCAAGGTCAGCGCGATGAAGACCTTCGGGGTGGTCGAGTCGGTCAAGGCCGTCTCGGACCTCTTCGCGCCGCTCAGCGGCGAGGTGGTCGAGACGAATGCCGAGCTGCCCAAGAAGCCCGAGCTGGTGAACGCCGATCCCTACGGCACGGGCTGGATGATCGTGATCAAGCTCGCCGATCCCAAGGAGTGGGACGCGCTCATGGCCGCCGGCGACTACGAGAAGCTCATCGCCTCGGCGGGGCACTGAGGCCATGCGCTACATCTCCAATACGCCGGCCCAGCAGCGGGAGATGCTGGCCACGATCGGCGTGGGCTCCATCGAGGATCTCCTCTCGCGCATTCCGACCAAGGCTCGGCTCTCGCGGCCGCTGAATGTCCCCGCGGCCATGGCGGAGAGCGACCTCGTCCGCCACCTGCGGGCCCTGTCAGCGCTGGACGCCAATGCCGACGACTACGCCTGTTTCCTCGGCGCGGGCTCCTACGACCACAGCGTGCCGAGCCCGATCAACCACCTGATCTCGCGTGGCGAGTTTTTCACGGCCTACACGCCTTACCAGCCCGAGGCGAGCCAGGGCACGCTCCGCTCCATCTTCGAGTACCAGAGCATGATGGCGGAGCTCTGCGGCATGGACGTGGCCAACGCCTCGCTCTATGACGGCGCCTCGTCGGTGGCGGAGGCCGCGCTGATGGCCCACGCCGTGACGGAGCGGAAGGCCGTCGTCCTCTCGAAGGGCGTCAACCCGCTCTATCGCCAGGTGGTCGAGACGTACTGCGAAGGACCGGGCATACGCCTCAAGTCGGCGCCGATCGGCGACGGGGCCACTGATCTCGATGCCCTCCGCAAGGCCGTCACGGGCCAGACGGCCGCCGTGATCATCCAGCACCCGAACTTCTTCGGTTGCCTGGAGGACATCCGCGCCGCGGCCGACATCGCGCACGGGACGGGCGCCCTCCTGGTCGTCGTGTCCGACCCAGTCAATCTGGGACTGCTCACGCCGCCCGGAGCTCTTGGCGCTGACATCGTCGTCGGCGAGGGGCAGGGGCTCGGCGTCCCCATGAGCTTCGGAGGCCCCAACCTGGGCGTGTTCGCGGCGAAGCAGGAGCTCGTGCGGCGCATGCCGGGCCGGCTCGTGGGAGCCACGGTGGACCTCGACGGCCAGCGCGGCTTCGTGCTGACGCTGCAGACCCGCGAGCAGCACATCAGGCGCGAGAAGGCGACCTCCAACATCTGCACCAACGTCGCCCTCTGCGCGCTGATGGCGACGATCTACGTGGCCATCATGGGCAAGGTCGGAATCCGCAAGGTCGGCGAGCTGTCGGTGGCCAAGGCGCACTATGCCGCCGAGACGTTCACGAAGATCCCGGGCGTGCGCCTCCGCTTCGCGGCGCCCTTCTTCAAGGAGTTCACACTCCAGCTCCCGAAATCTCCGGAGCGCGTCGCCAAGCGCCTGATGAAGGAGAAAATCCTGGCCGGCGTGCCGCTCAAGGCTTTCGACCGGGCCCAGAAAGACTGCCTGCTCGTGGCCGTCACCGAGAAGCGCACCCGCGCGGAGATCGACGCCTACGCGGCCGCGCTGACCGCCGCGGTGGCCTGAGGCGCCCATGCACACCGCCAAGCCCGGCTACGACAAGCTGATCTTCGAGTTGTCCTGTCCCGGCCGCCACGCCCACTCGCTGCCGGAGTGTGACGTGCCGGTGAGCGACCCCGCGCAGCTCCTCCCGAGCGAGCACCTGCGCGCGAGCCCCGCCGAGCTGCCCGAGGTGTCCGAGCTGGACGTCGTCCGCCACTACTCGCGCCTCAGCCAGATGAACTACGGCGTGGACACCCATTTCTACCCGCTCGGCTCGTGCACCATGAAATACAACCCGAAGATCAACGAGGACATGGCGCGGCTGGCGGGCTTCGCTCGCCTGCATCCCCTGACGCCGGAGTCCGCGGCACAGGGGGCGCTCAGGCTCATGCACGAGCTCTCGCGCGACCTGGCCGAAGTCTCGGGCATGGACCAGGTCTCGCTCCAGCCCGCCGCGGGCGCCCAGGGCGAGTTGGCCGGGGTGTTGATGATCCGCGCCTATCACCTGGCCAGGGGCGAGCGGCGCACCAAGGTCCTCATCCCGGACTCGGCCCACGGGACCAACCCGGCCTCGACCGCGCTCGCGGGCTACGCAGTCTCGGAGCTGAAGAGCGAGGCCAACGGCGACGTCGATCTCCTCGACCTCGAGCGGCACCTGTCCGAGGACGTCGCCGCGTTCATGATCACCCAGCCCAACACGCTCGGGCTCTTCGAATCCAGGATCCACCAGATCACCGAGATGTGTCATGCCAAGGGCGTGCAGGTCTACATGGACGGCGCCAACTTCAACGCCATCCTCGGCATCACGCGCCCGGGCGACCTGGGCTTCGACGTCTGCCACTTCAACCTGCACAAGACCTTCACGACGCCGCACGGCGGCGGCGGCCCCGGCGCGGGGCCGGTCGGCATCAAGGACCACCTGGCGCCCTTTCTGCCCACGCCGGTCCTCGTCAAGGACGGCGACGAATACGCCTTGGACTGGAACCGACCCCAGTCCATCGGGAAGCTCCAGGCCTTCTGGGGCAACTTCGGGATGCACGTGCGGGCCTGGACGTACATACGGACCATGGGCCCCGACGGGCTGCGCGCCGTGTCGGACAACGCCGTGCTCAACGCCAACTACATCCTCAAGCGTCTCGAAGGCGAGTACGACCGCTCCGCGCCCGGGCCCTGCATGCACGAGTGCGTGCTCTCGGCCCGCCGGCAGAAGAAGCTCGGGGTCACCGCCATGGACATCGCCAAGCGGCTTCTCGACCTCGGCTTCTACGCGCCCTCGACCTACTTCCCGATGATCGTGGAAGAGGCGCTGATGATCGAGCCGACCGAGACCGAGTCCAAGGAGACGCTCGACGAGTTCTGCGACGCCATGGTCCAGATCGCGCGGGAGGCGCGGGAGAATCCGCAGGTGATCCACGACGCCCCGGTGACCACGCCGGTGCGCCGCCTCGACCAGACGGCGGCGGCGCGCCAGCCGCGGCTCAAGTGGACGCCGGCGGGAAGGTGATCATGATGCCACCCCTCACCCCTACCCTCTCCCCTGAGGGGAGAGGGAGTATGAAGGGTGGGCCCTTCGGGCCGTGACCAACAACTTTCGGCTCCTCGTCACCGAGCCGCTGGACGGCGCCGCCAACATGGCGTTCGACGAGGCGCTGCTGCTCGGTAGGCTCCGCCACGGCTCTCCGCCCACGCTCCGCTTCTTCGGCTGGGCGCCGCCCACGATCTCGCTGGGCTACGGCCAGCGCCTCGACGGCCGGATCGACACCGGCGCCGCTGAGGCGATGGGGATCGGGCTCGTCAGGCGGGCCACGGGTGGCAGCGCCATCCTCCACGAGGGACCCGACCTCGAGATCACCTACAGCGTCGCGGCGGCGGCGGGGGACTTCGACGGGGCGGCCGATCTCCTGGAAACGTATCGCTGGATCGGAGAAGGGCTTCTGACCGGTTTGCGCGCCTTGGGCGCACCCGTCGCGATGGTGCCCGTCCAGCCCTCGAATCCGGCGGCGATGCCGGCCTTCTGCTTCGCGCGGACGGGCTCCTTCGAGCTCGAAGTGGACGGCCGCAAGCTCGTCGGTAGCGCCCAGCGGCGCCAGGGCGTGGCCTTCCTCCAGCACGGCGCCATCATGCTCGGCGCCGTACCCGGCCGTCTCCGACGCGTGTTCCCCGGCGGGAAGGACCCACTGGCCGACATGACGACGCTCGAGACCGTGCTGGGCCGGCGACCGTCCTTCGACGAAGCCGCCCGCTCCCTCGCCGAGGGTTTCCGCACCGCGCACGGGCTCACACTCGATCCGGGTGGCCTGTCAGAGGAAGAAGCCGGGCTGGCCGCGACGCTCGAGCGCGAGAAGTACGCGACCGACCGCTGGACGCGGGCCGGTCGAGCCCCGCGCGCGCTGACCGTGATCTGATGGAATCCGCCGCGCGTGAGTTTCCCGACGCGCCGCGGGTGGCCGTAGGCGCCGTGGTGCTCGACGGGGAGCGCGTCCTGCTCGCGCGGCGCGGCCGCCCGCCGGGGCAAGGCAAGTGGAGCATCCCGGGCGGCCTCGTGCATCTCGGCGAGCGCATCGAGGACGCGCTCGTGCGCGAGATCGAGGAAGAGTCGGGGCTGCGCGTGCGCCTCCTCGGCCTGTGCGGGGTCATCGATCGCGTCGTGCGGGAGAAGGACACCGTCCGCTACCACTACGTGATCATCGACTACGTCGCCGAGTCAGTGGGCGGCCGGCTCCAGGCGGGCAGCGACGCCGCCGAGGTCCGCTGGGTCAACGTGGACGACCTCGGTCAATACGACACCACCGATGGGCTCGCGGACATGATCCACCGCGCCCGCGCCCTCCAAGGAGGCCCGCTTCGATGAAGCTTTCCCTCGAGACCCGTGACCCTGTCGAGGTCCACGCCGATGCGCTCATCGTGGGCCGTCACTCGGACGCAGCGAAGCTCACTCCCGCGCTGATGGCGGTAGACGGAAAGCTCGGGGGTCTCCTGTCCAAGGTCCTGGCCGCCGAGAAGTTCGAGGGCAAGCCGGGACAGGTCAGCCACCTCCACACCGACGGGCGCCTGCGCGCCGCGCGCGTGCTCGTCGCGGGGCTCGGTCCGCGAAAGGGCAGCGCCGCCGACGCCGTGCGCAGCGCCGCGTCGGCCGCCGCGCGCCGTGCCCGCGATCTCGGCGCCCGGAGCGCCGCGGCCTACCTCGCCGCCGACGGGCTATCGGCGCGGGCCCGCGCCCAGGCGACCGTGGAAGGTGCGCAGCTCGGCACGTACCGCTTCGACAAGTACCTCAAGGAGAAAAGCCCGAAGAGCCTGGATGCGCTGGCCGTGATCGAGCCGGAGCGGCGAAGCCAGGCCGCCGCCGGGGAAGGGATGCGGGCGGGGGAGATCTGGGCCGCCGCCGTCTGCCTCGCGCGCGACCTCGTCAACGAGCCCGCCAACGTGGTCACGCCCGCCTATCTCGCGCGCCGCGCTCAGGAGATCGCCCGCTCTGGTCACCTGGGACTCAAGGTCCTCGAGCGCGCGGATTGCGCGAAGCTCGGCATGGGCGCCTATGTCGGCGTCGCCCAGGGCAGCGAGGAGCCGCCCAAGTTCATTCACCTGACCTACAAGCCGAAGGGGCGGGCGCGCAAGCGCGTGGCCGTGATCGGCAAGGGCATCACCTTCGACTCGGGCGGACTCGACCTCAAGCCGGCCGACGGCATGTACCGGATGAAGGACGACATGTCGGGTGCGGCGGCGGTGCTCGGGCTCTTCCAGGCGCTGCCCAAGCTCGCGCTGCCGATCGAGGTGCACGGCCTCATCGCCGCCACCGAGAACATGCCTTCCGGCACCGCGCAGCGCCCGGGAGACGTGGTGCGGGCCATGAACGGGCTCACCATCGAGATCGGCAATACCGACGCGGAGGGACGGCTCACGCTGGCCGATGCGCTGGCATACGCGGCGAAGGAGATCAAGCCGGACGAGATGCTCGATCTCGCCACGCTGACGGGTGCGGTGGTGGTCGCGCTCGGCATGGGCCTCTCCGGCGTCTTCGCGACCGACGACGGTCTCGCGGGCCGGGTGCTGGGCGCCGCGGAGGCTGCCGGGGAGAAGATGTGGCGCATGCCGCTGCACGACGAGTACAAGGAAGGGCTGAAGAGCGACATCGCCGACCTCAACAACATCTCGAGCCAGCGCGGCGGCGGGGCCATCGTGGCCGGCCTCTTCATGCGAGACTTCACCGGCGGCCTCCCGTGGGCGCACCTCGACATCGCCGGCACCGCCTTCACCGAGCGCGAGCTGCCCCTCGGGCCCAAGGGCGGCACGGGCGTCGGCGTGCGCACGGTGCTGGCGTACCTCTCGGCGCTCGCCGGCAAGCGGTAGATGCCCGGCGGAGTCGACCTCCACACCCACACCACGGCCTCCGACGGCACCTACGCCCCGCGCGAGCTCGTGGCCGAGGCGTCGGATCGCGGCGTGCGCGTCCTCGCCATCACCGACCACGACTCGACCGAGGGCCTCGCCGAGGCCCTCGAGGAAGCGGAGCGACGACGGCCGCTCGAGATCGTCCCGGGCATCGAGATCAACTGCGACGTCGAGGGCGCTGAAATCCACGTCCTCGGCTACCTCATGGACTGGCAGGCGGAGTGGTTCCAGGATTTCTGCCGCGAGCAGCGGCGCGAGCGCCGTGCGCGGGTCCACCGGATGGTCGAGCGGCTGGCCGCCCTCGGCATGCCGCTCGAGGCCGACGAGGTGTTCGCGATCGTCAAGGAGGGCTCGGCGGGGCGCCCGCACGTGGCCCAGGCCATGGTCGCGCGCGGCTACGTCAAGACGGTGCGCGAGGCCTTCGACAAGTACCTCGCCTCGGGCAAGCCGGGCCATGTACAGCGGAAGAAGCTCACGCCGGAGGACGCCGTGCGGATCATCCGGAAGGCGGGCGGCGTGCCGGTCTTCGCGCACCCTGGCCTCGCCGATCGCGACGAGCTCATTCCCGGGCTCATCGCCGCCGGCCTGATGGGCATCGAGTGCTACTACACCGAGCACTCCGCCGCCCAGCGCGCGTCATATCTTCAGATCTGCAAGAATCAGGACCTGGTCGCGACGGGCGGCTCCGACTTCCACGGCCCCAAGGTGCGCGCCGCCACCCTCGGCTCGCCCACCGTCCCCATGGCCGCTGTCGACGCCCTCCGCACGAAGGCGGCCGCATCGCGTGCCGCCCTCGCGCCGTAGCGTCTTGAGTTGGAATTTCGCGTCGAGGTCACACCCTCGTCGCAGGGTGCAGCGACTCGCTCGTCATCACCCACCTCGAGGGCCGCGCGTCAGGCCCGGCTCAGCGCCGATGACGGCTACACGATCGGCCTGTGCAACCAGCCCGATGTGAGAGGCCGGGCCGGTTCGCCGGCGCCATTCCCACGCATAGCTTCCCCGCCAGGAGCGGGTTAGCCGGTGTGGTCCCCAGCCCGTTGGGTGTATCAACTTCTCGGCATTGCCCCGGCCCACGCCGTGCCCCCACGTGGGGTCCATGGCCCTCGATCGTGCGGTCTACCGACCCCGCAATGCCGAGGCGAGCGTGCTCCACCGCGTCATCCGCGAGCACTTGGAGGACTTTCTGCGGGCCGTAGTCAACCGAGCCGCCGGCGCCGGCCTACCCGAGTTCATCGCGCGGGAGTTCCGCGAGTTCCTGACGTGCGGGGTGCTGGCCCACGGCTTTGCCCGGGTGCGCTGCCGGAGCTGCGCATTCGAGCGCCTGGTGCCGTTCTCACCACGAACACACTGGTTGCTGATCTCATCTGCGCTTTCCCCGCCAGGTGACCGCGGCCAGCCCGGCCAGGCCGGCGCCGAGGAGCAGCGCGGTGCTCGGCCCAGGAACGGCACTCGGGGGCGGAACTAGACCCGGGGGCGAGGTGCCGAATGTCCTTGTAATCTGGGCGCCCTGAGAACTGAGCAGCTCTGAGGTGAAGTCCGGGTGAAACAGGATCGCGAAGTCAAGGAAGGTCGTAACGGTCCCAGTGCTGTCGATAAGGCTCCCCTTGAATTCGAAGGGCATGGGCAGGGCGCCACCGGGTGGATCGGTGAACGTAAACGTGTTCTCGAAGTCGCCGGGGGACGCGCTGGAGGCGATGAAAGAGACAGCGCTGAAGCTCAAAATCGGGCCTGAGAACGGTCGCTGGAACAGATCAAAGTTGCCAAAATCGACACAGCATCTCGGATCTGTCGAGGATAGGAAGAACTGAACCTGATCGAGTGTTATTAACGCTCCACCTTGCAGGAGACAACAACCCGTGACGCCTGGCGGCACGTCAGTCTCGACCAGAATGGGAGGAAAATTTCCGGCGAATAGACCCCCTGTGCCTGTGCCGTTCGGGTCCTCCCCAGGGAACAAGGTGCCGAAACTCATGGTCCATTTGATGAAGGAACCGTTGGCGGGGCTTGGGTTTGACCATTTCACGTCATACGTGGCGATGTCGTTGCCGAAGCCCGCAAGGCTCGCCTGTGGGAGACCGAGCAAGGACACGGCAAACAGCGTGGCCGCCACCAAATACAGCGAAGCCGGGTGGCCAACTCTCCGCACGGTATCCATAGAAGTCACCGCCTTTCGATTGAATGCCCGGGGTCGGGGGTTGTGTCTTCACTGACCGGCACGGCCAGACGAGTCCGGGCGAACTGGACGCGCTCGAGCGCGTGGCGCTCAGACGATCGCCGCCCCAGCGTGATAGCGACAGCCATGCACTCTTCGACCACTTCTCGGTCGCCGAGGGCCGCGAAGGCCTCCGCCGCCTTCAGCACGCCATCGAGGGACGACAGCCGCCGGGCACGGAAGAGCGCGGTCAGGTAAAGTCGCCGAGCCGTGGGCTCGGTGACCTTCGGTCCCTTCGCCACCTGCCCGATCCGCAGATAAGCGTTCCCCGCTTCGAGGGGGCCGTCCCAACGCTCCCGGGTCCCCAGCGCAGCGGTGTAGGCGTCATGCCACGCACGCTCGGTGGCCGTGACATCCCGCTGAGAGAGCGCCTGGTC
>WNFT01003962.1_pt1 | contig 12957 bp, 16 predicted proteins | sample 5400191 | NCBI WGS metagenome assembly WNFT01 (sample SAMN13153359, study PRJNA577476) | soil metagenome | isolation source: 80 cm saprolite under Madrone tree | place: USA:California | collected 2016-06-14
CCCTGTTGTTCCCCGGGCTGCGGCTAGGCGACTAGCTCGGCGACGGTGTCGTCGGGCAATCGGCCTTGCGCTCGATATTGTCCGATTTTCTCGATCAACGGAGCGTCCGATACCGCGTAGAGGATTGCGTCAACTTCACCCTTGTTGATGTGGCGCCGCCAGGTGAAGCCCGGCGCGACAAATAGGTCGTTGGTCTGCCAATCGTAGACCCTACCGGCGATCTCGCTAATCCCCCGCCCTGCCATAACGATGTAGAGGGTGCTGGCGGTCTCTCGCTTGAACCGCGTCGCCTCGCCGGGTCTGAGAAGCTGCGCCCGATAGTCGAGGGTGGGGAAGACCGAGGCCCCGGTCGCGGGGTTGACGAACCTCAACGTGACGGCCTCGTAGGGATCGCCCTGCTCCTGCCGCAGCCCGGCGAGCGCCTCCCGGACATCGGCCCCGCGATAGTGGAAGAGCGGCGAGGTGTCACGCCCGAAGCCGCGGCGGTGCTCAACAAAACTCGGCACGAGACCGCCCTGCCCGTAGAGTTTGTGTGAGTATGATGCGGGAAGGGTCACCGGTTGGGCGCGGGAGTTGCCTTGCGTTTCCCCGGAGAAGGCCTCGTCGAGCCAGACGCAGTCGAGAAACTCCATCAGTGGGAAATCGAGGACATCGATCCAGACGACGGGCTCCGCGCCGTCGTTGCCGTGGTCGTGCCAAGTGCCGTTGGGCGTCAGGATCAGGTCGCCGCGCGCGGCCTCGCAGCGTTCCCCTTCGATCGTCGTGTAGCCGCCCTTGTCCGAGAGGATCGTCCGGCTGGCATTCGGCGTGTGAATATGAACCGGCGCCACGTCGCCGGGATTGTAGATCGACACCGCGCAACGCATCGTGCTGGTGACCTGCAACCGCCCGCCGAGCCCCGGATTGGTCAGCAGAAACTGCTGGCGCTCGGCAAATTCGATCGGCGATACATCGGCCCCTCGGGCGATCTCGGCGATGCGGTCGAGATAGGGTGCGATCTCCGCCCAGCGCCAGCGATGCGGGACCGGTTTAAGTTGGGCCGCGCCGACGCGTCCCTCGGCGAGCCGCCCGCTCGCCTCCAGGCCGGTTTCGCGAAACCACGGGCGCTGCGCCGGGGCGTTCGCCTGGGTGCGCAGCCAGATATTGAGCTGGCCGGCCTCGGCATTGAGCCGCTCCATCGCCTCTCGGGCATTCATCATGCGTCTCCCTCCGCTTTACGAGGGCTCGAGCGCGCGGGCATAGAGCCGCAGATCCGCGACGAGGCCCTCATCGCGCTCGATCGCATAGTCGCTGCGGCTCGTCCCCGCCTTTTCGAGGACCATCAGTACTGCCGGATCGTCGGTCTCGAAGACCCGCAGGTTGCGCCCGTCGGAAGCGAGCTCCGCGAGCTTCGCCTTGATCGGCAATACCGGCAGCCGCTCGGCGATATCGATCAACTCGATCAATCCTTCGACAGTGATCCCGGCCTCCTCGACCCGACGGCGGAGTTCGTCGGCAGCAGCGGTCTCGGCCTCCCGCTCGGCCGCGAGCAGGCGCGCCCGCTCATCGGCCTGCCGGCGGTATTCCGCATAATGCGGCTCGATCCTTTTCAGAAAAATTTCTTTTGGAACGCTGCTCGTGTCGATCCAGCTCTTCGATTTGGTCCAAGTTGTGGCAAGCCATTGGCGGATCCCCGGATCGCGGATCTCCTGCAGCCGGTCGGCCCGCAGGCTAGCGGCCCACCGGATCTGAGTGGGAGCGCCGGTCAGCACCGCCAAGCCGGGCTCTTCCTCCGGCGGTGCAGTGGTGGCTACAACGGGTTTGACTTGGTTCGAGCCACCTACAGCCTGCCGCCTTTTTGCCTGCTCGAATTGGCGGCGATACTCCTCTTCCCATTCTTCGCTGTCTTCGTCGGGCACAAAGCCGCTCTTGTCCCAAAAGGAACGCGTCGTCGCTTCGATCGCCTCCTCTCTCACCGCCTTCAGATCCATTGGCTAGCCTCTGCTGGTCGTTTCCCGCTGCCAACGCTAGCACGATCGGGCATGACGAGTCCTGACCGGACGAGGCTCCGTCGGCCATTTCCCTGTCATCAGGGAGAAAACGCTCCCAGCTGCCAAGAAGCATCCTCTCAATGCTAAAAACTTTCGCGAAATCAGGGTCTTGGGTCCGATTTGACCGAACTGGCCGGCAGCGGAATTTTCGGCGGCCAGCAGGGGATTGGCAGCGGTATTCGGCAAAAGTCTTCTTCCTTGTGTATTCAGCATGGCGCATTGGTTAATAATTGCTATTGACGCACTAAGCCTTATGTAGGTGCAGACCTGACCGGCGCAAGCGCCCGGGTGGTTGTAGCTTGGTTCGAGGTCGGCACGCCCTCCGTGCAGAGGTAGGCGGCCGCGGACCGACCCCGCTTGGGCTTCCGCGGCGCCATTCTCCTCTTTTAGCCCAGGCGTGGTGCTAGCGACGCGCCGCCCATCCCGCAGGAATCCTCAATTGTTGGGCACCGTAGCGAATGAAAACAGCTCGATCGCAGCTCATTCCGGGCGCTCCATCTGCCCGTTGACAACAATGCAAAGATCCTGCGGTGCATGGCTTCAAACTGGGGCGCGTGGTCACGAAAATATTAGTGTCGATGTTGCTATAATGGCATTAATATAACAATTTGTCAATCGGGTTAAAGCGCCGTCAGCCCGGTATCCGGCTTGCGCCGCCACTCCTTTACGCGTCGCAGCCGCGCCCCGTCGCTCAGCCGGGAACAGGCTCGCTCGGGGTGCGCGGAGGCGGCGAACCAGCAATGCGCTCATTCGATGACCTCGTCGGCGCGGGCGAGGATCGATGGCGGCACGGTGAGGCCGAGCGCCTTGGCGGTCTTCATGTTGATGACCAGCTCGAAGTTGGTCGGCGCAAGGTCGACGTCATCGTGGCGGCCGGCCCGCTTCCGGCACTAGCGGCGAAAAGCGCGACTTCGACGATCCCGATCGTCTTCGCGGTGGGCGGCGCGGTCGAGGTGGGCCTGGTTACCAGTCTTGCCCGGCCGGGCGGCAACCTCACGGGTGTCAGCATCATGGGGAGCGAGCTGACGCCCAAGCGGCTGGAGCTGCTTTCGGAGATGGTTCCCCAGGCAAAGGTTATCGCCCTGCTCGCGAACCCGAATAATCCGGGTGCCGACCCCATCATCCGAGACGTGCAGGAAGCGGCGCGCGCGAAGGGAGTGCAGCTACCTATCCTGAAGGCGAGCAGCGAAAGCGAGATCGACGCCGCCTTCACCTCCGTCGTTCAACTGCATGCCGCCGGGCTCGTCGTCAGCGCCGATCAGTTCTACAGCAGCCGGCGCGAGCAGTTAGTGGCGCTGGCATCGCGCCATGCCGTCCCGGCGATCTATGAGTCGCGTGAATACACCGCTTCCGGCGGCCTGATCAGCTATGGAACCAGCCTCACTGCTGCCTATCGTCTGGTCGGCACCTACGCCGGGAGAATCCTCAACGGCGCCAAGCCGGCCGATCTGCCGGTCCAGCAGCCGACGACCTTCGAGCTGGTCGTCAATCTCAACACCGCGAAAGAACTTGGCCTCACCGTGCCGCCATCGATCCTCGCCCGCGCCGACGAGGTCATCGAATGACGTGGCGCCAGCTTATCGGCGCCGAGCCCTGCCTCATGCGCCGAGAAGGTTCACTGCCGATCCATAAAGACCGTGCCGCGCGGCCGCTGCCGCAAAGGCCTCGTCGGCGGTGATCAGCAAGGCCCGTTCTGCCAAGGCCGCGGCGAGGTAGAGGCTGTCGTACACCGTTTGATCGAGGTCGAAGGCGATGGCTTGGGCGGCGGTGACGTACGGGGCAGCAGGCAACAGTTCGACTGGAGCGGCTTGGATTGCCGATAGCGCCGCACGGGCGAGATCGCGGGTGAGAACCCCGCGCCGTGCTTTAGCCCAGAGGACGTTGGCGCATTCGACCACCAGCAGGTCCGGGGCAGAGAGCGGCTCCTCCAGCAACAGTGCTCCTGCCCGATCCGATCCGTCCTCTTCGATATTTGAGCGCGACGCTGGCATCGACGACGACCGTCATCCTTGGTCTCGGCCGCGGTCATGTCGCAGATCGTCGAGGATCGACGGCCCTTCGAGTCGGCCAACAAGGCGGCGGATCTCGGCGAACCGCCGTGCCGCCGCCTCGCGATCAATACCCATAGCCTTGGTCAACGCGCGGCGGGCCTGCTCTTCCATGGAAGTCCCGCAGGCGGCGGCACGGCGGCGCAACGCTTCGACCACCGCCGCGTCGATGTTGCTGATCATGATCTGACTCATGGCGCTTGATACAGCGATATCGATTTCAATGATATCGATGAATTGGGCCCATCGTGGCAATACCGATTGCGTCGAGATAGGCTACACTCAGCGAGGTTTCGGCATCATGATCGGCCCTGTGGAGGCGCCCTGCACCGACGAGGTCATCGAATGAACCGGCGCGAGTTGATACTCCTGCTGGGCGGGGCGCTGACCGCCCCGCGTGCGCTGCGCGCGCAGCAGAAGGCGATGCCGGTGATCGGCGTCCTCGGGAGCGCCTCGCCCCGAGGCGGGGCCGCATCTGCTCCGTCTGTGACCGCGCTTCGTCAAGGGCTGAGCGAGACCGGCTACGTCGAGGGACAAAACCTGGCGATCGAATACCGCTCGGCCGAGGGCCACTACGACCGCTTGCCCGCATTGGCCGCGGATCTCGTCGGCCGCAAGGTCGACGTGATCGCGACGAGCGGCGGTGCCTCTTCGGCATTAGCGGCTAAAGCTGCGACCTCGACGATCCCGATCGTCTTTGTGGCCGCCGACCCGGTCGGGGTCGGGCTGGTCGCCAGTCTCGCTCGGCCCGGCAGGAATCTCACCGGTTTCAGCATTCTCAGCAGCGAACTGACACCCAAACGGCTTGAGCTGCTCTCAGAACTGGTTCCCCAGGCCCGAGTAATCGCCCTGCTCGTGAACCAGAACAGTCCAAGTGCCGAGCGGCTCATTGGAGACGTGCAGGAAGCGGCGCGGGCGAAGGGGGTGCAGCTCCCTATCCTGAGGGCCAGCACCGAAAGCGAGATCGACGCCGCCTTTGCCTCCCTCATAGAACTGCATGCTGGCGGGCTCGTCGTCGCCGCCGATCCCTTCCTCAGCAATCGGCGCGAGCAGCTCGTGGCACTGGCGGCACGCCATGCCGTTCCGGCGATCTACATTGAGCGCCAGGGCGTCGAGGCCGGCGGTCTGATCAGCTATGGAATGAGCTTCGCGGCTGCCTTTCGCCAAGCCGGCATTTACGTCGGAAGGATCCTCAAGGGTGCAAAGCCTGCCGATCTGCCGGTCCAGCAGCCGACCACATTCGAACTAATCGTCAACCTCAAGACCGCCGCGGCGCTCGGCCTCACCGTCCCGCCGTCGATCCTCGCCCGCGCCGACGAGGTCATCGAGTGAACCGCCGGGATTTGATGCTCGCGCTGGCCGGCGCGATGACGGCGCCGCGCGCCCTCCACGCGCAGCAGAAGGCGATGCCGGTGATCGGCTTTCTCGGCAGCGGCTCGGCCGGCCCTGGTCTGGCCGCGTTTCAACAGGGACTGAGCGAGACCGGCTACGTCGAGGGACAAAACGTGACGATCGAATACCGCTGGGCGGACGGTCACTATGATCGACTGCCCGCGTTGGCCGCCGACCTCGTCGGCCGCAAGGTCGACGTGATCGTGACCAGCAGCACCCCTGGGATACAGGCGGCGAAAAACGCTACCTCGACAGTCCCGATCGTTTTCTTCGGCGGCGGCAACCTGGTCGCGTTGGGCCTCGTCGCCGGTCTGGCCCGGCCGGGCGGCAACCTTACGGGCATCAGCATCATGTCTCCCGAGCTAAACCCCAAGCGGCTCGATCTGCTCTCCCAGCTGGTTCCCCAGGCCAGGGTGATGGCCCTATTGGTAAACCCGAACCGTCCGGATACCGAGAATGTGATAGGAGGCGTCCAGGAAGCGGCGCGGGCGAAGGGGGTGGAGCTCCATATCCTGAAGGCCGGCACCGAGACCGAGATCGACTCTGCTTTCGCGGCCCTCGCCCAACTGCGTGCCGGTGGGCTCGTCGCCGCTAGTGATCCCTTCTTCAACTCCCGCCGCGAGCAGCTCGTGGCACTGGCATCACGCCATGCCGTTCCGGCGATTTGGGAATGGCGCGAGTTCGCCGAGGCGGGCGGCTTGATCGGCTATGGACCGAGCCTCACTGGCATGTGGCGCCCGGTCGGCATTTACGTCGGAAAGATCCTCAAGGGCGCCAAGCCCGCCGACCTGCCGGTCCAGCAGCCGACGACCTCGAGCTGGTGGTCAATCTCAATACCGCTAAGGCGCTCGGCCTCACCGTGCCGCCCTCGATCCTCGCCCGCGCCGACGAGGTCATCGAATGACCCGCATCGCGAGTTCGCCCTCTCGCGCTCTCTTCGACGCCGATCGGTAAGTTCCGTACAGGGCAGGCACTAGCGATTGCAGTTGACTGACCGCGCCCACGACATTAGGTCTAGTTAGTCTAGTCATTTTCGGGAGGGCTCGTGGCATACTGGCGTACCGATTCGTCGCGCGCGACTTGGCAACTCCAAGACGCAAAGGCGCGGTTTAGCGAGCTTGTAAAGAGAGCCCGTGAACAGGGCCCGCAACATGTCAGGGTTCGCGGCGAGCCGGCCGTCGTCGTGGTGTCAGAGGAAGAGTTTGCCCGACTCACTTCGCCACGTCCGTCGATTGTCGATCATATCCTGGAGGGGGAACCGTGGCCGGACGATGTTGTCGACGCGATCAACGCCCGATCGCCCGACCCTGGCCGAGATGTCGTGTTCTGATGTATCTCGTCGATACCAACGTCCTTTCCGAGGCTCGCCACGGCAGTAACGAAGCGCGGATTTGGCTGCGCTCGGTCGATCCGACGACAATTTATCTCAGCGTGATCACGCTCGGCGAGATCATGAAAGGGATCGCGATCAAGCTGCGAACCGATCGCCGTGCGGCGGCGGCTCTGACCGCGTGGCTGGAGCGGTTGCGGTTGGACCACAGTGACAGAATCCTGCCGATCAGTGATCGGATAGCGCTCGAATGGGGACGATTGGCGGCCGAGCGGTCGCGTGGTATGGCTGATGCGCTGATCGCGGCCACAGCGGTAGTTCACGCTAAAATCATCGTTACGCGCAACGCCCCGGATTTTTCAGATACAGGTGTCACGGTGGTCAATCCTTGGGACCGGTAGAGTCTCGTTGACGATAAAGGGAAACTTGCTGGATCTCGGCGTTCGCTCGAACAGCCGTTCGCATTTTGCGGGAGCCGTCGGCAGGGGACATCGGGACCGCGATCGCCGAGCGCATCATTCCAGAGGCGCAGGAAGCGGCTCGCGCGAAGGGGTTGCAGCTCCTTATCCTAAAGGCCGGCACCGATGGCGAGATCGACGCCGCTTTCGCAGCCCTCCTCCAACTGCATGCCGCCGCGCTCGCCCTCCCGGGCGACCTCGTTCTTCAACAGCCGGCGCGAGCAGCTCGTAGCGCGGGCATCACGCCATGCTGTTCCGGCGATCTATGAGTTGCGCGAGTTCGCCGCGGCCGGCGGCCTGATCAGCTATGGACCGAGCTGCACCGGCACGTGGCGCCTTATGGGCATTTACGCCGGAAAGATCCTCAAGGGCGCCAATCCTGCCGATCTACCGGTTCAGCAGCCGATGACATTCGAGCTGGTCGTCAATCTCAACACCGCCAAGGCGCTCGGCCTCACCGTGCCGCCCTCGATCCTCGCCCGCGCCGACGAGGTCATCGAATGATCGTGCACCCATCCGGTTTGTTCGCCGAAAGCGATGGAAAACGCGGGTCGGATTGACATTGCGCAGCGCCGGTGTGATCAATCTTCGACATGCCTGAGACTATCACTCTGGAATTTCTGGCGGCGCAACAACAACGAGTCCTCGATGAGCTCGGGGCGGTTCGCGTCGAGATGGCGGCGCAGCGCGCGGAATTCGTGACGATCCGCGACGATATTACTGTGCTCACAGCAATTGTCATGCGCCAGGAAAACACCCTGAAAGCCATCCTCGACCAATTGCGGACCATGACAACGCAGCAGCATCGTTTTGGCGAGCGACTACGTCGGCTTGAGGAGGAGCGGACCCCCTAAGCCAGCCGCGTCTTGCTCGGTCGTAATCTCGCCCCGCCGTTCGGCACCGCGCTTCGACGCCAGGCTGGGGCCTATGTCGGGCGAATTCTCGCGGGCACCAAGCCCGCCGACTTGCCGGTCCAGCAGGCCGACGAGGTCGGCGGCCAACGCAGGCAGTCGATCGTAGTGACCCTCCGCCCAGCGGTATTCGATCGCCAGGTTCTGACCCTCGACGTAGCCGGTTTCGCTCAGTCCCTGGAGGAAGGCGGCCGTAACCGGTGCCCTCGGGCCGGGCGAGGCGAAGTTGAGATAGCCGATCACCGGGATCGCCTTCTGCTGCGCATGCAGCAAGCCGGCCGGCGACATCGCGGCGCCTGCTAGCGACAGCAGAAACGTGCGGCGTCTCATTCAAGGACCTCGTCGGCGCGCGCGAGGATTGATGGCGGAACCGTGAGCCCGAGCGCTCGTATCGCGGCCTTGGATTTGAGCGAAAGGACATAGCCTCTTGCTGGTCGGGGGCGCCGCCAATAGAGTTTCTCGCGTGGCCGACGAACCGGGAAACATCTTCCTGCGTGCCTTGAATAGGATCAGAATGACACGTTTCTTCGCAAACTCGACGAGGTGATCACGCGCCTCGGAGCGGTGGCGCGCGACATCGCGGGAATCAAAGTGGACTACGCGGCCACCCAGCTGCGGCTGGACAATATGGATCGGCGGATCGAGCGGATCGAGCGGCGCCTCGAACTCGCCGAAACGTGATCCCCGACTAGATGTGTGAGTCGAGCGGCCGCCCCAATGGGCGTTCGTTGCACGCTTTGCCGCAAACTCAGCGTCCGGTGAACACGGGCGTGCGCTTCTCGGTCCAGGCCCGCACACCCTCGGCGTGGTCGGCCGACGCGGCGCAACGAGCGCGGACCGCACCGAGCGCCTCGCGGTCGAGGGCGCCGGCGGCGGTTTCGTTGATCGCGCGTTTCAGCCCGGCAACGGCGAGCGGGGCGTTGGCAGCGACGGTGGCGGCGAGCGCCTCGGCGCGGGCCATCAGGTCCTCCGTCGACACGACCTCGTCGAGATAGCCGATCCGCAGCAGTTCGACGGCGTCCATAGGTTGGACGGTCAGAAACAGCCGCTTTGCCGCGGCGACGCCGAGCCGAGTGACATAGCGCCGGATGCCGCTTTCATAATAGACGATGCCCAACCGCGCCGCCGGCATCAACAGGCGCATCCCTTCGATGCCGATGCGAAAATCGCAGGCGAGCGCCAGGTCGGTGGCGCCGCCGTAGACGCTGCCGTTGAGGGCGGCGATCGTCGGAACGCGCAATGCCTCCAGCCGATCAACCATGCGTTCGAAACCGTCGCGATCCTCGTCCACCCCGCCCTTCCCGGCCAGGCGATCGGCGAGCGCGCCGATATGGAAGCCGGAACTGAAGCTCTTTCCCGTCCCCGTCAGGATGAGGACCCGGATTGTCGGATCGGCGTCGATGCGACCAAAGGTGTCGCGCAGAACGCCAAGATCGGCTGGTTCGAGTCGATTGTGCTCGCGCGGGCGGTTGAGCCGCACCACCGCGCGGCCATCGGCCACGCTGACGACCGGCATTGTCGACTGGCCACCGATTTCCACATTATCCGGCATCAGAGTTCTTCCTTTCGTCGGTCCTGCAGTCGAGCCGGCCCGTGGCCGAGCCTAGCAGAGCCGCGCCATCGGAAGAAATCGCTTGAGGAATCTTGATCTGATGCCCCAGCCGCTGCACCTCGCATTGCTGCTTGCCGTCGCACTGGCAGTCCCGGCCGCAGCGCAAAATACCGCGCAGACCCCTGTCGCCGGCGCCAATCTTGCGAACCCTTATGGCGCGGTGAATTTGCCGGCGACCGGGACGGCGTCCTCGACCGCCCCTTCCGGATCGGGCACCTCGACGGCAGGCGCTTCCTCCGGCGGCGGCTCCGGGGCCGCCTCGACCGGATCGAGTGGGTCCCCGCGGGTCACATCGTCAGGCCAATCGGGTTCCGGCGGGTCGTCGGGGGCGGGCGCACCCGCTGGCGCGGGTGCGGTCCCCGCTTGGCTGCTGTGCCCGCCCTCGGGGGCCTCGGGTGTCGCACCGTTTCTGACCGGAACCAATCTTTCCTGCGCGCCCTAGCCGCAGTGTCCCGGGGGCGGAATTCGCAGATTTCGCCCTGTATTTAGCGGCGGAAGGGATGATCGAGGATCGTCCGCTGCTCCGGGGTCAGCGCCTGGTAGAGCGCCTGGACCGATGGTTTAGCGGATTGCAGACCCTCCAGGCGGGTCGACAGGAACTGCTGCATGCGATCCATTCGGTCGAGCAACGTCGCCTCGGGACCCGCCTTCAGAGCGGTGCAAAGCTGGCGTTCCTTCTGCTCTTCGGCCAGCGCCGCACTCTGCACCTTGTCCCACAGCGGGCGCTGCTCGGCGGTCAGATTGAGCTTCGCCTCGGCATAGGCGCGCATCGCCGCGCGCCACGCCAGCCGCTCGGTGCACCTTTCCTGCGGGTCCCGGTGCATCATCATGTGATGCATCATGCCGTGCATCATCGGCCAACCATGCCGTCCCGCCTCGCCTCCGCCGTCTTCCGCGCCCCCGTGCCGCCCCATCGGCCCTGCCTGCGCATACTGGGCGTCGGGATCATCCGCCGACCGGGCGATGACCGGGATGGCGATTGCGGCGGTCGCGGCCAGCGTGATGGCGAGCAGCGTTGTTCTCACGGCGAAGCTCCGTCCTATTTTGCTAATCCATGAGCCGCCGGAGACGACAAAGTCTTCGAGGCTGGCTCCGAGCATAGGATATGCAGCCGCGCCGAAAACGATCCCCGCCAGAGATGCTCGCTCAGAACCGAAAAAGGCTCATCAGATCGCCGATCGCCGGCCGATTGGCCGGGATGTAGGAGTCGGCCGGATCGGCGATCGGGTTGGGCAGATGGTCGCGGCTGCGCGCCGATAACGGGCCGAGGCGCCAATTGGCCTCGATGAATTTGAGGATCGAGACGTGGTCGGTATAGCTGTGATCGACCAGGCCCTTCTTGGCGAAAGGCGAGATTGCGAGCAGCGGAATGCGCGTGCCGTCGCCGAATGCGTCGAGGATCTGGATATAGCCGCTGTCCCAATAGCCGCCGCCCTCGTCGACGGTGACCAGGATCACCGCCTTCGCCCACAATGCCGGGTTCGACTGCACCTTGTCGATCAGCCGGCGCAGGAACTGCTCGTAGCGCATGGCGGTGGAGGAGGCCGGGTGACCCGACTCGCTGTTCGGCGGGATCACGAAGGCGACGGCCGGCATATTCTCGTTGTCGTCGATGTCATGGAACAGCGCCGCGTGATCCTGCAGATTGCTCTTTAGCGGGCCGGTCATGATCGCACTGGAAAAGATCAGCGGATCGCATACCCCGCAATATTCGCGGGGGGTCAGACCGACGCCATTACGCCCGCCGGAATACCATTTCCAGCTCACCCCGCTGCGGGTCAGCGCCTCGGCGATTGTCGGTTGCGCCTGCGGCGGGATGCGGTAGACCTCCGGTCCCAATGGCGCCGGCTCGCCGGCTGGTGAAAACCCGGCTCCGTAATTGTTGACGAGATAGTAGGCATCGGGCTCGCAATTGCCGTCATTGAAGCTCGGATACGGCAATGTCGCGAGATACCGGCGGATCGCCGCAACGCCGGGCTCGTTCGGGTCCGAGCACTTGGTGTACGAGCCGCTCGAATAGCCTGATTGCGTGTACCAGTTGTTGATGCCGGGACGCGGGTTCGGGTCCTCGATCTGGTTCGGCGGCGGCTTTCCCAGCGTGCCCTCCCGCCAATAGGCGATGGCATGCCCGGTGGCAAGCGCCTGGAAATTGGCGCCGGTGCCGCCCATCACCGGCTGATGGTGGTTGTCGCTCAGCGCATAGGTGTCGGCGAGCTCACGGAAGTAGGGCGCGTCGCCGGCGGCCATATTGTAGAAGCCCATCGCGACCGCACCCTGGTTGGTGCCGGAGATCGGGTCGGCGCGGTTTTGAGCGCCTTCGCCCGAGGTTTCGTCGACCCAGACGAAAAGATCGCGCCGCCCGCCGTCGATCTGCTGCCACATCTGGAAGAAGCGATGCACCGGATCGCCGACATAGGCGGCGTAGCTGACGTATCGTGTGATTTGGAACGGCCCGTTCGGCAGCAGCTCCGGAAAGCGTTTGTCGCCGACATTGCGCGGCTGCCCGAAGGCCCAGGTCGTCCCCGGCTGCGGCAGCACGCCGTAGCTGCCGACAATGCGCGGGGTCACCTCGTAAGAATCGCGCACTTCGGCACGGCGCTGCGCCGCCTTGGCGAAATCCGGCCCCTGGCTGCCGTCCGCGTTGACGATCCCCGCCGACAGCAGATTGCGCACCGCGGCGCCGGATCTCGGCTGGTATGTGCCGAACAAATTGTCGAAGCTGAGGTTTTCTCCGACGACAACGATCAGATGCTCGATCGGGGTCGCGGTTGTCGGCGTCTGTCCGCTCGCCGGCGCGCCGAACACGAGCAGCGCCGACGCGCCGAGCGCCGCGAGGCGCACAGGATGCCGAGGTTCAGCCGTCGAGCCGCGCCAGATACTGCGCGACAAAGTCGCAGCCGACCATCTCCTTGTAGGCGTCGATCAGTTTCTGAGTGACCGGGCCCGGCACGCGGCTAGCGCCGAATTTTCGGCCGTTCAGACTGCGCACGCCGCAGATGCACAGGCTGGTCGAGGTTAAGAAGCACTCGTCGGCGGTGTAGGCGTCGTAAAGGTCGAGATCCTGCTCCGCGAACGGGATCTGCAGCTCGTGGGCGAGGTCGATCGTCGCCTGGCGGCTGACGCCGGGGAGCACGTAGCGTTCCCTCGGCGTCGTCAGCCGGCCGTCGCGCACCAGG
>WNFT01004318.1_pt1 | contig 12956 bp, 9 predicted proteins | sample 5400191 | NCBI WGS metagenome assembly WNFT01 (sample SAMN13153359, study PRJNA577476) | soil metagenome | isolation source: 80 cm saprolite under Madrone tree | place: USA:California | collected 2016-06-14
GTTGTGCAAGTGCAGGTGGACGACGCCGGCAAGGTGCAAATCAAGCGCGTGGACACGGCCGTGGACGCGGGTACCGTCGTAAACCCGGAGACGGTGAAGCAGCAGTTCGAGGGCGCGGCGGTGATGGGAACGAGCCTGGCGCTCTACGGGGAAATCACCGCGACCAACGGCGTGATCGATCAGTCCAACTTCGATAACTTTCAAATGGCGCGCATCAACAATGCTCCGCGCGAAACGAACGTGTACATTGTAGCGAGCGATGCGCCGCCCGCGGGAATTGGTGAACCCGGGGTGCCGCCGTTTGCGCCTGCATTGTGCAACGCCATTTTTGCCGCAACCGGGAAGCGCATTCGCGAATTGCCCCTTGCAAAGGCGGGCCTTGCCTAGAGTCTTGCGCCGCGGACCGGTTTTACCGACTTTCGCCTGTCGCAGCGCGGGGCAGATTTCGGCTTAAGGAGCCTGCAGAACTTCCACACCGTATGGCGCGAGCTCTACCGATTCTCCCTGTCCGTCGCTCAAGAGCAACTTCATCTTTTTTCCCAGGTCAACCTTTTGAGTTTCTTGAGCAAAGTTGATCAACACAAAGACGCGTTTGCCCGCGCCAGTCCGTACGGACACTTCGACCGAATCAGGGACCGACGTGAACGCCGACAGGGCCCCGCTTTCTTTCACCATCCACTCCGCGGCCGCCTTCATCAGCTTCTCGTCGAGGATCGCGCCAATGTAAGTAATACTGCCCTTCCCGTAGCCCCGCGCGATGGCCGCCGGTTGGTCGTCCAGCCATCCATTGCTTTTTCCAAACCGCATCAGGATCTGCGTCTCCGGATTGAGGGCGCTCAATTGCTCGGCCCAGATACTTATCTGACCGCTGCCCCACTTACCGGACACACTGAAGTCCTTTTCCAATGCGTAGAACTGTTCTACGCGGCCACCCAAAGCGTCCGACAGATATCCCGGCTGCCGCTGTACCAACAATTCGTTGTGCTCATCCTTTAGCCCGCTGCGCGGTCCCAACACCAAATGCCCTCCGCTGCGAACGTAATTCAACAAATGTTTGGCGACATCCTCGGGAAGCACGTTGAGACTGGGAGCCACGACCAATTTGTATCCCTCAAGAGGCGAATTCGCGCTGATCACATCTACCGACTGCGTCAGTTTCCTCAAGGCGCGGTAGTAGCTTTTCAGCAGCCCGATGTCGTCGTACTTCTGATTGTGTTTCTGAAATTGAATGGCCCAATGGCTGTCGTAGGAATACAGCAAGGCAACTTCCGAGCGCGGCGCGGTGCCGCGGAAAGCTTCCTGAACCTTTGAAAATTCCTGACCCAGTTGACTCACTTCCTTGTAAACGGGAACGGGCGTTCCATCGGCTCCCACCAGCGTTCCGTGGTATTGCTCCTGTCCATTCAATGCGCTGCGCCATTGCCAATAGCCGACTTCGTCCGCTCCATGAGCGATGGCTTGCCAGGCCATCGCGCGGACCTCACCTTTATTCAGAAAATTGTTGACTCCCGCCCAGTTCACCGCACCGGGTTGCGTCTCCATGAGCCAAAAATTTTCGCGTTTGAAGCCGCGTGTCAGATCGTGGGCCAGTCCGTTGAAATCAGGATCGAGGTGGCCGCTTCCCACGTAATCGTCCCACGAAGCGAAGGTCAGAGGTTCGGTAATGAGGTAGTGGTCGAAGCCGTCGAAGAAGCCCATGAAATTCCCGGTGATAAACTGGCGCGGCTCCGCATACTTTCGAATCGCAGCAATTTGGTTCGCTTGGTACTCTTTCCACGTGCCGGTTACGAATCGCTTCCACTCCAATTGCAGCCCGGGATTGTGGCCGCCCACCGGGATGGGAATCTCGCTCCAATTGTCGTAGGTCTCGCTCCAATAAGCCGTCGTCCAAAGCGCATTCAAATTCTCGAGCGTATGGTATTTGCTTTGCAGCCAGTCCTGAAATCTCTTTCGCGTGATCTCGTCGTACGACATCAGTGCGTAACCGTATTCATTGTCGATCTGCCAGCCGGCGACGTCTGCGTTGTGGCCAAAACGCTTGGCCATCTCCGTGGCAATCTTCCGGCAATATTCGCGGTAGATTGGCGAAGTAGCGGAGGCATGAGCGCGATTGCCGTGTGTGACGCGGCGCCCGTCCGGCTCCTCGCGAAGAATCTCCGGATATTTCTGCGTGAGCCAGGCGGGCGGAGTTGCCGTCGGCGTTCCGAGCACGCTCACGATATGGTGCTTCGCGGCTACGGCGACGGCGCGTTCCAGCCAATCCAGATCGTAGCGTCCCTCCGAAGGCTCCATTCTGCTCCAGGCGAATTCCGCAATTCTTACGACCTTGATGTTCGCGGCTTCCATCAGCCGAAGGTCTTCTTCCCAGCGCGACTCCGGCCATTGCTCCGGATACCACGCGGTTCCCACAAGAATTGCGTCATGACTGGGGATCTGCGTAGGCAACGGCTTCTGTTCCTGCGGAGTGGATGCAACGGAAGCAAACTGCAGCGCCGCCAGAAGGGTCAGAACTATTCCGATGAATCGAAGTAGCTGCACGTGGGAGTCCTCGATAGCAAGATTCTACGGCGTAACCGTTATCTGCTTGCCGGCATAGCGCACGATCTTGTCCGGTTTGGCTTCCGGCATGACACCCACGCCGTGGTTCTCACCGGCAAACACAATCTGAAAACTGCGTTCGGCTAGCATCCCGGGAAAGTTTCCTTTTCGCTCACCGATCGTCAAGGCCTGTTTCTCTTCATCCCAATGGAACTGAATCGTTGCGTACGCGCCCTTCTCATAGTTGTAACCGTCATTTTCGTCTTCATAGAGGATGAAATCGCCATTCGCTCCGCGATAGATGCGCAACTCCATCGGATCTTCCGGCTTCTCCGTGGACCATTCCTTCTCCGGTCCCATCGGCACAATTGATCCGGCGCGCACAAAAAGCGGGAGTCTCGCGATCGGCGCTGCAGCATCAACGGTGCGCAGGCCTTGAACGGAGGCCCCCGTCCAAAAATCGTACCACTTCGCCTTCGGCAGGTAAGTGTGTTGCGTATTCACGCCCGGTTCCGTGACCGGATTCACCAGGAAAGCTGGGCCAAACATGAATTGGTCTCCAATGCTGGCGGTGCGCGCGTCGGTGCGAAAATCCATCACCAATCCGCGCATGGGCGTATAGCCCTGGCTCGTGGTCATCCAAGCAAGAGAATAAATGTATGGCAACAACCGGTAGCGAAGTGTGTCGTAGTTTACAAGGATTTTCTGCGCGTCGGCGCCATAGGACCACAATTCATTCTGATTCGTCGAGCGCGTTCCATGCACTCGCAGTATGGGATTGAACGTTCCGAACTGAAACCAGCGAATGAACAACTCCCGGTACTCCGGATCGTCGGGATTGCCGGAAACGAATCCGCCGATGTCCGTCGTCCAGTACGGAAGCCCGGAGATCGAATAATTCAGCCCTGCGGGAATTTGTTTCTTGAAAAATACCCAGTCCGAATTCACATCTCCAGACCAGACCGCTGCGGCGTTGCGCTGTGCACCCGCAAACGCGGAACGTGACAATATGAAAACGCGCTTCTTGTCGGATGCGCTTCTCTGGCCTTGATACACGGCGCTCGTGGTCATCAGCGGAAACATGTTCGCGTACCTTGCGCCGTTTCCGAGGAACGTCTTGTTCGTCACTAGAATATTTGTTTCGCGATCCTCGGTTTCTGGCTCCGTGGTATCGAGCCACCAAGCGTCCACGCCAATCTTGAAAAGCGCCTGATCCATCAAGTTCCAATAATACTTTCTCGCTTCCGGATTGAAGGCATCGTACAACCCCATCTGAGCCGGGTGGAAAGAGACAACTTTCGTCTTGTCGATAAAAAACCCGCGCTTGTCCATATCTTCGTACGTTTTCGTGCCCGGACGCACGAAAGGCCAGAAGGAAATCATCAGGTGGAACTTATTTTTGTGGAGGTCTTCGACCATCCCAGGGGGATCGGGATAGCGCGCTTTGTCAAACACCGGTTCACCCATCGTGTACCACCAGAACCAGTCCTGCACGATGTTGTCAGCTGGGATATGAAGTTGCCGGTACTTGTGAGCCACCCCGAGCAACTCATCCTGCGTGTTGTATTTATTCTTGCACTGCCAGAATCCATACGCCCACTTGCCAAACATCGGCGGCGCGCCGGTGAGCTCCCGGTATCCCCCGATGATTTTGTCGAATTCCGGCCCGTAGAGAAAGTAGTAGTCCAGCACATCGGCCACCTCCGAGCTCAAGTAAAACGCGTTCAGAAAACGGTTATTGAAGCGGCTGCGAGAAGCGTTGTTCCAGAAAATCCCATACCCGTTGCTGGACAAAACGAAAGGAATGCTAATATTGGTGTTGTCCTGCGAAATGTCCACAACTTCCCCGCGATAATTCCACACGCCGGCCTGATGCTGCCCCAGCCCATAAAAAGACTCATACGAGCCCCAAAGTTTCGAATAAAGTTCCGCGTGATAAGTCTGCTCGCCATTAACGACTGCCGGAGTCATGCTTACTTCGTTCTGCTCGAACAAGGTCTTGTCGGCGGAATCCTGGAACGTGACGCTGCCGTCCTTGCGCGCAACCACGGCTTTCAGTTGAGAAGTGCTCAGTACGATGCCGTCATCGGTGGACTGCATTTCCCACTTCGTTGCCGGCCAACTATCTTTAATCACCAGAAATTCCTGACGGGACGGAAATGGCGTTGTCGGCGAGTAGCGCACTCGAATGATGGAGTCAGAGCACACTTGAAGCTTGAGTGTTCCGTTTTGCAGCGTCAGTTGCACTCCATCGGGCTCGCGCTGCACGGCCAGCACCGGATTTAGAGGATTCCACTGCGCGTGGACGGTGCCCAAGCTGCACAGATACAGAAGTGAAAATAGAAAAAGCAAACCGCGGAAGCGCTTCATTCGAATTCCCCCCACTTTTCTTCCATCGTCACGGTCTTGCTCTGTCCTTATTAATCCGGCCCGCCACGTTGAAGAAGAGCGTAAACGATTGCGATGCTTGCCGGTCGAGAATTGTGTCGCAGGGTATGCGTCGGAATCAAGCGGCATGACCATCCAGGTTCTGTTAGTGACTCTTCGAATCGTTCGGGTATAGGATGCTTCCATTCTCACCGGAGGACACCATGGCCAAAAAGGGTAAGCTCACTCAAGTTGCGGTGAAAATTGGGACCGTAATGGGCAAAGCGGATCGCAAAGTTCAAAAAGTTGCGAAAGCCGGCACGCTGGCGAAAAAAGAGCTCGATGATATCTCGAAACAAGTCGACGCCCTTAAGCGCCAATTGCAGAAAACTGCAAAGCGCCTGAAGCGGGCTCTGACTTAGTTTCGCGACTCCGTCTTCGGAATCCGTCAGTCATCCTCATCTTCGCGCTTCGATTTTTTTCCGGATGCTTGCGTTTGTTTTGCTGTTTGCGCCGTGTGCAGGAGAAAACTCACCAAATCATCCAGCTCACCGGCGCTCAGCACGGAGCCGTAATCCGATGGCATGAGTGATTTTGGCTGATATTCAAGATGCTTGAGGTCCGCCTTCGCCAGCAAGTGGAACGTTCCATCGAGCGATTGCAATTGCAAGGAAAAGTTATCCTCGTTTCGCGCGATACCCGTGAATTGCTGCCCCTCTCGAGTGGTCACAAGCACGGTTCTTTCCATCGGCTCCAGGTCCTTATTGGGATCGGTAATCGCCGTTCGAATATCCTCGATCGAGACATTCGAACCGTACGAGGAAAGATCCGCTCCAAGAAATCCGCCCTCACCGTTGATCATGTGGCATTTCGCGCAGCCTGCTTTACCGAAGAAAAGGAACTTGCCATTTTGCGGATCGCCTCGAATCGAAGCGGCCTTGCTACCTCCCTGGAGAACCCGCAAATAGTCCATCACGGCCTTGATCTTTGGCAAACCCAGCGCGCCAAACGCCGGCATCCCCGCCGCCGGGATTCCCACCCGCAGGATACGTAGGGTCTCTTCGTCGGACAACCGCTGGGCTTCCGCGCGTGTAGCGACGTTCGGTCCGCGCTCGCCGCCCTTCCCGTCCAGGCCGTGGCAGGTGGCACAAACGGATTCGAACGTTTTCCGGCCTTCCTCCGCGTCAGAATGTTTTGCCTGATTTTTTCTTGTGGGAGGATTGGCTTGCTGTGGCCCCGCCTGCGTCACCAAAGCGAAAGCGGCAAAGAGCAACGTCGCAATTGCTTCGCAGAAAAAGCTGCGCGAGGAAATCAATCTGAAGGCCGAATTGATCGTGGTCTCCGTGTGAGATTGCATGGTGAACATTTGTCCCGCAGCGGCACATCCAAGCTTTGTCGCGCTCCTAGTGAAATTGCAGCAAGTGAGAATAACATTTGGATTACGAAAAATCCCGTTCACAATGGAACGTTCCGATGTCTCATTGAACGGCGCGCTTCAACTCGTTTTCCTGTGGCAAATTCAATCCTGCCGCTCGGAGTTGGCGCGCGCGCGCAAAACATTGTAGAGTCCGCGCTTGAGACTGATTTCTGGGAGGAGTTCATGAACAGATTCGTTGGTTTGCCGCGCCGCGTCTTTGCCTGCGGAGCATTCCTCGCCTTTGCTGTTTTCCTTGCGGGCCTCGCGGGATGGGCCTGGCCGCCTTCCCCCAAACCCAGCCAGGAAGCTGCTAAATTGAGCGACGATGCGTCTCTACTGGAAGGATTCCGGCATGTCGAAGTTGCTTCCGTTTCCGACGCATTGGAGCAGATCAGCGGCCGCAAGATGTACATGTCGCATCGCATGCGGCCAATTTTTCCTGCGAAATTTGCCGGATTTGCATTGACCGTGTTGTTGAAGAAAGAAAGCAATCATGATCCGGACGCCCTCAAGGGCATGCTCGCGGCGATTGATCAGGGCCCGGCGAATTCCGTCTACGTCATGGTTGTCGAGGACGGCGCCGACATTGCTGGCATGGGCGGCCTGATGGGAACGGCCATGTCATCGCGCAATTTTTCGGGAGCAGTAATCGATGGTGGCGTACGAGATACCGCCTATCTGCAGAAAATTGGTTTCCCCGTGTACGCCTTGGGCATCGTGCCCTCTACATCGGTCGGCCACTATCGCTTCGCGGGATCGAACATTCCGGTTATGTGTGACGGAGTCGCGGTGAATCCCGCGGACATCATCGTCGCGGATGCCGATGGAGTCGTAGCGGTTCCGCGCGCGGCTGCGCCGCAAGTCCTCGCGTTGGCGCAAGACATGGATTTCAAGGAGCACTCCATGTACGCGTGGATCGAAAAGCTCAAGTCCATCCAGGAGGCAGTGAAGAAGTTTGGGCGTCTCTAGAATATCATGAGAACGATTAATTCGATTTAAACTCTAAAATTGGGACTGGAACTTGAGAGGTGTCGTGTATAGAATTTCACCACATGGTTGATATTTTCATGAAGCAAGCTGACGCGTCGCGTTTCTTCGCGTTGACCCGTGCATTCTTTTTAATCGCCGCAATGCTTTGCGCCGGTTTCCTTCCATTTCAGATGCGGGCGCAAGCGCAAGACGCGGGCAAAAGTCCCGTTTCCACTTCGGTTCAGGTGACTCAGGAAGCGCTGACAGCGCGGCCAGTGGGGCCGAATTGGCTTTCCTACAATGGCGATTACACCGGCCGCCGCTTCAGCAGTCTCGATCAAATCACGCTAAAGAATGTCGAGCAGCTGCGCGCGCAGTGGGTTTTCCACGCTCACAATTCGGATAGCCTGGAAGTTACACCGGTGGTTTTTGAAGGCCTTATGTTCGTTACCTCCGCCAACGACGCCTATGCGCTGGACGCGCAAACTGGCCGCACGATCTGGCACTATTCTCGGCCAATCACTGAAGGACTGATCGATGATGCTTCGCAGCATCACAATCGCGGCGTAGGCATTCTAGGTTCGCGCATTTTCATGGAAACGGACAACGCCCATCTGCTCTGTCTGGATGCCCGCTCCGGACATTTGCTTTGGGACGTCCCTTACGCGGAGGGAAATAAAAATTACGGCGCCACGAGCGCGCCATTGGTCGTGAAAGACAAAGTGCTGGTGGGAACTTCCGGTGGCGACGATGGTGTGCGCGGATTCGTCGCCGCCTATGACGCCGAGACGGGAAAACTCGCATGGCGCTTCTGGACAATTCCCGGACCAGGCGAGTTCGGCTCCTCAAGCTGGCCCGGCGAACTTTACAAGCGCGGCGGCGGCACCACCTGGATGCCTGGCACGTATGATCCGGAACTGAATACGATTTATTGGGGCACCAGCAATCCCGCACCGGATTTCGATGGCGGCCCGCGCCCGGGCGACGACCTCTATACCGATTGCGTGCTGGCGCTGGATCCGGATACCGGAAAGCTCAAATGGTATTTTCAATTTACCCCGCACGACCTATATGACTACGACGCGACAGAAACTCCCGTCCTGGTCGACGCCAACTATCAGGGCCAGCCGCGAAAGCTTCTGGTGGAAGCCAATCGGAACGGCTATTTCTATGTGCTGGATCGCACCAACGGAAAATTTCTCTCGGCTTTTCCTTTCGCCGAGAAACTGAATTGGGCAAAAGGAATTGACGCGCAGGGCCGTCCGATTCGAACCGGCGTGCAACCTACTGCGGAGGGCACGCGCACTTGTCCTGGATTTATCGGAGCTACCAATTGGTACTCGCCTTCTTATAATCCCTCCACTCACCTTTTCTATTTCTTGGCGGTCGAAAACTGCGACGTGTATTTCCTGAAGCCAGAGGATTTTTCTGAAGGAAAGACATATTATTCGACGGGCGCTCGCCGAAGCCCCGGTGATCACGCCCAGAAAAGTCTGCTCGCTTACGGTCTTGAATCCGACAAACCTGCCTGGCGTTATCCTCAGGCAGGCCCGGGGCATTCCTCAGGTGGAGTAATGACGACTGCCAGCGGCCTTCTCTTTTTCGGCGATGATGCGCAGTCGTTCGAAGCCGCGGACGCGCAAACGGGCAAGCCGCTCTGGCACTTCAACACCGGCCAGGGCATGCACGCCTCACCGATGAGCTACGCGGTGAACGGAAAGCAGTACGTGGCCATCGCCGCGGGGAGCGATATTTTTAGCTTTGGTTTGCCCTGAGGAACGAACGATTTTAAATCACGATGACTCGAAGGAGGATTCGAAATGTTATTCACTCGCAGCACCAGAAGAAACTTTGCCGCTCGCCTTGCCGCACTTTTCCCGGGCCTCGGCTTGGCGGGAGTGGCCGCTGCCACCCCGGCAGAGGCTGCGCAAATCAGCAGCGCTGTCCAGAAACTCGATGGCGATGGAAAACCTGCCGGCAAGGGTTTTATCACTCCGCTGATCATTCACAACGGATTGATTTATATTGCCGGTCAAGGCGCTCATTCGCGCGGCAACAAATCGGACGCCGGCAAAACTCCAACCATCGAAATGCACACCCAAATGGTGATGGATGGCGTAAAGGCCACCGTTGAAGCTGGCGGCGGCACCATGGATAGTATTCTTCAGCTCACTGTGTTCCTGGCAAAGCTGGACTATTATGACGGCATGAATTCCGTGTTCAAGACCTACTTCCCGAACGGCGGGCCGGCGCGCACCACCGTGGCCGTTGCTGGATTGCCCGGTGAGTCGCTCGTGGAAATCAATTGCATTGCCGCCGTGGTGCGCGATGCAAAGAAGGGACCGTAGAACTATGGCATTCAACGATAACTGGAATCGCAGAACTTTTCTCGGCACTCTCGGCGCATTGGTAGGAACAATATTCAGCGGGCGCAAGGCGTTCGCTTTCCCTTCTGCCGCAGGCGGCAAAGCCGCTCCCATCTCCGGCTTCGGCGCGACCGGAAACGTCTATGAAGAATTGGACGTAACCACGGTCATCAACGGGCAGGGCACCATGACCGTTCTCGGTGGTTCCCTCATGCGTGCCGAAGTCGAAGCGGTGATGGCTTTGGCGGGCCGCCACTTTGTGAGCATCCCCGACCTGGAAGTCGCTGCCGGCAAACGCATCGCCGAAATGCTCAAGCTCCCCGAAGGTTACGGTGCGCTCGTCACTTCGGGCGCCGCAGCCGCGATGCAGTCCGGCCTCGCCGGCATCCTCACGGGTGACAACCCAAAATTCATCGAGCAGTTGCCCGATCTCACTGGTATGAAATCGGAAGTCATCATTCAAAAATCGCACCGCAATCCTTTCGACCATCAACTGCGCTCCACCGGCGTGAAACTGGTGGCCGTTGAGTCGCGCGAAGATTTGAAAAAGGCCATCACCCCGCAGACCGCCATGATGCACTTCACCAACTTCGCTGATAACGACGGGCAGATCAAAGTCGAGGAATGGGTCAAGCTGGCGCATGAAAATAATATCCCGGCATTTATTGACGCCGCCGCGGATACGCCACCGGTCTCGCATTTATGGGACTATGCAAATATGGGCTATGACCTGATCGCTTTCAGCGGTGGAAAAGCGATTCGCGGGCCGCAATGCGCGGGGCTTCTCGTCGGCAAAAAGGATCTCGTTGCTTACGCACTGCTCAACAACAGCCCGCACGAAGACACGCTCGGCCGCAGCCAGAAAGTAGGTAAGGAAGAAATCGTCGGGATGGTCAAGGCCCTGGAATCCTATTTGAAAGAGGATCATGAAGCCTTGAACAAGGAATGGCAGCGCCGCTTGGATTTCATCTCCGCCCAGGTTACAAAAATTGCCGGGGTGACAACTTCTTTTCCCGCCCCGGAAATCGCCAATCATGTTCCCCACATGCACATCAAGTGGGATTCGGCCCGCATCGCGTTGACGCCGCGCGATGCCACGGCTGCTCTGCGTGGCGCAAAACCGTCCATCGTTCTTTCTTCAGGAGAACATGGTGAAGCTCTGTCGATGAACTCGTTCATGTTGCAGCCGGGGGAAGAAAAGATCATCGCCCAGGAATTGGTGAAGGTCTTGAAGTCACACGCAGCGTAAGCGAACCAGCGCTGTTGTTCGCGAGCCCAGTGATTCCCGGAGCGTCTCAATGTCTGTCGTCCGTTCGAATCGAGGAAGTTCGCGTGGCTGACCGTCCGGAAAGCCGCATGCGCTGGTTCCTTGTATTTGGACTTTTTATTCTGAGTGCCGTTGCCTATCTCGACCGCGTCAACATCTCCATTGCCGGTAGCTCCATCGCTGCCGAATACCATCTGGGCAATATTCAGCTGGGTTGGATATTCAGCGCGTTTCTGGTGGGCTACGGGCTTTTTCAGACGCCCGGCGGATGGCTCGCCGACCGCTTCGGCCCGCGGCGTGTGCTCACCGCGGGAGTCCTCTGGTGGGGAATTTTTACTGCCCTCACCGCGGCAGTCTCCGCAAAGATCGCCTTCGCCGTACTTTTCTTTGCAGCGGTGCGATTTTTTCTCGGCGCCGGCGAAGCCATCATTTACCCCGCTTCGAATCAATTCGTTTCGCGCTGGATTCCATCGCCGGAGCGCGGAATCGCGAATGGATTGATTTTCGCGGGCGTGGGCGTGGGAGCAGGCGTTACGCCTATGCTGATCACCTACGTCATGGTTCACCAAGGCTGGCGCTCCTCGTTCTGGATGAGCGCCATCATCGGGCTGGTCGCTGGTACGGTTTGGTATTTTGTAGCGCGCGACACGCCCGAAGAGCACGCGCTCGTTTCCGCATCGGAACTGGCGCACATTCAGGCCGGGCGAACCGTGAAATCCACAGCCGACGGCCGGATTCCTTGGAGCACCATTTTTTCAAGCAAGGAAGTGCTTGCGCTAACTCTCAGCTATTTCAGCTTCGGCTACGTCGCCTGGATTTTTTTTAGTTGGTTTTTCATCTATCTCGCCAAAGTTCGCGGCTTGGATTTAAAGGTCAGCGCGTTTTACAGCACGCTGCCTTTTCTGGCGATGGCTGCTTGCAGTCCGCTGGGCGGCGCAATCAGCGACAAGCTCACGAAGCTCTACGGAAAACGCGCTGGACGTTGCAGCATCGCCGTTTTTGGACTCCTCTTGACCGCTGCCTTTCTTTCATTTGGTTCGCAAGTGCACAGCGCGCGGCTGGCCAGCGTCGTTCTTGCCGGCGGCGCGGGCGCACTTTATCTTTCGCAAAGTTCATTCTGGGCGGTTACGGCGGATATCGCCTCTGGATCTTCCGGTTCCGTTTCCGGCTTCATGAATATGGGCAACCAATTCGGAGGAGCGCTCACCGCGTCGCTGACTCCTTTTCTTGCGTCTCGATTTGGCTGGACCACCTCCTTTTTTGTTGCCGCGGGTTTGTCGGTGCTTGGTGCGGTGGCGTGGCTGTTTGTGGAACCCGAACGCGCTTTGGCGCCGATAGCGAAGTTACCTTCGCCGTCGGAAAAAAACTGAATCGACCCAGGAAAATCCGAAGGAAGTTTGGTGGGCCCGCTAGGATTTGAACCTAGGACCAACGGATTATGAGTCCGCTGCTCTAACCGCTGAGCTACGGGCCCCACGCTTGAGAAACATTTTAGCCTGAAATCGCCAACATTTTAGCCTGAAATCGCCCGATTCACCCGTTTTCTGACCTAGATTCCTGCTTACCCCCTGGCGGAGAAGGCGTCTATCGCGATTGGAGTGGTTCTTCAAAAAGAAGAAAAAGGTTCGTATCGTTGTCTCTTGCGGAGAGGAGAACATTCGATCATGCGCAAAGTGTGGAAGTGTGCTTTGGGAATTTTGGTGGGGTGTGGAGCTTTGGCGGGGAACGCCGGCGCACAATTCAAGAATGGGAGTCAGGCGACGGAGCTGAATATTCCGCGCACGAGCCAGCGCGGAACAGTGACGCAAAGGATTGGGCTGACGGATATCACCATTACTTATCACCGGCCCGCGGTCGGTGGACGGGAGATCTGGGGCAAGACGGTGCCGTATGGGAAGGTGTGGCGCGCGGGCGCGAATGAGAATACGACGATTACTTTTACCGATGACGTTTCCATCGAAGGAAAGCCCCTTGCGGCGGGGACGTACGGACTGCACACCATTCCTGACAAGGATCAGTGGACGATTATTTT
>WNFT01003964.1_pt1 | contig 12955 bp, 10 predicted proteins | sample 5400191 | NCBI WGS metagenome assembly WNFT01 (sample SAMN13153359, study PRJNA577476) | soil metagenome | isolation source: 80 cm saprolite under Madrone tree | place: USA:California | collected 2016-06-14
TAGCGCTGCCATTCGTCAGATGTTGACACAGGCTGGTGGCAACATCGTCAATATCGCTTCCGTGGCCGGGTTTGTTCCATTTCCAGCGCGCGTCGCTTATGACGCCTCGAAAGGGGCCGTCATCGCGTTTACTCGCGCGTTGGCGTTGGATTATGCCTCCAATCACATCCGCGCCAATGCTATCTGTCCGGGAATGGTCGAAACCGAGATGACGCGCTGGCGGCTGGAGATCCCAGAATTACGCCAGCAGGTGCTGGACATGACCCCCTGGGGCCGTGTTGGCAAGCCTGAAGACATCGCTGCGGCTGCGGTCTACCTTGCATCGGACGAAGCCGATTATGTCACGGGGCATATGCTGGTAATCGATGGCGGCTGGATGGTCAAGTAGTCTCCGCAGAAAGGGGTAAGCTATGGCAGTCTTTACTTCTGAACAGAAGCAGGTGTCGCTGGCTGACGCGGCGGCTATCGTACAAGATGGGATGACTGTCGCTATCGGCGGCGGTTTGTCGTGGCGCGAGCCAATGGCTTTCCTGCGCGAACTGATCCGGCAAGGACGACGCGACCTGCATGTTATAGGAACGGCACACGGCGTAGATGTTGACCTGCTGTGTGGCGCGGGCGCTGTCAGCATCATAGAGGAGTCATATGTCGGGTTTGAGCAGGATTTCGGTATGGCCCCGAACTTCCGACGTGCCTGCCAGGGGGGGGTGACGAAAGTCTATGATACCTGCTGTTACACCTTGCTGCAACAATTACGGGCGGCGGAGTATGGCGTGCCGTTTCTGCCGGTACGCAGCATCCAGGGAACCGATTTCTTGCAGTTGCATCCAGAATACAAGACAATGACCTGCCCATTCACCGGGCTGCCGCTCGTGCTGGTGCCTGCCCTCGCGCCCGATGTCGCCATCGTCCACGCCCAATATGGAGATGTGCACGGCAACTTGAAGATTCTACCACCGCTCGTGGCAGATATGTTGTTTATTCGTGCCTCAAAGCACATTATTGCGACCGTTGAGCGGTTGGTACCCACGGACGAATTGCAGACGCTGGAGCCGAATGTGCCCTATTTCTGGGTCGAAGCTGTCGTCGAAGTTCCCTACGGGGCTCATCCCACGTCATGCTATCCTTTCTATGCCTACGACCGTGCACACCTCGCGGAATACTATCGTACAGCCCAGGCCGGACCTGAGACGTTCGCGCGCGAGTACCTTGACCGCTACGTCTACGAGCCGACAACACACGACGACTATCTTCGGCGTATCGGTGGGGCCGCCAGGTGCCATACACTCGAAAGCTGGAAAGATGGCGATGACGCATGGCGCGCGCTCTTTGCTGCGCCCGAAGGAGCCATTGTATGAAATATCGCATGAAAGACCAGGCAATCACCTATGCAACGCTGCCGGAAGTGATGATCTACCAGGTTGCTCGCACCATTCGAGATGGCGAACTGGTTTTTCATGGCTACGGCTCCCCTGTTCCGGCGCTCGCCATGCTGCTAGCCAAACGCACCCATGCGCCGCACATGGTGCATATCGAGGGCGCTACCTACGCGGTAAACCCCGATCCAGCGTTTCTGCCATCGACCTCCAACGATTGGTCGCTTGCGCGGGGCAGCGTCATGGCGATCGGCATCACCGACCTTTTTGATATCGCCGCGCGTGGTGATATGGGGCGCATGTTTCTCTCCGGCGTGCAAGTTGATCGCTACGGCAACTTGAACGTCACCGCCCTTGGCAGCTCTGCTTCTCCACGCGTCAAGCTGCCCGGCAGTGGCGGTGGCTGCAACCTGTCCGGCGATGTCCAACATATTACGATCTGGACGACCGGGCATCGTGCGCCTCTCAACAGAGTAGGCGAGCGTCAGTTCCGCTTCGTTAAGCATATTGATTTTATTTCTTCTATCGGCCATGTCGCTAGAGATGGCACTCCTCGCGCTGCGTTGGGCCTGCGCGGCGGTGGGCCGGAATGGGTCGTGACCGAGTTAGGCGTCTTCGATTTTGATCCCCGCATGCATGTCTTACGCCTGCGTGCGCTCTATCCAGATACAACCGTTCAGGACGTGCTGGACAACACAGGATTCGAGCCGGTGCTTGCACCGGAGATAAGTACTGTACCGCTGCCCACGCCTGAACACGTGGCGCTGATACGGCACTTTGATCCGTTGAACACCCACCAGCGTGAATTCAAGTCAACTGACGTGTCCCGGTGTTTCGATCTCCAGGACAGTCGCTAGCAGGAGGTTCTTGTGGATATCACTCTGACCCAAACTACTAACAGGCAATGGGTTGGCCTGGTTGAAGAGTACTTGCAGAAAAGCGAGCCGATAATCAATGTTCACCGCGACGACACCAGGAAGTTCGATGCCATCTTCATTGGCGGCGGTGCGGGCGGTCGCTTTGGCTCCGGCTATCTGCGTGCAATGGGAGGGCGACAACTGATCGTTGATCGCTGGCCGTTCCTTGGCGGCAGTTGTCCTCACCAGGCATGCGTGCCGCACCATCTCTTCTCGGAAGCGGCCCGCGAGCTGGATCTTATGCGCTGGTTCTCCGGCAAACTCTGGTTTCCTGATGCCACGAACCTGCGAGCGTCCATTCTCGAGGTGGTGCGGCTGTTCAAATCGGGTAGATCATCGGCCCATGCTTTCATGAATTGGCAATCCAAAGAGCAGCTTGATCTTGAATATATCCTGAACGCCTCGGCAACTGTCATTGACGAGCACACTGTAGAGGTAGTGGGAGAGCGTTTCCAGGCTGATAATCTGGTATTGGGTGTCGGCGCAGCGCCGCTGCATCCGGATATTGCAGGCATTGACCTGCATGGAGTATATGACTACTCGGCGTTCATCGAAGAGCTTGATTTCGAGCCGCAACGCTGCGTAGTCATCGGCGGATCGAAGACTGGCATAGAGTACGGCTCGTTCTTCCAGGCGGCAGGCTGCCCGACCGCCATTGTGACACGCAAGCCTCTCATGCGCACGTCCAGCCTCCATCACGTGGATGAAGATTTACGTACTTTCGTCGTTGACGGGATGAAAAAGCGCGGGATGCAAATCATCGAAGGTCACGAGCCGGTGGAGATCAAGGGTGATAGCGACGGACATGTCCGGGCGGTGGTCATCCGCGATATGCGCACCGGCGAGGAGCAAACATTGGCGTGTGACTTCGCGTTCATCGCCACAGGCGAGCGGCCTCGCTCTGAACACTTCCGGAAAGTGCTAGGCGTCGCGGTTGGAGAAAAAGGCGAAATTCTTGTCGATAGACATATGCGTACCAGCGTTCCTCATGTCTACGCCATCGGCGATCTGATTGGCCCGCCCATGGAGATGTTCAAAGCCCGCAGGAGCGGAGTGACCGCCGCCCGCAACATCATGGGCGAGGATTGCGTGCTGGATTGGACGAATTATCCCGACTTCCTGCATTCCACCTATGAAATCAGCTGGGTCGGCCTGTCGGAGAATGAGGCCAGGGAACGCTACGACAATGTCGTCATCATTCAAATGCCGCCCAAAGGCGTGCCCTGGGGCGATGTGCCGCTTCCCTGCGCCGAAGGCACTATGCTCTATGCCATGATGTATCCAGAGTTGAGTGGCTTCCTGAAAGCAGTCATTGATGGTGATAGCCGTAAAGTGCTCGGTTTCCACCATGTCGGCTATGGAGCGAAGGATGCTTTCCAGTACCTTGATCATCTGCTCCGGCAGCCACAAGGCATCACTATCGATGAGATGGGCAGTATGAACGAATTATTCCTCAACCCTGAGCATTTCATCCAACTCTGCCGCCTGCGGGCTGGTTCGCCGCATCTGCGGGATCTATAGGGATGCGATAATGAACTTTAACCAAATAAGCCGGGCACGGATGAAAAGCCGAGCGGAGCGATGGCGTGTGCGTAGGGGCCAGATTTATCGCGCCCGCGGGGTGGAGGGTCTGGCCCGTGCCGTCCATCGACCTCGTCCACTCAAACCTACGAGCATGTCCGCAGGAATTTGTGAAAGTTCATCATCGCGTCATTGCCGCGGTGCCATTTGATTCAGTTCAGGAGGTGAGTTATCAATGATTGACCATTCTCAAGTGCAGACATGGAGGTCGGTGCAGAATCTGGTGCCGTTACCATACCGCCGCGTCAGCATGCAGAAGTACAATGGGCCAATGACGGCGGATGCCATTAGTAAGCTGTTGCTCAGCCGCGACGCCTATCGTCGCACTGATTTTATCGTGCTGCGCGGAGTAGGCACAGAGACCGCCGTAGTGGCTATTACACGTGCGGAAAACGAGCCGCTGTTTTCGCAAATCACCTCGGTTGAGATGCTGGCGTTGCCTGAAACATGCGTCTTTGTTCACCGTCCAGAGGTTGATACGGCCAATCGCTCGGCGTTGGCTGAGGTCGCGTACGAACTGGGGATCGGGTCGGCGGGCACACTCGTCGTTCAGGGGCTCTACGATCATGTCAACTTTATTCACCACCCTCATCCATTGATAGTGCGGGTGGTGGAGGTGGCCCCACCCGAGCCGCCAAAGTTGTATGGGCTGGCACGTCAGGTTTTGAGCTACGCGAATCTGCCGCCGATACACCTGGAACTGGAGCGTATCGAATTACGCGACCTGGCCGACAGCGTACGGCCTGTCGCCTACCTGGTTCCTTGCCGCTCCGGTGGCCTGGACGATCTGCCCGCGCCGGTGCATTTTCTGGACGAGCATCCAGAGCGTCACAATTGGACTATGATCGGCTGCGAGCGCAGCTTGCAATTTCACCGGCACTTTTACGGCGATGAACCGCCTCGTGTCGAGATGTGCCCACGTCTGATCGCAGGAAGGCGCACGGAACCTACCCTGGTGAAATGTTGCCTGCTGGAAATGCATATTGAGCAGGACGGTGCTATGATGATTGTGCCCTGGGGCGCAGACCTCGCGATGGTCGAGGCTGCGCTGCGGAAACTCGCAGAGGAGGTGGCATATGCCTGAGCGAGCATGGGCGCAGGTGATCGGCAGCGTACTGACCGGGCGCGCACAGCCGCCGCGCAAGAACGGACTGACGATGGTCATCGATAAAGGTCATGGGCTGGCTATGACCGCGGATCTGCTTGAGATGTGCAGCGATATTATTGACCACTGGAAATGCACCTTTGGGACCTCGGCCTTCGTTCCGGCGGACGTGCTGCGCCGGAAACTGCTGCAACTGACGGCTCGCGGCATCCTGACATATCCAGGTGGAACGTTACTGGAGGTCGCCATTGTATACGGTAGTTGCCGCGCCTTCATGCGACATGCCCACACGTTGGGTTTTAGCGCTGTAGAGATCTCAGACGGAACAATTCCGTTGCCACAGCACCGCCGGCGCAACCTGATTCGCTGTGCCATCGATCATGGGCTGACGCCAATTACCGAAGTTGGTAAGAAAGACCCCGCGCAACAGCCCACAGCCATCGAACTGGCTGAGCAGGCGCTTCAAGACCTCGAATGGGGCGCGCAGTGGGTCACGGTCGAATCCCGCGAGTCGGGGAAAGGTATTGGCATCTATGATGATCACGGCGCTGTGCGATCTGAAGCAGTAGCCGAAATCAGCGAACATTTGGGGCCACAGGTTGATCGATTGATCTGGGAGGCACCGCTCAAGAACCAGCAGACCTACTTGATTCAACAATTTGGCGTCAATGTCAATCTTGGCAATATTGCCACCGGCGAAGTGCTGGCTCTTGAAGCACTGCGGGCCGGACTGCGCTTCGAAACGTTCTCCCGTATTGCGCAAGAAATGGAGCGTACCGGCCAATGGAACCCCGAGGCCGTCGAGGAAGCCCTGGCTCCTGAACCGCTGTCCACCAGCCTTCAACAATTTGGTGAAGAGGGGGAAGGACAATGGTAACGCAGGCTGATGGTTCTCTGGTACCGTTTTCTGATGGAGGCAAACTGGGTGACTCATCGGTGCTGGGTGTAGGCAGCCGACTGGCAACAGGCCCATCGGCGGAATTAGTGCAGACCGCATTCGCACGGGAACTCGCGGATCAACTACCTCTGTTCAGAGGGATGAGCCTGGCAGATCTGGCACACACGATAACCCTGATCGAGACTGGGGTGATTCCTCACGCCGCGGGGGCTTCTTTATTGGAAGCGCTGCTTGCCTTGCATGAACATCCCCCCGATTTTGTTCCTATTCCTGAGAACGGCGATCTTTATACCAATCGCGAAGCCTGGTTAGCGACTCATACCTCCGCTGTTGGATGGCTGGGAGCTGGCCGGGCACGGCGCGAATCAACGACGACTGGCTTTCGCATCACGCTGCGTTCGTGCCTGCTCGCGTTTGCCGGTGCACTGGTCAAAACTGGTGCCGCGCTGGTCACACGCGCCGCTGAATTCCAGTCTGCGCTGATGGCCGACTACACCTATTTGCAGCCTGCCCAGCCTACCACCTTCGGCCACTACCTGCTAGGCTTCGTTTATCCACTACTGCGCGATCTCGAACGAATCCAGGAACTCTATGCCCGCACCAACCTGAGTCCTGCCGGTTGTGGCAGTGTCAATGGTTCACGCATACCGCAAAATCGCTCGCGGCAGGCTGAATTACTGGGCTTCGATGGACTTGTCCCTCACGCACGAGACGCCATGTGGCAGCCTGACGGTCCGGTCGAGACCCTGTCTGTCGTGGTCATGGCGCTGGTTAACCTGGATCGCCTCGCCGAAGACCTGCAAATCTTCGCAACCGCCGAATTTAACCTGGTAGAACTGGCTGACGGTCATTCACGAGCCAGTGTGATTATGCCGCAGAAGAAGAATCCCTACGCGCTGAATTACGTGCGAGGAGCGACTAACGAACTGTCCGGCATACTTCATGCCGTTGCAGCGTCTGGGCGCACACCCTCTGGACAGGTGGATAATCGGGTCTTCGCCTATGGTGATGTGCCGCGTGCGCTGGAGACAGCGACCGGCGTGGCAACCCTGATGGCCGGTGTGCTGGCTGGTTTGCGCTTCAACGCGGCACAGGCAGAGACGCGGCTGCTCAATGGATTTGCCACCGCTACCGATCTGGCGGAGACGATCACGCTCGAAACTGGTCTCGATTTCCGCACAGCGCATCGCATCGTGGGACGTCTGGTACGCGAAGCTGCGCAAGCCACAGGCTCACAGGACGTGACGTGCTCGATAAATCGCCCACACGATAAATCGGTGGGCTACACACACCGCCAGGACACACCGTCAGGACACACCGCCGGGACACACCACCAGGACCGGACAATGCGCGACCTCACGCTCGCAGACCTGGACGCTGCCGCCCAGGCAATACTGGGTCATTCATTACCGCTTTCGGAGCAGGCATTCGCGCAGGCTCTTGATTCGGCGACGGCGATAGAGGCACGACGGGATAGCGGGTGCGCCGCGTCCGAACCGCTCATCACCATGCTTTCCGAGTGCCGCTCCGCGTTAGACGGATATGCAACCTGGTGTCAACAGGCAAGCGAGCGCATCGCGTTGGCCGAGAAAATGCTCTTGCTCCACGCAGCCGTAGAGGCGGGGGACCACCTACTCCCTGTCCCCGCTCGTGGAGGTGAGTCATGACTGTCCATCTCATTGACTCGCTGATTTATCAGAGTTCGTGGGGCACGCCCGAACTGCGCCTGCTCTTCGATGATGTGCCACGCACACGTTCGTGGCTAGAAATCCTGGCGACATTAGCCGAAACGCAGGCGGACTTTGGCCTGATTCCACAGGAAGCCGCCCAGGCTGTCGCGACCACTTGCCGCACAGTCGAACTCGATGCTGCTTTCTTCGAGGAAGTGAGAGCAGGCTTTGAGGCTACCAACCATTCCACTCTGGGTCTGATTCGCGCACTCCAACATCGCTGCCCAGGCGACAGTGGTGAGTGGCTGTACTACGGCGCGACCGTGCAGGATATTACCGATACCTGGACGGCGCTGGTGCTGCAAAAAGTACGCGAGGTTGTCGAACGTGAGCTGGCTGCGATTGAGCGCGAGCTCTTGCAACTGGCAGGGAAACATCGTGATACGGTAATGGCCGGGCGCACGCATGGACAAATTGGTTTGCCGATCACCTTCGGCTTCAAAGCCGCTGTCTGGGCAATGGAAATACGGCGACACCGCCGGAGACTGGCAGAACTTGCCCCGCGTCTCGATGTCGGGCAACTCGCCGGTGGCGTCGGTAGCCTTTCTTCGTTGGGGCCGCACGCGCTGGCATTGCAAAAACACTTCCTGGCAAAGCTGGGTCTGAACCCCCCTTCTATTTCCTGGACAACTTCCCGTGACACACTGGCTGAATGGTTCAGTTTGCTCACCTTGATTGCCTCCAGCGGCGATAAGATCGGCCACGAGGTCTATAACCTGCAGCGCACTGAGATCGGCGAGGTCAGCGAAGGGTTTGTGACGGGCACAGTTGGCAGTATCACTATGCCGCATAAACGCAACCCGGAGATTGCGGAACACCTTGGCACGCTGGCACGGGTTATTCGCCACAACACAGCTCTGATCTTTGAAAGCCTCGTCCACGATCACGAACGCGATGGTCGTTCGTGGAAAGCAGAATGGGCCGTGCTGGCCGAGACATGCCTGGCGGGGGGGAAGTTGCTGGCGCTGCTGCACACAATGACAAGTAATCTAGAAATCCATGCCGACCGGATGCGCGCGAACCTGGAGGCAACCGGCGGTTCTGTGCTTTCCGAGGCAGTGATGCTCGCGCTGGCAGCGCGTATAGGAAAACAGAGCGCACACATGCTCGTTTACGAAACCGCTATGGTCGCACAGAGCACTGGGCGCAGCTTCAAAGAGACCGTTCTGGAGAGCCCACAGATGCGTACCCATCTTTCGGTGGAAGAGCTTGAGGCGCTGTTTGACTATCGAGGGCATACCGGTCAGTGCGCTGCGATGGTTGACCAGGTTTTAATGGGCGGAGGCAAGCTCCGCCCCTACAGGGACGCCGATGAATCTACATAAAAGTGATGAACTCCATGCGAGGCCGCGTATGGTAGGGGCGGAGCTTGCCTCCGCCCTGGGGGCGTGGCAGGATATCCCGCGTGTTCCCCTGGGTTTTTGGCCGACTCCACTGCAAGAGGCATCCCGCTTGGCGGCAGCCATCGCAGGGCCGAGGCTGTGGATCAAGCGCGACGATCTCACAGGTTTTGGCTTTGGCGGCAATAAGGTACGCAGCCTGGAATTTCTGCTCGCCGATGCCCTGGCACAACAAGCCGATACACTGGTGACAGGGGCCGGGCCGCAGTCCAATTGGGTACGAGCCACGGCTGCAGCAGCAGTCTATGCCAGCCTGACCATGGTCGCAGTTTATCCAGGGACGCCGCCGCCCAAAGTTGAAGGTAATTATCGCCTGACACGCCTGTTGGGTGCGGATATACATTTCACCGGTGACCCTGATCGAGCTTCAGTAGACGTGTATATCGAAACAATCGCGGCAGAACTACGCGGAAATGGTCGGCGTCCCTACACGATTCCACGCGGTGGAGCTTGCACCATCGGTACGCTTGGCTATGTACGCGCCGCTTACGAATTAGTTGAGCAATGCATTGCTCAAGGCGTCTCACCTGATGCTATTGTGCTGGCAACTGGCTCCTGCGGCACCCATGCCGGTTTACTGGCGGGTGTCCATACGCTAAGTCTCCCCTGGCGCATTGAGGGCTTTACCGTGAGCAGGTCCGTGGAGGAGGTACGGTCGCGAGTACACGGCCTGGCTCAGGCAGCCCTGGAACGGTTGGGATTGGCCCAGACTATTACTTCGCGAGAGGTGATTGTGCATGGGGGTTTCATCGGCCCCGGTTACGGCATTCCGACGGCGGAAGGAGCAGAGGCGATTCGCCTGATGGCACGATGCGAGGGCATCTTCCTCGATCCCACGTACACGGGGAAAGCTCTGGCCGGATTGATTGCATACGCACGTACCAGGCGCTATCGGGACGACGAAACGTTGATATTCCTGCATACGGGAGGTGAACCCGCGCTTTTCGTAGGAGAAGGGAGTTGGCTGCATGAGTGATTGGGGCAATGCTGCGTTTAACCCGCGCAGCATCGCGCTTATTGGGGCATCGGCGCAGTCTGGTAAACTGGGATATATCCTGATGCAGAATCTGCTGGACGGCTATCCCGGCACGCTGTACCCGATCAATCCGGGCGAGACGGAGATCATGGGCCATCGCGCCTACCCGCGCTTACAGGATGCCCCTGGCTCAGTGGACCTGGCGGTGATAGCCCTCCCACCGGAAACCTGCGTGCAGGCCATGCGCGATTGCGCCGAGGCTGGCGCGAAAACAGCCCTGGTCCTGAGCGGCGGCTTCGCCGAAGTTGGCGCGGAGGGACTGACCCGGCAGCAGGCCATGCTTGAGATCGCACGAGATGGAGGAGTACGCCTGATCGGGCCAAACTGTTTCGGGTTGTATAACTGCAACCTGGGCCTGAACGCCTCAATGGGCTTTGGCTTGCCTCCCAAAGGGGGCAACATCTCACTTGTGACCCAGAGCGGCGCTTATGGCATGGCGATTTTCGGGTTAGCCCGGCAGCGCCGCTTGCGTTTCGCCAAAATTCTCTCTCACGGCAACAAAGCCGATCTTACAGACCATGAAATACTGGATTATTTCGCCTTTGACGATGAAACTAGCGTGCTCTGCTTATTTCTGGAATCGGTGAGCCACGGGCGACTCTTCTTCGAGGCTCTAGCTCGCACAGCCCAACGCAAACCTGTCGTTGTCACCAAGACTGGGAGGTCAAGTGCCGGTCGGCGTGCTGCCGCTTCCCATACTGCCGCGTTGACCGGCGATGCGACAGCATTTGTCACGGCGGTGCGGCAGGCCGGGGCCATCCTGGCCGAGAGCGGGTTGGAAATGGTCGATATAGCCGAGGCATTGAGTCGGCAGCCGTTGCCGTCGGGGCGTCGCGTCGGTATCATCACCAATTCAGGTGGCACGGGCGTCGAGCTTACAGATCTCTGTGAACGATTTGGACTGAGTGTGCCCGAACTGCCGCCTGCGATGCAGGAACGTATCGCCCACTTGCTTCCTTCGTACGCTAGTCCGCGTAACCCGGTGGATGTAACACCTCTCTGGGGGCGCTTCCCGGCTATGTATGGAGGGAGCATCGAGGCCTTGTACGAGTCCAGCGACATCGACATTGTTATCCCGATCCTGTTGCAACGTTCCGCATTAATGCAAGAGAATGTCGAGGCGGTGCGTGATACCGTGCTGCGCTGCCAGCGTGAGCGGGGCATCGCCAAACCAACCTACATCTGCTGGGTTGTCGGCAACGAAGGTGAGAAGACCCAGGGAATGTTGCAGGAAGCCGGTATCCCGGTCTACGAGTGGCCGGAACGAACAGCTCGCACAGCTGCGGCTATCGCTGCCTTTGCCGAAGCTCGCCGCGCTCGTTTATCGTTCCAGGCGGCGCCAGCAACGCCACCGGCGGGAGCTTACGAATCGGCAGCAGCGATCCTTGCCGCTGTCTGCGCTCAGAGACGTACGATCCTGCTAGAAAACGAGGTCAAGGCGCTCCTGGCAGCTTACGGAGCCAGGATACCACGCGAAGCGCTGTGTACCAGTCCTGACGAGGCTCTGAAAACAGCGCAGACACTTCAGGGACCATGCGTGCTGAAAATCGTTTCACCGGATATCAGCCACAAGTCAGATGTTGGCGGTGTACGAGTGGGCATATTGCCGGACCATGTTGGAACAGTATTTGCAGAGATACTTGCGGCAGTACGCGCCAAGCAACCCTCGGCACACGTTCTGGGCATCAGTGTCCAGGAACTTGTGCGCGGTCAGGAGACCATTATCGGCGGCCTGCGTGATGCTGAGTTCGGGCCATTGGTGATGTTCGGATTGGGCGGCGTGTTCGTCGAAGTGCTGCGCGATATCTCCTATCGATTGGTTCCGGCGACGACTGGCGAATTGCATGCGATGATTCGCGAAGTACAAGGATATCCTCTGTTGGCAGGTGTACGAGGCCATCCGGCTGTTGACCAGGAATCGCTCATTAGGACGCTGCAGGCCGCGGCATGGTTGCTCGATGCATTCCCCCAGATCAGCGAACTCGATCTCAACCCGGTCATCGTTGGGCCAGAGGGGGCCATCGTCGCCGATGGGCGAGCGGTCTTGTCTCTTTCCGTAGTGTAGCCCACCGATTTATCGTGTGGGCGATTTATCGAGCACGTATAGCAAAGAAGGAAAATGACATGGCAAATGCTATGACTGTACGGGCAGTATTGCGGGAGGGCATGTGCTTTGATGCTGAGACCGGTTCCGGCCATCATCTTCTCCTTGATGCCGCCGAAGATAACGGTGGAGAGGATAGAGGGCCACGCCCGATGGAAATGCTCCTGGTGGCGCTGGCAACCTGCGCCGGTATGGATATGCTCTCGATTCTCAGGAAGAAACGCCAGCGTATCACAGCATACGAAGTGCGGGTGTATGGTGATCGCACAGAAGAGCATCCGAGGGTATTTGTGGAAATTACGGTCGAACACATCTTTACCGGTCATGCTATTCAACCGCAAGCGGTAGAGCGTGCCATTGAGCTGACCGAGGAAAAGTATTGCGGTGCAAGCGTGATGCTCGGCAAAGCAGCTCGATTGACGCATACATTTCGCGTACTTGAAGAGCAAGAGAAAGCTGCTTCGGCATGACGCTATGAGATATACTGGGGAAGATACATGGTATAGGAGGAGGGGAGATGAACAATGCTCGTCCGCAAATTAACCGAGGAAGACGGGGAAGCGCTTTGGACCTTGCGCTTGAGAGCACTTAGGGACAATCCAGAGGCGTTCTACGTAACCTATGAAGAAACCCTGGCCTCTGGCAGGGAGCGCTTGGTGGAACAACTTCGCCAGGGGGAGGAGGCTTTTTACATTGGGGCTTTTGGGCCTGATTTAATTGGCATGGTCTACTTCCGGCGAGAAGAGGGACGCAAAAATCGCCATAAGGGGCGTATCCTGAGTATGTATGTTCAGCCGGAACGTCGTGG
>WNFT01003969.1_pt1 | contig 12950 bp, 9 predicted proteins | sample 5400191 | NCBI WGS metagenome assembly WNFT01 (sample SAMN13153359, study PRJNA577476) | soil metagenome | isolation source: 80 cm saprolite under Madrone tree | place: USA:California | collected 2016-06-14
ACGTCCTCGACCGCGACGTACTCCAGCACTTCGACACGGCCGGTCATCGCGTCGACCGCGACATGGGCGGCGTGCGCGCCATAGGAATAGGTGCGCTTGCTGCTGGAGAAGACGCCGTCCGCGGCGAGCCCCGCGAATTCTCGAAAGCCGAGCGGCTGGCTACTGGAAGCGAACGCGAAGCCGTCGCCGAGCTTGATCGCGGACGCGTCACATCGCAACCGTTCGGCGGCCGCCTTGCGGATCGCCTCGCGCAATGTTGCCGCCGCGGCGACGATGGCGGAGCCGCCCATGACGATGGAGCGCGAGCTGTAGGAGCCGAAGCCCTCCTTGAGAGTGTCGGTCGAGCCGTGGAAGACGGCGCGAATGCGCTCGATCGGCACCTCCATCGCATCGGCCGCGATTTGCGCGAACGCGGTCTCCAATCCCTGGCCGATCGCGCAGGAACCGACGAACACCGAGATCGTGCCGTCGGATTCGATTGTAAGGCGCGCGTTTTCCCGCGGGCCCGAGGCGCCGCCCTCGATGTAGCAGCCGATGCCGAGGCCGTGATAGCGGCCGTTGATCAGCCTACCATTGATCTTTGTTTTCTCGGTCCAGCCGATTTCGGCCAGGCAGCGCTCCAGCGTCGCGCGATAGTCGCCGCTGTCGCATTCGGCCTCGATCTTGGGGCGCACCACGGTCGCGAGCTCATAGGGCATCTCCGACGCGGCGATCAGGTTGCGCTTACGAAACTCCACCCGATCGATGCCGAGGTCGGCCGCGACGATGTCGAACAGCCGCTCGCGGAAAAAATCCGCTTCGTAACGGCCCGGCCCGCGATAGGTGCCGACCGGCGTCTTGTTGGTCAGATGCAGCGCGACATCGACGGCGATATGCGGGATGCGGTAGGGACCCGACAGCACCTGGATGATGTTGCGCGCGGGCGTCGCGCCGACGGTGCGAATATAGGCGCCGATGTCGACATCGGCATGTCCCCGCAGCGCCACGATCGCGCCGTCGGCGTCGCAGGCGATTTCCAGCTCGCACTCGGCCTCGCGCGCATGATTGGTGGCGAGCAGATTCTCGCGCCGGTCCTCGATCCATCTGACCTGCCGCCCCGTCAGACGCGCGGCGAACGGGATCAGGAAATCTTCCGGATAGAATTCGCCGCGCGCGCCGAAGGCTCCGCCGACGTCGTTCTCGATCAGCGTTACCGCGTCTTCGGTGAGGCCGAGATGGCGCGCGAGAATGCGGCGGTTGGGGAACGGCACCTTCGTGGCGCCGTGCAACGTCATGCGGCCCGCTTTGGCGTCCCATTCGGCGAGCAGTCCGCGCGGCTCCATGGCAACCGCGGTGTGGCGGTGGACCGCGAAACGCTCGCGGCGGAAATAGCCTTTGTGAGCCTTGAACGCGGCCTCAGCGTCGCCGCGCACGGCCTTCATCGTGGTGGCGATATTGTTTTCGATGTCGCCGAAAAGAAGCGGCTGGCCTTCCGCGCGGCCGTCGACCACCGTGGGCAAAGCCTCAAGCGAAAGCTCGATCGCCTGCAGGGCGTCTTCGGCGCGCTCGGCGCTCTCGGCGACCACCAGCGCGACCGGCTCGCCGGCGTATCTCACCTTGCCTTCGGCGATGACGGGCTGCTCGCAGCGCAACAATTCCGGCATCGGCTCCTGGCGCATCGGAATGCGAGGGACCGGCGTTCCAATATCGGCGGCGGTGATGACCGCATGCACGCCGGGCAGCGCGCGTGCCCGCGCGGTGTCTATGGCAACGATGACGCCGTGGGCCATCGGCGAGCGCAGGATTACCGCGTGCAGCAAGTTCTCGCGCTTGAGATCGCCGACATATTGTCCGCGGCCCGTGAGGAAGCGGAGATCCTCCAGCCGCTTGACCGGAGTGCCGACATAGGAGTTGACGGGCTTCATTCCGTGCTCAATTGGGATTGAGCCGGATGCCCGTGAACTTCCATTGCGACATTTCTTCCATGGCGTAGCGCACGCCTTCGCGGCCATAGCCGCTCGAACCGACGCCGCCGAAGGGATAGGTGTCGAGGCGGAAACGGCTCGCCTCGTTCACCCATAGCGAGCCGACATTGAATTTGCGCGAGATCTTGAAGGCGGTGTCGAGGTTCGAGGTGAAGCAGGCGCCTTGCAACCCGAACTCCGAGGCATTGGCGAGCGCGAGCGCGGCGTCGACACTGTCCGCCGCCTGCACCGTAACCACGGGACCGAAGGCTTCCTCGAGCAGCAGGCGCGCGCTGGACGGCGGTTCGGCGACGATGGCGGGGCCCAAGATGCAGCGGTCGCGGGTCGGCGCGAGCAGCAGGCGCGCGCCCTTTTTCACCGCGTCCTCGATCATGTCGGAAACGCGGTCCACGGCCGCGCGGCTCACCATCGGCCCGACGTCGGTCGCCGGATCTTCCGGGTTTCCGACTTTCAGCTTTTTCGACGCGGCGACGAAGAGCTCGAGAAATCGCTCATAGGCCGGGCGCTCGACGATGACGCGCTGGGCCGAGATGCATTGCTGGCCGCTCGCCTCGAAGGCTGCCGCCGCGATGCGCTGCGCGGCGTCGGCAAGATCGGCATCGGCGCAGACGATGTTGGCCGCGTTCGAGCCCAATTCGGCGACGAATTTCTTGGCGCCGGCCGCGCGGGCGAGCTCGCGGCCCGCCGCGGTGCCGCCGGTGATGGTCACCGCGGCCACCATGGTATGGGCGACGAGCAGCCGTGCCGCTTCGCGTCCGCCGGGCACGACGTTGAGGAAACCGTCGGGTACGCCGGCCCGCTTCAATGCCTCGGCGTAGATCAATGTTACTTCCGTTCCCGGCGGGGATGGCTTGGCGACGACGGCGTTGCCCATCGCAAGCGCGGGCGCGAGCTTCTGCGCCAGCAGATTCGCCGGCGCATTGAACGGCGTGATCGTGGCGACGACGCCGTAGGGAATGCGCGTGGTGAAGCCGAAGCGGCCGGCGCCCATCGGCGTGATGTCCAGCGGCAGCACCTCGCCGGCCATATGCGGCAATTGCGCCGCGCAGGCGCGCAGGAATTGCGGCCCGCGTTTGGCTTCGAAGGTCGCGGCCCGGCGCGGCTTGCCGATGGAGCGGATGAGCGATTCGACAATCGGCTTTTCGGACTTCTCGACTTCGTCGGCCGCGGCATTGAGCCAACCGATGCGCGCCGCCACCGTGGATTCGCGATGGCACAGGAACGCACCGTGCACATTCTTCACCGCCAGATCGATGATTCCCGCATCCGATTCGACCACCTGCGCCGCAACGGTTTCATCGACGGGCGAGATCAGCTTGGTGAGCCTCGCCTCCGGATAAGGTTTCGACGCGCCGCCGATCCAAGGGTAAAGGATTTTCGCTTCGCTCATGGTTCGTCTTCTTTACATCTTCAGATGCGCATCGCGGCGCTTGTACAGCTCGTCGTCGGCATAACCCATGGTCTCGGGCCTGGCGCGTCCGAGCATGACCTGGAAATACACCGGTTCCGAGCTCTCGTTCTGATAGCCATGAATGACTCCCGGCGGACACGAGATGCATTCCCACGGCCCGAGCGTCTTGCTCAGCCGGCGGCCCTTCTCGTCCTCGACGAAGACCGCGAGATGACCCTGGAGCACGAAAAAAACTTCCTCGACCTCGTGGGTGTGCGCGGCATTTCCCTGGCCCGGCTCGACATACATGATGCTGAGCGTGAAGCCGCGCGCCGGGATGACTGCGGTGTCGCCATGCTTGCCGGAACCGCCCGCGCCGATGAAGCGATGCTGCGCGCGCTTGAAGCCTTCGATCTTGGCGTCTTCGAACGCGGCCCAGTCCGGAGTCTTGTCGGCGAAGCGGCCGACATAATTCTGCATGATCTCTTCGAGCGACAATCCTTCGACCTCGGGATCGCGTTTGTGGCGTGCGTTGGCCATGCGAAATTCACCTGCAATTGGAATATCGGTTCAGACATGTTGGGCGCCGCCGCCCAGGCAGTCAATATTAGCGCAATCCGGCGAAGTGGATGCCGGTTCGCCGTTAGATTGCGCGACAAATCAGAGAGTCTAGAGCATGATCCGATTCAATTGGATCGGATCATGCTCTAGCGCGGGTGTGCGATGAAATCGCGCAGCGCCGCGCCGAACGCATCTTCCGCGGTGTTGAGATGGGCCACCATCGAAGTGTGATTGTGGCCCTTCGCCACGAACACGGGCGGGGCGCGCCGTTTGGCGGCGGCCAGGCGATGCACCAGCTCGGCGCAATAGACGTCGAGCAACGGATTTTCGAATTCGCACCATGCGACCATCGTCGGCACGCTGTCGGGCCCGACATGCGAAACCGGCGAATAATCCTCGTATTTGGAGGTGTCGGTGCCGTAATAGGCTTCGACTTTCCGCGCGTTCGGATTCTCAGGCAAATTGTCCACGCGGACACGCCCGCCGACGACGATCAGACCGGCGATGCCGGGGCCGGTTTTGGGCTGCAGACGGCGATCATAGGCGTAGCTCGCGGCGTGGGCGGCGCCCGTCGAATGCCCCATCAGGAAAAGGCGCGACCGATCGACATTCAGCGCGCCAGCATGATCGCGAACCCATTCGAGCCCCGATCTGACGTCGAGGCTGCCTTCGGGATAACGCGCTTCCGGCGCAAGCCGATAGCCGACATTGACGCCGACGATCTGATGGCGCGCGAAATAATAGCCGACATTGGCGAAGACTTCGTCGGTGCGGTTGCGGGAACCGTCGACGAACCCGCCGCCGTGCACGAAGAGCAGCGCGGGCAGCGCGCCTTGCGGTTGTTCCGGCATGTAGACGTCGAGCGATTGGCGCTGATGAGGCCCGAAGGAAATGTCGCGTTTCACCACGACGCCGTCCTTGCGGGCATGCCTGTGGACATGCGTGAACTCCTCGGCCATCAGTTTGACGTTTGCCGAAGGACTGGCGCCCCAGCGCGGCCCGATCTCGGCCATCAGAGCGCGCAATTTCGGCGGTATTTCAACGTCTCTCATGAATCGTCACTCTGCCGCGACGGACTTGCTCGAAGCATCGCGAATGAGCTGCCACAGCCGCGACGGTGAAAGCGGCAATTCGCGCGGCTGAACGTCGAGCGACTGCAGCGCCGAGGCGACAGCGTTGGAGATGACGCCGCCCACCGGAATGATGCCGCCCTCGCCCGCGCCCTTGGCCCCAAGCGGATTGATCGGCGAAGGCTCCTCCTCCATCAGAAAGGCGCGGATGTTGGGGAAATCGCTCGCGCCCGGCATCATATAATCGGCGAAAGTCGTGGTCAGCAATTGCCCGCTTTCGTCGTAGACGAAGTGCTCGAGGAAGGTGCCGCCCAACCCCTGCACGATAGCGCCGACAACCTGCCCCTTCAGGGTCGCGGGATTGATGATGCGGCCGACGTCCTCGACCGCAACATAGTCTATGAGCGCGACATGCCCGGTTCGCGGATCGACCGCCACATGGGCCGCATGCGCGCCGTAGGAGTAGGTGTGGTGGTGATTGGCGAAGCAGCCTTCGGCCGAAAGATTCTTCGAGGCGAACTCGGAAAGCTTCAGCGCTTTGCCCGAAGGTCCGGCAACTCGTTCGTCGGCAATAGCGATCTCGGCCGGCGTGCAGGCGAAGCGTTTGGCGGCGGCCTTCCTGATCTCGTCCTGCAAAGCTTTAGCCGCGGCGAGAATGGCGGAGCCGCCCATCACCACCGCGCGCGAATGATACGAGCCGTAGCCTTCGCGCAAATAGGTCGTCGAGCCGTGCAGGATGCGGACGCGATCGAGCGAGGTTTCGAGCGCGTCGGCGGCGATCTGCGCGAACACCGTCTCCAGTCCCTGCCCGATCGCCGATGATCCGACATAGACGGTGACGGAGCCGTCTGGCTCGACGACCATTTTCGCGTTTTCCTTGGGCCCCGCCGCGCCGCCTTCGATGAAGCAGCCCAAGCCGATGCCGTGATAGCGGCCGTCGATCAGCTCGCCTTGCAGCGGAGCTTTCTTCGCCCAGTCGAATTCCTTGAGGCAGCGGTTGAGAGTCGATTGGTAATTGCCGCTGTCATATTCGGTCTCGGCTTCGTAGGGCGCGATCTTGGCGATGTGGTAAGGCATCTCCGCTTTCGACACGAGATTGCGGCGGCGGAATTCGACGCGGTCGAGTTTCAGATCGCGCGCGGCGAGATCGAACAGCCGCTCGCGGAAGAAATCCGTCTCGAAACGCCCCGGACCGCGATAGGTGCCCGACGGCGTCTTGTTGGTGAACTGCACCGCGACGTCGATGTCGATGTTGGGAATCCGGTATGGCCCCGACATGAACTGCGCGATGTTGCGCGGCGCAACCAGGCCATTGGTGCGGATATAAGCGCCGACGTCGGAATAGGCGTGGCCGCGAAGCGCAAGAATGGTGCCGTCTTTTTTGCAGGCGATCTCGATCTCGCAATCGGCATCGCGCGCGTGCTGCGTCGCCATCAGGCTTTCGCGGCGGTCTTCGGTCCACTTGACCGGCCGTCCCGTGAAACGCGCGGCGAACGGAATCAGGAAGTCCTCGGGGTAGAATTCTCCGCGCGCGCCGAAACCGCCGCCGACATCGTTCTCGACGAGGTCGACTTCGTCTTCGGAAAGGCCCATCTTTTCGGCTAGCATGCGTCGGTTGAAGAACGCGACCTTTGCCGCGCCATGCAGCGTCAGTTTGCGCTTTTCCTCGTCCCACTCGGCGAGCAGGCCGCGCGGTTCCATCGGTACGGCCGCATGGCGATTGACGCGGAATTCTTCGCGCCGAACATAGTCGGCGTTTTTAAACGCCTCCTCGGCATCTCCGAGCGTGGCGCGATATTTGACCGCCTGATTGGAGCCGTGCGCTTCGAAGAGAAGCGTGCGGTTCGCGCTGGACTCGCGCCGGTTGGTGACTGCGGGCAACGCTTCGATGTCCAGATCGATCGCGTTCGCCGCGTCTTCCGCGATAGCGACACTATCGGCGAGAACAAGCGCCAGCGGCTCGCCGACATAGCGTACCTTGCCGTGCGCTATGACCGGGTGCTGAAAGGGAACCAGCGACGGCATCGGTTGCAGGCGAATGTTGACGGTGGGCACCGGCGAACCGACATCGGCCGCGGTGATGACCGCGTACACGCCCGGCAGGCGTAGCGCGAGTGCGCTATCGATCGAGCTGATGCGGCCATGGGCGATCGGACTGCGCAGGACGACGGCGTAAAGCTGACCGTCCCTCGCAACGTCGTCGATATATTCGCCGCGGCCGCGCAAGAAGCGAAGGTCTTCGACGCGAGGCACCGGACTGCCGATATACCGGTTTGTGGTTCTCACGGCTCGCGCTCAGATCCTGGACACGTCGATCGTGGAAGTGGCGAACAAATCCTCCATCGACAGTTTCCGCTTTACCAGGCCTTGCTCGTAGGAGTAGCGAGTCAGCGCCTCGATCTCTTTGGCGTTCTCCTTCGCGCCGTAGCGCCAGAAATCCTCGCCCATGAGATCAGCGGTTTCCTCCGCTTCGGCGACGAGCCAGGGCAGCGTCACGGGGAGCGCGTTGATCTCGCGCACTTCGCGCATGGCATAGGCTTTGGCCTCGACGAAGGCCTTGTACAGGCTCGCGGGCAGCCAGGGGTGGCGCTCGACGAATTCGCGCTTGATGCCCACGAGATGCATGATCGGAAACATGCCGGTCTTTTTGTAATAGGCCTTCTCGATCTCGCGATAATTCGGGAACAGCCGCGCCACATTGGGCGCGCCCTTCAAGAAACAGGACGGCGCGCGCGCCGAGTAGAGCGCATCCAATTCGCCGCGCTCCAGCATTCCGGAAAGCGTCTTGTCGGGCGGAATCGATTCGAGCTCGAGCCCCGGGATCGGCTTCAACGGCGTGCGCTCGGTGCGGCCCGGCACTTCGATGCCGCCTTGACGCCATCTGATGTCGGTCGGCTTGACGCCGTATTCGTCCTGCATGATGCCGCGCAGCCAGACCACCGCGGTGATCTGATACTCGGGCAGACCGATCAGTTTTCCCTTGAGGTCGGACGGACGATTGATGCCGCGGTCGGTGCGGATATACACGGCGGAATGACGGAAGAGCCGCGAGACGAAGGCGGGAATGCCGATATAGGGAGAATCGCCAGCGTCAACCGTCCGCAGATAAGAGCTGAACGAAAGCTCGCAGGCGTCGAATTCCTGATGCTTGAAGGCGCGGTGAAAGACCTCTTCGGGTTCGATCGGAAGATAGGTCACGGCGCAGCCTTCGACCTCGACACGGCCGCCCTTGATGGCGCGCGTGCGATCGTAATCGCCGCAAGCCAAAATGATCGGTATCCGAACGCTCATCTTTGTCCCCGCCTCCCGGTCGCTATCTTGACAGCCTAGGGCGTGCCCGACAGTTTGCGAAGAGCGAACGCTAAATGAGTGAAGCAGCAATGGCCAATCTTCGTCTCACTCTGGCTTGCGGGCCCTATGACCGCACGCAAGCGCTGCGCGACGGCACCATCCGCGCGGAAGGCATCGAGCTCAACTACATCACGCTGCAGCCGGCCGAGATCTTCTGGCGGATGCTGCAATATAAGGAGTTCGACGTCTCCGAGATGTCGCTCTCGAATTACACGAGCCTAGTGAGCGACGGCAACCCTCCGTTCATCGGCATTCCCGTATTCCCGTCGCGCGTGTTCCGGCACGGCTATTTCTTCGTCAACCCGAAGACCGGGATTTCCAAGCCCGCCGATCTCAAGGGCAAACGCGGCGGCGTGCCGGAATACAGCATGACGGCCGCGGTCTATATGCGAGGGCTGCTGCAACATGAATATGAGGTGAAGCCGAACGAGATCGAATGGGTGCAGGGCCGCGCCGATCGCTTGCACCGCGCGCTGCCGCCCGATATTCGCCTCAGCCAAGCGCCCGCGGGTACCGAGCTCGGCGATCTTCTCGAGAAGGGCGAGATCGATTTCCTGATGACGGCGAACAATCCGCTCTCCTTCCGGCGCGGCTCGCCCCATGTGCGGCGGCTGTTTCCCAATTACGCCGAGCTGGAGAAGGATTATTACCGGCGCACTAAGATCTATCCGATCATGCACACGGTGGTGATTAAGCGCGAAATCTACGAGCGCGATCCGTGGGTGGCGCTGAGTCTGTACAAGGCGTTCTGCCGCGCCAAGGACTATTCGTATCGTTTGTTGCTGGAGACCGGTTCGCCGAAGGCCTCGTTCGCGTGGCTGCAACCGATGATCGAAGAAGAACAGGAGATCATCGGGCGCGATTGGTATCCGTACGGCATCGAAGCGAACCGGCCGACCATCGAGGCGCTGCTGCAATATACGCACGAGCACGGCCTGTCGGCGCGGCGGCTGAAGGTGGAGGAATTGTTCGCGCCGAGCACGCTGCGCGACATTCCCTTGAGCGAAGGCCAGCAGGTCTAGTTGTTCGATTCATATTCGCCGGCGAGCCAGGTGCCGAGCACGCGTACATCGCCGGGTTCGAAGGCGACCATGTCGGCGCGATGGTTCGACCCGAGGCGGCCGAGGCTTCGATCGAGGCCGAGAAAGCGCGCCGGTGCGAGAGAGGCAAGCGATAGAGCATCGGTCAAACTTATTCCGAGCAGGCGCACGCAATTGCACACAGCGGTTGCCATATCGATCGCCGAGCCTGCGAGCTTGCCCTCCTTGGTAATGCAGCGGCCGCCTTGAACGACGATATCTTCGCCATACAGCTTGAAGCTGGACTTCGTGCCGCCGACGGGTGGCATGGCGTCGGTGACGAGCAGCGGCGTTCCCGCGCCGCGCAAGGCGAGCTTCAGCATCGGCGGCGCGACATGCTCGCCGTCGACGATCAGCCCATAAAAACAGTTCGAAAATTCCAGTGCCGCGGCAATCGGTCCGGGATCCCGACTCACGAGCGGCCGCATCGCGTTGAAGAGATGCGTGAAGCCGGTCAAGCCTTCGGCGATGGCGCGCTTGGTCTCGTCATAGCTCGCCATCGAATGACCGAGCGAAATCCGCACACCGGCGGCGGCAAGGTCGCGGATGAAGCCCGCCGGAACCCGCTCGGGCGCGATAGTGACGAGCGTGACGCCGTCCTTCAGCGATGTCAGCATTTCGCGATGGTGCGGTTCGGGCGCGCGAATCATGCGCGGATCGTGCACGCCGGCTTTTTCCGGCGACAGAAACGGCCCTTCGAGATGGATCCCGAGCACGCCCGCTTCCGTCTTCATCGCGGTTTGAACGGCGGCAACTGCCGCGCGCATTTTCTCGTCGCTGTCGCTGATGAGAGTGGGAAGCAACGACGTCGTGCCAAAGCGGCGATGCGCGGCCACAATCGCAGCAATCGTTTGCGGCGTCGGCGCGTCATTGAAGAGGACATCGCCTCCGCCATTGACTTGGCAATCGATGAACCCCGGCGCGAGCCAAGCGCCTTTCGGCAAGGTGTGAAGCGAAATGCTCGGCGCCAGATCGCCCCGGGCAACGAGACTGACAATGCGCGAGCCTTCGACGACAACGGCGCAGCCCTGCCGCAGTTTCACGCCGTCGAAGACGGTATCGGCGCTAATCGCGTGACGGATGGCGGCGATCATCGTGTCCGCGTCACCTTCTTAAGATGCCGGGGCTTCGCCGCGTCGCTGCCGCGCAATTTCGCCAGACGCACCGCCATGCCGTAGAAGCTCTGGATCAGGCAGATCGCATCGGTTTCGGGATGGTCGTTCGCCAGCGCCGGCAGATGTCCTTCGGCGCCTTTGCCCGGCGCGGTAGCGAAGACGGCGGCCCCCTTGCGGCGTAAATCCGCTTCGAGTTCGCGCAGCGCATGCGCCGCCGCATCCGCCGGCATGAACATCAGGATGGGATAGTTCTTCGAAACCAGCGCCACGGGACCGTGCAGAAATTCGGAGCCGCTGAAGGCTTCGGCGTGAAGCAGGCAGGTTTCTTTCAGCTTCAGCGCCGCCTCGCCCGCGATCGCGAGCGTCGGACCGCGGCCGATGGTCATCATGCTGGTCGCGGCAGCAAACGAGTCGAAGCTCGCACTCCAATCCAGGGATGAAGCCAGCTCCAAGCGCTCCGGCAGATTCTCGAGCGCGCGCGTCAACGCAAGATTGTCCGACCAGGCGGCCGTCAGCCGCAAAATCGCGGCGAGCGTCGCAACGAACGTCTTGGTCGCCGCGACGCTGACTTCGGCGCCGGCGCCGATCGGCAACACGATATCGCACGCGGCCGCGAGCGGAGAGGCGACATCGTTGACGAGCCCGACCGCAAGCGCGCCCGCGGTCTTGGCCGATTTGGTCTGTTCGATCAGATCGTCGCTGCGCCCGGATTGGGAGATCGCGACAAAGAGCTGATCCTTCAATTGAAGCGTGCGGTGATACACGGTGGCGATGCTGGGCGCCGCGTCCGCCACCGCGAAACCGAGATTGCGTTCGATGCTGTGCTTGGCGAACACCGCGGCATGCGCCGAACTGCCGCGTGCGCAGGTGACAACCAAAAGCGGAGGTTTGCACTTGAGGCGTTTGACCAGCTCGTTCAGCGGTTCGGCGATGTTCTTCTCCTGCCGCCGCACGATCTCCGGCGCTTCCTTGATCTCGGCATTCATGCGGGCCTGAGACTCGGACATCGCGAGCCCGTCAGCCTTTCGCCGTGGCAAGCGTTTCGGCTTCGGCACGCGCGAGAGTCAAAGCGCCGCTGACCGCGTCCGCGGCCGGCGGCATGAGATGCTCTTTCACCCGTGCGGCGAGAAACGGCTCGATCTTATCGGCGAGCCCGCCCATGAGCGAGAGACGCGGCGCGCCGAGCTCAAGCAATCGCAGCGCCAGCTGATCGATGTGGCCCGCGGCGCTTCTCACGAGCTCCGCCGCGACGGCATCGCTGCGCGCATGTTCGAAAACGAGCGGCGCAAAGCGGGCGAAGTCGCGGGGGCGAGCGTTGGTCATCCAATGCACGATCCTATGGGGGTCCGATTGGAATTCGGTAAACAGCGCGCGCAAGCACTCGCTCCAGCCGATGCGTCCGTCATGCGCCCATAGAACGCGGCGGATGGCCTCGCAGCCGAGCCAGGCGCCGCTGCCTTCGTCGGAGACCGGAAAACCCCAACCGCCGCAGCGATATTCGGAACCTTGAACGATGGCGCAACCGATCGCGCCGGTGCCGATAATGACGACGCCGCCGTCTTTACCGGCATGCGCGCCGACACAGGCCGCATGCGCGTCGGTGGTGATGACAAGCTTGCGATAGGGATGAACGTGCTTCTTTGCCGCGGCAAGCTCGGTGGGCTCGCTCGCGCCGGCCAGCGCAAGACACGCGACGATGCGCTTCACGTCGTCGCGCGTGAGATTGGCCGACTCGAGACACTGCTCCGTGACGGCGAACACCGCCCCGAAGCTCGGCTCCAACCCGAAGCGCAAATTCGCCGGGCCCGCGGTGCCGTGACCCAGCACCTTGCCGGTCCTATCGGTCAGGCGTCCGCGGGTGACGGTTCCGCCGCCATCGACGCCCAGCAACAGCACCGTGCTTTCCATGGGTCGCTCTCGCGCTATATTCGCGAATCGGGAACGCGAACCCAGCCATTATAGGTCCCATCGCGTTCCTGTTCTGTGCCAATTAGGGGCTCGCCATCGAAACCGAACGTCCCAGTCCGCGTTATTCGGGCATCGACCTCTGGGATCCTTCCGACGTTTTGGAAGCGATGATCGAGGGCCAATTCAGCGCGGTCGCAGCCGTGCGCGCCGCAAGACACGCGATCGAACGGGCGACACTGGCCATGGAAGCGCGGCTGAAAGATGTCGGGCGGCTGATCTATGCGGGGGCGGGAACGTCGGGCCGGCTTGCGGTGCAGGACGGCGCCGAGCTGATGCCGACGTTCTCCTGGCCGTCGGAACGCCTGGTGCTGCTGATCGCCGGCGGACAGGACGCGCTGATCCAGGCTGTCGAGGGCGCCGAGGACGACGTGAAGAACGCGCGCGCGCTGATCAAGAGCCATGACGTCGGTGCCGCCGATGTGCTGATCGCGGTCGCGGCGAGCGGAACGACT
>WNFT01003972.1_pt1 | contig 12946 bp, 8 predicted proteins | sample 5400191 | NCBI WGS metagenome assembly WNFT01 (sample SAMN13153359, study PRJNA577476) | soil metagenome | isolation source: 80 cm saprolite under Madrone tree | place: USA:California | collected 2016-06-14
ATGCAGGCGACGAACGTGACCTCTCTGGGCGCGAAATTGCAGCTCGCGCGTAGATTGGCCGAGACCATCTCGCGGGTACACGATTCGCTCATGCGCGGAGAGGTGGTGAACAAAGCATCCGCGCGGCTGGGTGTCTCTCCCGCAGATTTCGGAACACTCCTGTCCACAAGGCCCCGCGGGACCGCTTCCTCGGAGGCACCAGAGTCTGCGCATGCTCAGGCTGGGCCAAGGCCGCGACACGACATTGCGATGCTTTGCCTTCTGGCGTTACGCGATGAAGCGGCACGAAGTTTTCTTCTCGCGCAAAATTGGCGCGAGACTCTCGAGCAAGTGCCAGACGCGGAAATTCTCATTCGCATTCTACAAGGTGAGCTGCATCCTGATGATCCTGCCTCGCTGAGCGCTTTCATGGCCTCGCTCTCTCCCGGGGAAGAGGCGCTTGTTTCAGCATGGCTGCTGCAAAAAGTGCCCGCCGACGCAGAAACGATGGTGGAGAAATGGTGGCTTGGCATTCGTCATGCCATGCTGCGGCGCCGGCTGGCTGCCGCCCAGAACCGCATAAAGCTTCCGGAACTGAGCACCGGAGACATCGTCAATTTACAGAAACAAATTCTTGACCTGACACAGGAACTCCACCAACTTCCGAAGCTTTCGTCTGCCACCAAAATCGACAGTTAAGTGCCGATCTGGACAGACATGGGCATTTTTAATCCTTAACGGAAACTTGGCCAGGCATTCGAAACGAAGGGGAGGCAGGCGACAATCGTCGGCGCAACGGCTTAATCGAAGCCATCGTCGCCGCAGCGTATCCAGACGACCTTTCGCTCTTCGAAAGAATCGGAAAAAGCCAAGAATCGCTGCGCTTAAAATCAAGCGCATCAGACCTGGCTTGGCGCGGCGTAACGGACCGCTGCCTGAAGCAGCGCGGCAGCTGGCGGCCGCTGATTTGTTTTCGACTATTGAAGTGCAGAGTCGCATTCGTGAACTGATCAAGCTGGCAAAAGAACAAGGCTACCTGACATTTGATGATCTAAACGAGGCGTTGCCCGAGGGAGTTACCGACGCCGATGAACTGGATATTATCCTCACGCGGCTGCGCCGCTTGGAGATCGACATTATTGAAGCGTCGGAGGTGGATCGCTACAAGGACGGTAAGAAAGACGCAGACGAGGAGGAAGAAGAGGAAGCGAGAACAGAAACCAAGGTCGATATTCTGGACGACCCGGTGCGGATGTATCTCAAGCAGATGGGCCAGGTTCCACTGTTAACCCGGGAACAGGAAGTCGAAATATCCAAGCGGATCGAGGAAGCCGAGGGGATGGTACAGAAGCACATTAGTCGCTTTGGCTTTGTAGCGTGTGCCCATCTCGATCTCGCCCGAAAGCTGTTCGAAGGCCGGGAACGGTTCGACCGGGTCATTCTCGACAAAAAAATCGAGAGCAGGGAAAGATATATGAAGAATCTCCCGCGCCTTTGCAAACAGGTGGAACAATTAAGCACGTCAATCAGCCGCCAATTTTGCGATCTTGCACGCAACTCTTCGAGAAAACGTTCCCAGAAGTCCAGGACCTTGCAAAGAACGATGGCTTCGCTGCAGCGGATTTATCCGCATTTTTACCTCAAGCAGAGAGTCACGGAGGAATTTGTGCACCTGGCGGACGACGCGCACCACACGTCGCTTTATCTTCAAACCGAGATCGCCAAAAAACCTCGCAGTCAAAAAAGGCGGCTGCAACTTCAGAACAAGATGCGCGAGCTGGAAAAAAGCCTTTGGTTTTCGCTTTCTGAGTATGCAGAAGAGTATCGGACGCTGAAGGGCTGGCTGCGCCAGGCGTTCAAGGCCAAGACTGAAATGGTGGAGGCGAACCTCCGTCTGGTTATTTCCATCGCGAAAAAATATACCAATCGCGGTCTGTCGTTTCTCGACCTGATCCAGGAAGGGAACATGGGATTAATGAAGGCAGTCGAGAAATTCGAATATCGGCGGGGCTACAAGTTCTCCACTTACGCGACGTGGTGGATTCGCCAGGCCATCACCCGCTCCATCGCCGACCAGGCGCGCACGATTCGAATTCCCGTGCACATGATTGAGACGATTAACAAGCTCATGCGTGTACAGAAACAGCTGGTGCAGGAATATGGGCGCGAACCGACGCCTGACGAAGTGGCCGAAGAAGTTCTCCTGCCGGTGGACCGTGTTCGGGCGGTTCTGAAGATGGCGCAGCAACCAATCTCGCTTCAGTCACCGGTAGGCGAGAGCGAAGAAACAAATTTCGGCGACTTTATCGAGGACAGAGGCGCGGAAAACCCGAGCGATATGACCGCAATTGTCTTATTGAAGGAAAAAATCAAGGACGTGCTGGAGACGCTCACTGATCGGGAGCGGCAAGTGCTCGAACAACGATTTGGTCTGGTTGATGGGTACAGCCGGACCTTGGAAGAAGTAGGCCGGCAGTTCCAGGTTACCCGCGAGCGCATTCGCCAGATTGAAGCAAAAGCCTTGCGCAAAATGCGGCATCCAACCCGTATTCGACAACTGGAGGGATTCCTTGAAGCCCCTGGAATTTAAACGTGGATTTTCAGTGCTCATTCAACCGCAACTTCCGATTCTGCAAATAGTTCAATTGATTGGAGACTATGGAACGTCAAGATGACAAAGAGTTGTGGGATATCCTCGGGCGTCTTCCCGAGCCCGCAGTCTCGCCATTCTTCGCCCGGAACGTGCTGAGAAAGATCCGCCAGGAAGCGACTGGTTTCGATCGGGCGCGAAACTGGTTTAGCCTGCGAAGACTTGTTGCAGCATCCGCTGTGGCAATTCTCGTGGTCGGCATGGCTATCGCTACGCATCATCCAGTCTCGCGGACAACGTCTGCGAATGATTTAGACTTGGTGGCTAAAATCGATCCACAAGACTATGACGTCGTGGCTGATCTGGATGAATTGATCGCCTGGGATGAAAATACCGTGTGGGAAGAAAAGCCGACTTTGTAAATTAATCGTTGCTCTGTCGGTTTTCGCTTTATCCTGCGCTGCCGCACAAGCGCAACCGCAATCACAACCACATCGACCTATGGGCCGGCCGCCCACTGGACCTCCTCATGGGCCACCGCCAAACCAGAGCATACGTGAGCGGTGGATGGCACTTCCTCCAGAAGCCCGGCAAAATTTCCGGCGTAACGCCGAGCGTTGGATGCGGATGAGTCCGGAAGAGCGGAACATCATGCGCCAGCGAGAAAATCTGCGCCGAGAGACCATTAAGCGGGAGACTGAAGCGGCACTTAGCGAGTCCGGCCTCCGCTTGAATCCGCAGGAACGGGCTCAATTTGAATCCCGCTACATGCAGGAACGCCGGAAAGTTGAGCAAACGCTCCGGCAACAGATCGAAGCGGAACGGCACAAGGAATTACCGGCGCTGATTCAGCAGCTGAAGAAAGAGTTCCAAATTGACCAGCCGGCCAAAAGTCCCGCGACTAAACCGGCGGAGTCGATTAATCCAAAAAAGTAGAGCCGGCTTTTTTGCAGGGAAAGATTCGTCCCTCAAAAAGGCTGCTGGCCCGAAATTGCTTTCGAGCCAGCTCGGTCTGGATTTCTAGATCCTACGTCACATTAATGTCGGTAATAGTGGTGGTGACGATGGTGGCGGTAATAACGGTGTCCGCCGTACCAGTAGTACGGCCGGTAATAGGAGTAACCCCAATACGGCCGATAGTAAGACCGATACGGATAATAGTAGCCGTAAGGGTAATATCCTCCGTAGTAGCCCGGTCCGAACCCAATGCTGAAGGAAACTTGAGCATCGGAACGTGGCGCCGCAGCAAAGGTCAAACCCCCCGCCACCAGTGCAATTAACAGAAGTTTCTTCATTATTTACCTCCTAATGATTAAACAGGAGGCGTCGCCAAAGGTTTCCCGCTTTTACCCGTGCGCCACGACTTCAGGATACCCTGTTATGCAAACCGTCCGGCCTATTCGTCGATACGAAACGCAGCGAAGGCGCATGGCATTCGCGGTGTTTTCGGCCCCCCGGCCCGGGAACGCCATCACTGGTCCTCCGCTCAAGATCGGCCCCAGATACAGTTGCACTTTGTCAATGAGACGCGCATCGAGCGCTTGGCCGAGCACTTCGCCGCCGCCTTCAATCAGCACGCTCGTGACACCTCGTTTGCCAAGATTTTTTAGCACGGCAGCCAGAGACTTATCGCGATAAATAAGCGTTCGTGACGCGAACCGGTCCGAAAATAAGTGAGCTGGCCGTGGAAGGTTGCCCGAACGCGTCAGCACGACGCGCCAGGGTTGTCGCCGCGCACGGCGCACACCGCGCACGGTTAATCGTGGATTGTCCATTCGTACCGTGTCCGCGCCAACGAGCACAGCGTCCACGTGCGCGCGAAGCTTGTTTGCATGGCGACGGGCCGAACGATCTGTGATCCAACGAGGCTCGCTGGCAGGCCGCGTCAAGCGACCATCAAGCGACATCCCGCACTTCGCGATGACGAAAGGCCGTCCACTAACAATCCACTTGTTGAAAGCTTCGTTGAGCCGTGAGCATTCATCAGCCAAAACGCCCTCTCGCACTTTGACGCCAGCATTTCGTAATTGCATGATGCCTTTGCCGGAGTGGCGCGGATTCACGTCAGGCGCGCCCACCACTACGTTTTTGATTCCAGCCTTAATTATCGCTTCAGTGCACGGAGCGGTGCGCCCCACCGTAGAGCAAGGCTCCAGAGTGACGTACAGCGTGGCGCGAGCAGGCACACGCGCACCGAAATCCCGGAGACACTCAATCTCAGCGTGATCGCAACCCGCTGCCAGATGATGCCCCTTCGCTACGATTCGATTGCCAATGACCAGAACCGCTCCCACAGCGGGATTAGGGCTCGTCTGGCCGAGCGCTTTTTTTGCCTCGTTTAGCGCAGCGCGCATGAATTCTTCGTCTCGCCGATTCCTCATCGCCTTAAAAGATCAATAATTGTTCTCGCCTGTCGAGGCAACGCGGCTTCAGCGTTGCGACTGATTAATTGCTTGCTGATTGGACTGCAGACCCCTCAGTAATCCGGCGAATGCAACTCTGAGCTTAAATCCGTGCCTGGAGGGATTCGAACCCCCAACCTTCTGATCCGAAGTCAGAAGCTCTATCCGGTTGAGCTACAGGCACAACTCTGTAAATCCCAAATTGGCGAAGGCGGGTGGCCGACGGGACTCGAACCCGCAACAACCAGAACCACAATCTGGGGCTCTACCATTGAGCTACGGCCACCATCATTGGCGGGAAAACAAGATCTTAAAATTTGAATCTTTTTTTGCAAATAAAGGACTCGACTTTTCCCGGCCGTTCCACTAATTCTCGCCGCTGGTGGAACGAAAATCTGCCCGCAGCTGGCTTATCTTTGTGCCTCGCCATCGCGCGAGGTGCGCCGCCGCGGCTTTGCTCGCTCTCTTCTTTTTCCTCGGGGTTACGCACGTTCTTGTGGGGCAGCAGGATGATCCGAGCGAAATTTTTCTTAAGGCATATCTCTCCGCGCAACAGGGCGAAAAGCTGGAGCACGAAAACCGGTTCAAGACGGCGCTGGCCAAATATCGGTTTGCTGGAAGCCTGATCGCGCAATTGCGGAGATCGCACGCTGATTGGCAGCCAGCGATCGTCGAATATCGCGGCCAAAAAATCAGCGAAGGAATCTTGCGCATCCAGGAGAGGATGACGAAGCAAAATGCGCTAAGCGCCAGTACAAATCCTTTGCCTGAAGTTGCCCCCTCACTGCCGGAGGGCGACGACTGGTCCGAGCCGGGGCCTGAGGTTGTGGCCCCGCAATCGGACCAGAGCGCCACCCAGGCGTCGCGTGATGTTGCGAGCAATGAGGCGACAAAAAAATTGCGCGGCAAAGCGGATCAATTGCAAACCGCGCTGGACAAAGCGCACAGCGATCTCGAGAGCGCACGAAAAGAAAAGGAAGCCGTCAACACGCGTCTGCAGGAAACAAATTTCAAGCTTGAAAAAGCACAAGACGACATCGACAAAGTGAGAAAGTCGGAACGTCAGGCGCGCGACCAGCTCGTACAGATCCAGGAATCATTAAGGGCGGCCCAGGAATCGCAGGAAAATAGCGCCCGGGAGCAGCAGCAATTGCGCTCGGAAATTGCCCACTTGAAAGACGCCGTTGCCGCCGCGGATGAGGCGCGCGTGGCAGTGGAAAAGCAAAGGGACGATACTCAGGCGAAATTTGCAGAGGCGAACGAGCACATCACCGCTCTTGAACACCAGCGCGACGGAGCCCTCGCCCAATTCAGGCTCGTGCAAGCACCCGAACAGGGCGTCCAGTTGCTCCTGGCTGAGAAGGACGATTTGCAACAAAAACTGGCAAACGCGGAGGAAAAGGTCCGCAACCTTGGCGAGAGCGATCCGGTGAACATGAAGGCATTTGCCGAGATGAACGAGCAAATCGCGCAGCTTCACGAGCAGCTGAGCGAAAGCCAGAAAAGAAATGACTATTTGACAGCAAGAGCTGCGGAGCTTGCCGTTCAGTTGGATGATGCAGGCACGGAGCTTCAAGTTGCGAAGCTGGCCGGCGCAAATAGCGAGGAGTCCGCCCAGCTGACGAGAGAAAACGAGCTCCTGCGAAACATTGTGGTGCGCGAGCGCCAGGAAGAAGCGCGTCGGGACGAGACAAGGAAGCTGGTCGTCGCGGAACTGGATAAATTGAAGATCAGATCGGAGACGTTGAACAAACAGATCGAATTTCTCGCGCAGCCGGTGACAAAATTAAACAGCGAAGAGCTAGCTTTGCTGCGACAGCCCGTGGTCTCAGTGTCAGACCAGCGCGCCGGCTTATTTAAAGCGAGTTTTGTTTTTGAAAAAAAATCGGCGTCGAATTCGATGGGCACCGCGAAAGCGAGCGCAAACGCAAGATCGGGCGGCGACAGCGACGCGAGAATGAGCAGGCCTGATCCGTCCCAAACTGATCTGCCGCCGAAAGTGCGCGGTCTCGTGCGCGCGGCCGGAAAGAATTTTCAGCAGGGCAATTACAGAGCGGCCGGAAAGCAATATCAGCAAATCCTGGCTGAAGATCCGAACAACCTTGAAGTGCTTTCCAACCTTGGCGTCGTTTATGTTCGCAGCGGCGACCTGCGTTCCGCCGAATCGACGCTGGAAAAAGCCGTGGCCATTGCACCGGACAACGATTTTCTGCTCACCACGCTGGGTGTTGTTCAGTATCGGCAATCGAAATTTGACGAGGCGATCGTGCAATTAACGAAGGCAATTGCGATCAACCCGAAAAGCGCGACCGCTCACAACTATCTCGGTATTGCCGCTAGCCAAAAAGGGCGACAGCAAGAGGCAGAGAAGGAGATCCTTCAGGCTCTCGCCAACAATCCGGACGACGCCGATGCGCACTTTAATCTCGCGGTCATTCTTATCACCACGCAGCCGGGCTCGAAAGAACTCGCCAGAGAGCATTATGCCCGGGCCACTGCGCTCGGCATAGAACCGAGCCCGTCCCTCGAAAAATTGCTGCAGTGACCGAAGATCGGGCGTCGAGCTATTCGATCAACTTAGAGTAAGCCAGTCCTTCACTCTTCGTGCGCTTTCTCCGTGCTTTCTTCGTTGCGATTTTTACCGCACTGGTCGGCTGTGTTCTCGCCTTCTTTGTCGGCGATTATTTCTGTAGCGACGGTCTATGACCGCCGACTCCCAGCGTGCAACCATTTCTCACAGCTAACTGGCGTTACCTTGCGATGCTGAATTACACCGTTGATCCTCGCCTGCTCGCACCGTTCGTTCCTCTTGGTACAGAGATCGATTTCGAAAATGGTGAGACCTTCCTGAGCGTGGTCGGATTTCTCTTTCTCAACACGCGCCTTCTCGGGCTTCCAATTCCGCTACACCGCGATTTCGAAGAAGTGAACTTGCGTTTCTATGTGCGGAGAAAATCGGCGGACACGTGGCGACGTGGTGTAGTTTTCATTCGCGAACTTGTGCCGCGCCGCGCGATCGCGCTCATCGCGCGCGCATTTTACGGAGAAAATTATCTCGCCTTACCAATGAAACACCAAATCGAACATCTCGATGAGAATTTGAAGGTGGAATACTCGTGGCGACGCGGCCGCAAATGGGAATCACTCAAGATGCGTGCGACTGGCGAGCCGCAAATAATTCCAGCGGGAACTCACGCCGAATTCATCACCGAACATTACTGGGGTTACACTTCGCTTCGGAGCGGCTGCGGCGAATATCGAGTCGAGCATCCCCGATGGAAAATCTGGAACGCGACCGGCTTCGAATTCAACGCAGACGTTGCAACTCTTTATGGCGAACAATTTGTCGAAACCTTAAACAAGCCTCCCGGATCCGCATTCATTGCCGATGGTTCGCCGATTACGGTTAACAGGCGTCAGGTATTGTAAGGAGCATGTGCCTGCCGCGCCGTAGCAGAGGAACGGCGGGTCAAGCGAGTCGGCTTGGACCGATAGCGACGGCAAGTTGCGCGTGGGCGAGATCTTTGTCACCGCTATCGACCTCTGCAAAGCGCTTCGAAACGCGGATCGCCGCGCAGGAGATCGAACATTGGATCGAGCCGGAGCAGCGCAGGAGTGAGCGGCACGTTTTCAGGCAGTGGGCCTGCGCAAGGTATCGAGAGTAGTGTCTGTAAAGCGGCGGTGGCGCGGTCGGGTTCGCCAATTCGTGCTGTCACTCGGGCGAGGATCGCGATCGGAACGGCCCCGATGATCGCGTCTTTCTCGATCTGGAGCGTGGCCATGGCTCGTTCCGACAGAGCCAACGCGGCGCCCTTATCACCGAGCCCCGCATTTGTTAGCGCGAGAATTTCGATGAGGCTATAATTTTCCGGCTGTTCGTTGAGCAAAGGTTCCAATTCGCTGCGTGTTTGGCGCCAGGTCGCCTGAGCGGCCGCGTGGTCGCCACCAACTTCTTGCGCCCAGCCTAACCAAAAGCGCAGCCGGCCGTTGATGTAACCCAACGCTGGATCAGGCTTGGCCAATATCTCCTCTAGCCGAGGGATCATTTGTGCAGGGCGACGCTCCAGAATGGCTTGGTAAACCTGTGCTTCCAAGGCTTGGGTGTCGGCGGCACTCGGGCGGAGCGGAGCGAGGAGTGCTGAAGCGCGCGGCAGATCGCCTTCGGCTTGTGCGATAGCCGCCTTGGTCGCGAGCGTATCGAGGTCGCCCGGTGTGATGTTAAGAACTTGGTCAAGCTTTTGCAGCGCTTCGTGGAAACGACGAAGAGAGATATAGGAAATCGCCCGCTGGGTGATCAGATAAACGTTGCGGGGGTCGAGCCGCTCGGCTTCGTCGAAGTAGGCTTCGCTCCGGTCCCACTGGCCTCGCCTCCGTGCGACATAAGCGAGCGCCTCAGGAATCTTGCTGCTATTCGGTAGAAATTGCCGTGCTTGCTCAAAGTAACGCTCCGCGGTGTTATAATCTTTTAGGCACGAGTAGTGGTAATATCCTTTGGCCCATACGGCTTCGCCAAGGTTGGGCTGAAGAGTGGCCGCGGTTTCGGCTGCCTGCCGTGCCTCGTCGCGCAGGGCGACCGTTGGTTGAAGAGTCTCTGTAAGATAACCGCGCGCGTCAACATATGACAGCAGCGCCCAACTCAGGGCGAACTTCGGGTCCAGGCGCACCGCTTCTCTGAGATATTTCTGTGCACCAATAGCGTTGGCAGCTGTGTTGTCGGTTTTCGATGCATAAGCCAGCCCCCGCAGGTAGGCATCGTAGGCCTCGACGTTATTCGTCGGTTTGGCGGCGATGACTTGCTTTTCGTGACTGGTCAACTTTGCCTGCAACTGATCGGCAATGGCCTTTGCGATCTCGCTCTGAATCGCGAATACATCTGCCAGATCTCGGTCATAGGTCTGCGCCCATAATTGCCGATCCGTGTGCGCATCAACCAACACCGCATTGACACGCACACGATTCCCAGAGCGCTGAACGTTTCCTTCCACGACGTGCGCCACGTTCAGTTGCTGGCCGATTTCGCGCACGTTGCGCTCGGCTCCACTTCTGTACTGCATTACGCTGGTCCGGCTGATTACTTTCAGATCCGCCACTTTCGCCAGATCAGTCAGGATCTCGCCCTGCACTCCATCGGTGAAATAGGCGTTATCTTTTTCCTCGCTGAGATTATCGAAGGGGAGAACGGCGACGCTCTTCTCCGGGATAGGAACTGGCACATTGCTCTTCGCGGCTGGAGAAACGGTCGACGTAATCGCTCGCCATGGCGCTCTATGAAAATAGATGAAAGAACCAATTATCAGAACAAAGACCGAGCCAGCTAAGGCAACCGGAAAGAGGAACTTTGAGAATTGAGGTTGCCTGACTGACCGAACCGGAGCGAAGTCCTGCTTCCATCCCCTTTGTTTGAGCTTCTGAGGAATCTGTAGATTGCCGAGACCCTCTTTGCAAAAATTAAACAAGTGCAGACGCAGACCGTGCTTCACCTTATATTCGCCCAGATCGTACAGGTACGGCTTCCATTGCCGGGACTGGACCAAATCTTCGGCAACATGCTTGGATAAAAGAATGTGGCCGGCGTCGCCGCAATCGAGGACCCGCTGCGCTACGTTCATTCCTGATCCCGCTATGTTCGTCTTGTCATTGACATCGGGGACTCGATTGACTGGTCCGCTGTGCACTCCCATCCGTAACTGAATCTGCCGATGACCTCGCAACGTCTTGCTAATTTCCAGCGCGCATTCGATCGGCTCCTCTGGGCTGCGCAAGAAAAGTAATGCCATTCCATCACCAGTCGGCACCCGGATGAGTTTATTGCTTGCTTCCGCTGCACGAAAAGATTTGGTGTTTCGTACGATCCGATTCAGTTCTTGCAGCACTTCAATCTGTTCGTTGACCAACAGCTTCGAGTAACCGACCACGTCGATTAACAGAATGTGTGCAATCTCAAGCTGGAGATCCGGCTTGGTCTCCGTGGGCGGGTTTTGGGCGTTCACCCTCTTTAACAATACCATCCTCCATGGCCGAGACCAAATAACTTCGCTACCACTCCCAAGCGGTTCCGCGCGCCAGGAAGTGAAACTCGGTTCAGCGGCGAATTACTTCGACAGCAATTGCCTGAGTACAAACGGCAGAATCCCCCCGTGCCGGTAATAATCGATCTCGATCGGTGTATCGATGCGAAGCTTTACAGGGACAGAACGCCTCTGCCGATCTTTGCTTTCGATCTCGAGTGTTAGCTGTTGTCCAGGTTTAGTTGCGTCCGACAATCCGGTAATCGAAAAGATTTCCGACCCGTCGAGCCCGAGCGATTGCGCCGTTGTTCCATCGAGAAATTGCAATGGCAACGCGCCCATGCCGACAAGATTCGATCGATGAATCCGTTCGAAACTCGCGGCGATCACCGCCTTCACACCTAACAAGCGCGTTCCTTTTGCAGCCCAATCGCGCGATGAGCCGCTGCCGTACTCGTGGCCGGCGAGAATAACCAGCGGAGTGCTAGTCTCCGCGTACTTCATCGCCGCATCAAAGATCGACATCTGCTCGCCATCGCCATTCTTTGAACCGCCAGTCCGGCTCGGACCGAAATATTTCGTCACGCCGCCTTCGGTCCCGGGTACCATCAAATTCTTGATCCGAACATTGGCGAATGTTCCGCGCGTCATCACCAGATCGTTGCCGCGCCGGCTGCCGTAGCTGTTAAAATCTCTCGGCTGAATTCCGCGCGACATCAAATACCTTCCAGCTGGCGATGTTTCTTTGATTGCGCCCGCCGGCGAAATGTGGTCGGTCGTTACCGAGTCGCCGAAAATGCCAAGAGCGCGGGCGCCGCGGATCTCCTCGATATGGCCGGGCTCCATCAAGAAATTTTGAAAGAACGGCGGCTCATGGATGTAATCGCTCTTCTCATCCCACTGGTAAATGTTGCCCGTGCTCGATGGAATGTCGTTCCACTTTGGATTTTGATCGGCGAAATCGCGATAGAGTTTGCGAAACGTCTCCGGCGCGAGAGCTGATTGCATGGTGTGTCGGATTTCGCTGAGAGTTGGCCACAGATCGCGAAGGAAAGTTTCTTTACCGTCCTTGTCCCTGGCGAGCGGGTCGCGGGAAAGATCGATGTGAACTCGGCCCGCCAGGGCGAAGGCCACCACCAGCGGCGGCGACATCAGAAAATTTGCCTTGATGTGCTGATGCACCCGCGCCTCGAAATTCCGATTCCCCGAAAGAACCGAGGCCGCGACCAAATCGTATTCGTGGATCGCTTTCTCGATGTTTGGATGCAGCGGTCCGGAGTTGCCTATGCAGGTCGTGCAGCCGTAACCGACAAGGTTAAACCCGAGTTGGTCGAGATAGCTTTGCAGGCCCGTTTTCTGGAGATAATCGGAAACGACACGCGAACCAGGCGCCAGCGACGTTTTCACCGCAGGATCCACGCGCAGCCCGCGCTCTACCGCCTTTTTTGCAAGCAGACCAGCCGCGATCATTACGCTCGGGTTGCTCGTGTTTGTGCAACTCGTGATGGCGGCGATTAGTACGCTGCCGTGACCGATATGACTGCGTCCGCGCGTGAAAACGTCGCGCGACTCCGCTTCTATTTCCTTTGCTGCATCGGGCGTTGGTCGGTTGGTAATCATCTCGAGCTTGTTGCGTTCGTCGCCCGGACTGATTCCCTGATCTTCTTCGTTGTCGGTTGAAAACATCTCGCCGTTGCGCGGCGCACTGCCGTTTAGTTCCACAAGATGCTTTTCGCGAAGATCGACATTCTGTTTTCCATATCCTCCGTCGCGCACCGGCTCCTCGAGCAATTCGCGAAATTTCCGTCCAAGCTCGGGTAAGTTAATCCTGTCCTGCGGTCGTTTCGGTCCGGCGACGCTCGGCTGGACGTCCGCCAAATCCAAATCGATGTCGACGCTGTAATCAATCTCGCCTCTGAGCGGCATGCCGAACATCCTTTGCGCGCAAAAATAATTTTCGAACGCAA
>WNFT01003973.1_pt1 | contig 12946 bp, 14 predicted proteins | sample 5400191 | NCBI WGS metagenome assembly WNFT01 (sample SAMN13153359, study PRJNA577476) | soil metagenome | isolation source: 80 cm saprolite under Madrone tree | place: USA:California | collected 2016-06-14
CGGGCTGCTGCGACTTTCCCTGGTATCTGGGGCCGTGGCGTTTCCCGCGCTCTTGCTCCTCATTGTGAGCGGGGTGTGGATGACCTTCGCCGGCCACTTGTGGGGCCAGGGCTGGATCTGGGCGTCGATCGTCCTGTTCGTTGCCATCGTCGTGGCGATGGGCTTGATCGCGAACGGATACCGCGGTGCTCGCGATGCCGCCAAGGAATCAGACGAGGTGCTGGGTGAGCGGCTCGGCCAAACGCGCCCCATCGCCGCGATCTGGATCGGAAGCATCGGGCTGCTGGTCCTGCTCTTCCTCATGGTTTTCAAGCCGTTCTGACGGCGAGTCTTAGGCAACACCAAGGCGTCTGAGGGACCCTCTGACATGATCCTTCCAAAGCCGATAGCCGCCTAGGAACGCATTGGCGTTGGAGCCAAGCCTGACGCCCTTCGGCAGCGACTGCAGCAGTTTCGCGTTGCCGCCGCCGACGACAACGTCGTCGGCTTCCAACGCGGCTTGCAATCGCGTCACGACGTCGGCTACGTTCCGGCGCCACTTCTTTTTGCCGAATCGTTTCAGGGCCGCCTGCCCGACCCGGTCTTCGTACGTCTGTCCGTCCTTATATGGCAGGTGCGCCAGTTCCATCGGTGCGAGCACCCCGTCGACGATCAGCGCGGAGCCGAGCCCCGTGCCCAGCCCGAGGAAGAGCATGCGGCCGCCTTTGTAGCTGCCCAGCGCCTGCATGGCGGCGTCGTTGATCACTCGCACGGGGTAGCCAAACGCTTTCGCGAAGTCGAACCCGACCCATCCGCCCCCCAGGTTGGGCGGTTCGCTCACCGGCTTGCCGTGCAGCACCGGGCCGGGATAGCCGATCGACACGAAGGAGTAACGCCACCCGGCCGTCCCCTGTCGAACCCGTCGCACCATCTCCCTGGCGGTCATCTTCGGACCGGATGGAATCTCGAGGGGCTTCCTGCGGCCGGTCGCCAGCACCTTGACGCGGGTGCCGCCGACATCGATCGCGAGGATTTTCATGTGCTAGAGCGTAATCGCCGAATCCACGTCGGCCAATCCAAATTAGTCGAGTAACATCGTCTGGCAACGTCGTGTGGTGGCAAGACCTTCTTTGGGGCTTCTGGAATGGCCTGACGGCCTGGATCGTGCTGATCGTCCATGCGTTGGGCGGCTGGAGTGGCTTTCCGCTTTACAACCTGGCCAGAACTGGAAACTGGTACGACTTCGGGTTTCTGCTCGGCGCCGGCTCTCCTTTTCTAGGCGCCATCGGCGCGAGAGGCAGACGAGGCTCAGCGTCCAGGAGGATCTGAGCGACCGCACGTTCAGTGCACTGACGATTCCCGACTAACATGAGGCCCTTGAGATCGGCGGCCGCGCGCCCAAGGACTGATCCGGACGAGTTCCGCGACCTGCACCTTCGGAAGCTGCGGGCCGGGCTCGTCGAGGTGCTCAAGACGAATGCCTTCTGGCGATCGCGGCTGACCGCTGTCCGAAGCTGGGGCGACTTCGAGCGCCTGCCGCTGACCACCAAGGCCGAGCTGCTGGCCGATCAGGCCTCGCACCCACCGTACGGAACCAATCTGACCTTTCCGTTGGACCGCTACGTCCGCCTGCATCAGACCTCAGGGTCGAGCGGCGATCGCCCTCTGCGGTGGCTGGACACCGCCGAATCGTGGGACTGGTGGGTGCGGATCTGGTCCGACCACGTCTACCCGGCCGCCGGCGTCGGCGCCGGCGACCGCATATTCTTCGCGTTCTCCTTCGGACCCTTCATCGGCTTCTGGTCCGCGTTCGATGGAGCCGAGCGGTTGCGCGCTCTGGCCATCTCGGGCGGAGCGATGACCAGCGAGCAGCGCGTCCGCACGATGCTCGACCTCCGCGCCACAGTCCTCATGTCCACCCCGACCTACGCGTTGCGGCTGGCCGGCGTGGCAGGCGGTATGGGCCTCCAACTGGAGTCGTCCGAGATTCGAGTCACGCTCCACGCGGGGGAGCCAGGCGCGAGCATCCCCTCCACTCGCGCAGCCATCGAGTCGGCGTACTCGGCGGCGTGTTTCGACCATACCGGCATGACCGAGCTCGGCCCGACCGGATTCAGCTGCTCGCAGCGGGATGGCATCCACGCGATCGAGTCCGAGTTCATCTTCGAAGTGCTCGACAGCGCTGCGCGGCCCGCCGTTGAAGGCGAGCTGGTCGCCACGAACCTTGGCCGATGGGGCATGCCACTGGTGCGCTATCGGACCGGCGACCGGGTCCGGGTCTCGCGCGAGCCGTGCTCTTGCGGCAGCCCGTTCCTCAAGCTCGTGGGGGGCATTCGGGGACGGGTCGACGACATGTTCACCGTGCGTGGCGTGAACCTCTACCCGTCCCAGGTCGAAGACATCGTCCGGGCCCATCCCGAGGTCACTGAGTTCGTGATCGAGCATCGGCGTGTGCACGAGATGGACGAGGTGTCGCTACTGGTGGAGGTCGCCGGCCAAGACCCGACCGAGCGGCTCGAGGCCGACCTCCGCCAGGCCCTGGGCGTGCGCCTGGGATGCAGGGTCGTTCCCACCGGGACTCTCCCGCGCTCCGAGCTCAAAGCGAAACGCATCGTCCGGGTCGAGGATTGAGATCGATCCAGCTACCCGCCGAGCCCGAGTCCGTCGAGCTTGACCTCGACCGGACTGCTCTTCTCGTCATTGACATGCAGAACGCTTTCGCCAGCGCGGGAGGGATGCTGGAACTGGCCGGGGTCGACATAAGTCCGGCCAGGGATGCCGTGGCCAACGCTCAGCTCGTATGCGAAGCGGCGCGAGGCGCCGGCATCCCGGTGGTCTACTTGACGATCGGATGGCCGCCAGACCAATCGACCGCCGGCGGGCCCGAGTCGCCCAATCCTCGGAAGGAGCTTGCCCTCCGCCTGATGCGGGAGCGCCCTGAGCTGCGAGGAAAGCTGCTGACCTTCGGCACGTGGGATTTCGAGATCGTCGACGCGCTGGCGCCTAAACCCTCGGACACGATCATCGTCAAGCCGAGATACAGCGGCTTTCACGGCACCGACCTCGACTCGCTGCTACGGGGTCGGGCCGTGCGCAACCTCTTGATCGTCGGTATCGCCTCGAATGTTTGCGTCGAGTCGACGATCCGCGACGCCTACTTCCTCGAGTACTGGCCCGTGATGGTCGCCGACGCGACCATGCCCGCCGGCCCGGCTGAGATCCAACGCGCAACGATCTACAACGTCAGCAATTTCTTCGGCTGGGTCACGACCGCCGAGGAGGTGGCGACGGCGCTCTCCGGCGCTCGTTTGAGCTGACGACGGTGGTCAACAGGCGCAGAAGCTCCGCCTGTTCCTTCGCGTCGAGCGCGCCGACAAGCCTGCGGGTCATCTGGTGCGTCCGCGGGATCAGGTGCTGCAACGTGGCCACGCCTTTGGGAGTGAGCCGAATCGTCTTTCGCCTGCCGTCGTTCGAATCGCGGGCGGTCTTGATGAGCCCTCGAGCGCTGAGCCTCGCCACGACCTCAGTCATGGTCGAGCGGTCGAGCGAGATGCGCTCGCCGAGAGTGCGCTGGTCGAGCGCAGGTTCACCGTAAAGCGCGTTCAGGGCCGCGAACTGCGGCGAGGTGATGACGTGCGAAACCTCGTGGTCCCACAAAAGGTTCATCGCCTGGAGGGCCCGGCGCAGCAGGTGGCCTGGGTGGCGCATGAGGTCTTCGGCCGGACCATCGGTCGTCATGCGCCGACCTCCTCCTTTGTGTCCGACGACACGACCCGATAGCCGACGGGCATCAAGCGGAGGCCGAGGCGCCCTTCGATCACACCCCACAACCCACGGGGCAACACCAGGGCGAACACGGCGGCTGTGGCGCCGAGCCCGACCAGGTACCAGGGGCCGCCCTGAGTGAATGTCGTCTGGATGGCGAAGAGAAGGATCGCGCCGAGAATCGGGCCTTCGAAAGTGCCGAGCCCGCCGACCAGGACCATGAAGATCATGTAGGCGCTCCACTGCACGCTGAAGACCGAACCCGGCTCGATGAAAAGCGTATTCGCGACCACGAGCACGCCGGCTGCCCCGCAGCCGAATCCCGCCAGGATGAACAGGAGCCGTTTGCGCGACGCGACGCGGACCCCGAGGGATCGCGCGGCATCCTCGTCATCTCGGATCGCCTGCAGCGATGCGCCCAGGGGTGAGCGCAAGAGGAAGAAAAGGGCGGCCAGGAAGAGGACGGCGAAGGCCAAGGCCATCCAGAACGTGTAGGCCTGGCGGTAATTCGGGTCGTACTGGTTCATCTGGATGAGCGAGATACCAGTGCCGGCGCCGAGATTCTTGTCGAGCCTGACCAGGAGCGAGGCCACCTCGGCGATCACCCACATCCCGATTGCAAACTGGGCGGCGCGAAGGCGCAGCGCGAAAAGCGAGATCGGCACCGACAAGGCGCCCGCCACCATCATGGCGAGCAGCATCGCTACGTAGGGGGAAATCCCCAAGCCCGCCAGGAACACAGTGCCGTAGGCGCCGATGCCGATGAAAGCCTGCTGTCCGACTGACACCAGACCCCCGTACCCCGCGAGCGCATTCCACATCGTGGCGAGGATGACCAGGATCAAGAGGTTGGTCAGCTTCTGGACCACATCGGGGTCGAAGATCAGCGGCACGGAGGCGAGGGCGAGAGCGACCACGGCCGAGCCGCCGGTGAACAGCTTCGAGGTCCGGGTCCACCGCGCAACCCTCACCGCGCGACCCTCAATGTCAGACGAGCGCCGCCAAATCGAACGATGAGGACGGCCAGGAAGAGAAGGTGGCCGGCCAGGACCGCGAACTGGGGTTGAATCTCGGCGCCGAGCGTTTGTGCCAGACCGAGGGCGATCCCTCCCAGCAGGGTGCCCCACAGCGAACCCATCCCGCCGATCACGACCGCTTCAAACGCGAAGATGAGCTGGGTCGGGCCGCTGATCGGGTCGAACACCGAACGGATGGCGAGGAACAATCCACCGAGCGCGGCGAGGGCCACCGCGATTGCGGTGGCGCGCGCATAGACCGAGCGGGAGTCGATGCCGACGAGCTCAGCAGCGTCGGCGTCCTCGGCGGTCGCCCGCATCGCCCATCCGGCGCGAGTGCGGGACAAATAGAGCTGCAGCGCCCCGAATACGACGATTGCGACGGCGAGCACCACCACGCCCAGCGCCGAGAACGACAATTCGCTCGTCGCGTGCCAGCTCGCTGTCGTGACCAGGCCCGCGGCCGGGCCCAGCGAACGAACGTCAGGCGAGAACGCGATCAGCAAGAGGTTCTGGATGACGATCGACAGCCCGAAGGTCGCGAGCAGGGGTGTCAGCACGCCCGCCTTGAGGCTGCGTTCGAGAACGGTGACCTGGAGGATGTAGCCGAGCACCAGCATCAGCGGCAGAGCCACGACGAAGGCGACGAAGGCGGAGGCGCCGGTGTGCTCGACGACGACGAAAGCCACGTATGCCCCGAACACAGCGATGTCGCCGTGAGCGAGGTTGATGATCCGCATCACCCCGAACATGATCGAAAGCCCACACGCGAGCACCGCGTAGAAGGCGCCCAGGAAGATCCCTTGCACGATCGCGTTGACCAGCGTCACGGCGGTCCTCCTCGCGCCGAAGGTGAGCGCAGCCCGAAGTAGGCGTTGACCACCCGGTCGCGGTCCAACGATCGCGCTTCGCCCTCGAGGACCACCCGTCCCTCGAGCAGACAGATGACGCGGCCGGCCACGCGCAAAGCGCGCGTGAGGTCCTGTTCGACCAGCACCACGGTCGCGCCCTCGTTGATCACGTTGGCCAGCGACTTGTAGACCGCGTCGACCACCACCGGCGCGAGTCCGAGAGAAACCTCGTCCAGGAGCAGAAGGCGCGGGTTGCTCATCAGGGCTCGTCCGATGGCGACCGCCTGCTGCTCGCCACCAGACAGCGTCGCCGCAGGCATGTGGCGCCTGGCTTGAATCAGCGGAAAAGCGTCCAGCACGGCCTGCACGTTCCAGCGGCCGCGACGGTTTCCTGCCGCGGCAACACGAAGGTTTTCTTCGACGGTCAGAGTCGGAAACAGGCGCCGGCCCTCAGGCACCAGGGCGATTCCTCGCGCCACACGCGTGTGGGCTGGAACGCGCGTCACATCGTCGCCGTCGAAGGTCACGCTCCCCGCGTGCGGGCGGTGCGCGCCGGCGATGGCTCGCAAGAGCGTGGTCTTGCCCGCGCCGTTGGCGCCGATCAAGGCGACGATCTCGCCCTGGGCGACCTCGAACGAGACCCCTCGCACCGCCTGGAGGAGCCCGTATCGGCAGTCGAGTCCCTCGACCTTCAGCAGCGTCACGCGCGGGTGCCCAGGTAAGCGTCGATGACGGCCGCTTGCGCGACGACGGCTTCCGGCGCGCCCTCCGCGATGATGCGCCCGGCGTCCATGCACACCAACCTCGTAACGACCTGCATCAGCACGTGGACGATGTGCTCGATCCACAGCACCGCGATACCACGATCGCGCAAGCTCGCGATCGTCTCGACCAGGGCCGCCGACTCCGCGTCCGTCAAACCGCCACCGATCTCGTCGAGGAGGAGCACGGCCGGGCCGACCGCAAGCGCCCTCGCGAGCTCGAGGCGCTTGCGCTGCAGGAGCCCGAGATCCTCGGCTCGCCGGTTGGCGAGACGGGTCAGCGCGCACTGGTCAAGCACTTCGAGGGACACGTCGTAGGCCGCCGAACCGCTGCGGCCGCCGCCCGCGGTGGCACCCACGAAAACGTTCTCGAAGACGGTCATGCCGGCGAATGGCCGCGGCACCTGGTGGGTACGGGCGATGCCGAGCTGGCAGCGGTCGGCGGGGTCTTTGGCCGTGATGTCGCGGTCGCGGAATACCACGCTGCCGGCGTCCGGTCGTAGTGACCCGGCGAGCACGTTCAGGAGCGTCGTCTTGCCGGCGCCGTTCGGACCCACGATGCCGACCGCCTCGCCCTGGGTCAGGGCGAGGTGCACACCGTCGAGGACCGCGAGCGCGCCGAATCGTTTATGAACGCCGACCGCGGCCAGAACCGTTGCCGGTCCGGCCTCCACCCTTGATTACCCCTGATAGGGCTGCAGGGTGCCCGCGATCGGCACGTTTGTGTCCGCAGAGTTCTCGCAGATGACAAAGTCGATCGGCCACTTCGACACGCCCGACTTCCACTGGCCGCCGATGATCGGCGTCGACACGACGTTGCCGATAGTAACGCCGGCGAGAGAGGCGCTCTTCGACCAATCGAGGCGGCCGACGATCGTATCGACCGCCAGCGTCTTCATCGTGTCCGCGACCTTGGTCTTGTTCTTGGGGTCGCCGCTGGCCTTGAGCACCGCCGCCGCGACGTCAAACAGCGAAAGGCTCGCGCCCAGCTGCTGGTTCCACTGCTTGCCTGAAGCCGCCTCGTATCCGTCGCCCAGCTGCTTGCAGGTGACGCCGGCGAGCGTGGACTTGTAGGGCCAGGTCGGCGCCCAGTACACGCCCGACGCCAAGCCGTTGCCGATGGCCCCGAGAGAAGAGACCTGCGATGGGAAGAGGCCGGTCTTGGCGATCTGCCCGATCTTGACGTGGGACGTATAGCCCTGCTGCTTGGCCTGGTTCCAGAACGTGGCGAAGTCGGGCGGGATCGGGAAGGTGTTGAAGATCTGGCAGTCCTCTCGGATGAATCTCGCGATCTGGGCCGAGTAGTCGTTGGTGCCGTCCTCGTACGGGCCCGGATCCACGATCGTGTAGCCCGCGCCCTTGAGCAGGGGCTCGAGCACCGCGCGAATGGCGTTGCCGTCGGCGTCGTTCGGGTACATGACGCCGACCTTCTTGTTGGTCGTCACCTGGGGCCAGAGGTGGGTATACGCGAGGAAGAACTGTTCGACGCCGAAGCAGTAGTGATATGTGAACTTGAAGGGCGAGGGCTTCCCGATCTGCCCGCCGCGGCCGAGATACCACGCCTCCCAGGGGACGACTGTGGAGATGCACGGCACGCCGGCTGCTTCCGCCGCGTCCGAAACCGGGTTGACCGTTTCGGGCGTCGAGGTGGCGAGCATCAGGTCGACCTTCTGGCCCGAGATCAGGTCGTTCGCGACCTGGGCGCTGACCGAAGGGGTCGACTGGCTGTCGCGCGAGATGATCTCGACCGAGTAGCTCGTGCCCCCGATCGAAAGGCCGCTCGCGAATGCTTTCCGAGCCAGCCCGATGACGTAGGGGTCGGGCTCGCCGAAACCCGAGGTCGCGCCGGTGATCGGGCTGACGTAGCCGATCTTGATCGACCCACTGGGCGTGGATGACGAAGAGGTGAGGCAGCTTTCGAGCACGCCTGGCATCGCCAGACCGCCCAGCACGAGGCCGGTCCCTTTGAGCATCTCGCGCCTGGTGATGGCGCCGGCCAAACCCTTTCTCTTGCTCACCTGACTCCTCCTTCCCAAACCGGGTTCAGGCCAACGCAAAACCAAATGCTCCGTGTACCGACGATTGGAGTTTGAGTCAAGCCATAATGCCCGTCAAGGTGTCCGATTCACACCGAGACTCCGAGCCCCCGTATCTCCACCCGGACTACCGCTCCACAGTTCGGCGGGCGCCTACACGCGAGCTGGTCAGGCTTCCGCCCGAGTGGTTCCACGAGCTGCCCGGGCCCGCGTTCGGGCGCGTGCCGGTGCTCGCGGGCGACGCCGACCTGACGCGGCAGCATGATGGCGAGCCGCTCGGCGAACGGATCGTCGTCAGCGGCCGCGTCGTCGACAGCGACGGCCGCCCGGTGCGTCACACGCTGGTAGAGGTGTGGCAGGCCAACGCCGCCGGGCGATACGTGGACCCGGAGGACGACCACCCCGCGCCGCTCGACCCGAACTTCATTGGCGCCGGCCGCTGCCTAACCGATGGGGAGGGGAGGTACCGGTTCGTCACCGTCAAACCGGGCGCTTACCCATGGCGCAATCACGAGAACGCCTGGCGCCCGGCGCACATCCATTTCTCGCTGTTCGGGCCGTCACTCGAGAGCAGGCTCGTGACCCAGATGTACTTTCCGGGTGACCCGTTGATGCCGTTTGACCCGATCCTCCAGTCGATACCCGACCAGCGCGGTCGCGACCTGCTGGTGGCCGCGCTCGACCTCGAGCTCACCGAACCGGAATGGGCCCTCGGCTACCGGTGGGACATCACATTGCGCGGTCGCAACGCCACGCCTCGAGAGCATTAGGTTGGGCGAACACCGGATACCGACGCCCTCGCAGACGGTCGGCCCATATTTCGGATACGCGCTCCCATTCGAAGATGGTCATGACGCGGCCTCCGGTCAGGAGGCACTCAGGATCGAGGGCCAGCTGCTGGACGGCGCCGGCGAACCGGTGCCGGACGGGCTGGTGGAACTGTCGGGCGGGCAGCAGTTTGCGCGCTGCCGGACGGACACCGAAGGCGCGTTCCACTTCACCGTCGTGAAACCGGCTGCCGGCGCCGAAGCGCCACATCTGGACGTGACGATCTTCGCTCGCGGCCTGCTCCGGCACCTGGCGACCCGCATTTACTTTCCGGACGAAGAGACGGCGAACGCGAGCGATCGCGTTCTCAACCTCGTCGATCCGGCTCGTCGCGATACGCTGATCGCGCACCCCGAGGGCCAGGTGCTGCGTTTCGACATCCGGCTGCAAGGTGAATCCGAGACGGTGTTCTTCGCCCTCTGACCACGCCAGGAGGAATTGAGATGAGCCAGCTTCCAACCTGGCGAGCCGAGGTCGTCGGCAGCCTCCTGCGACCGCCTGACCTGGTCGGCGCCCGCAAGCGCCTGGAGTCCGGCGAGATGACGCAGTCGGAGTTCAAAGCAGTCGAAGATGCGGCGGTCCGGTCGGCGATCGAGCTCCAGGAACGGGCCGGCATCGATGTGGTGACCGATGGCGAGCTCCGTCGCTACGCCTTCTACGGCAACCTCATCGACGCCTTCGAGGGATTCGACCGCGAGGGCGGCTGGGCGATTCCATTCCGAGACGAGAGCGGGGAGCAGCTGATCCTCAAGCGTCCCGTCGTGGTCAATCGCCTGCGCTGGAAGCGAAGCATGTGCAGCGAAGAGTGGACGTTTCTCCGGTCGGAGGCGGGCGGTCCTGGCAAGGTGACGATGATCAGCGCTCAGCAGGCCGCCGCCTACTATGACCCGGAAAAGTCGAGGGGCGCATACCCGACCCGCGACGAGTACCTCGCGGACGTGGTCGACCTCTCTCGGCGCGAGGTGGATGAGCTGGCTCGCCTCGGCTGCACCTACATCCAGATCGACGCGCCCCAGTACGGAGCCCTCCTCGACCCGGCGATGCGGGAGGGGTACCGGCAGCGGGGGAGCGACCCCGAGGAGCTGATCGACCGCTGCATCGAGCTCGACAACGCGATCATCCAGGGCCATCCTGGCGTGACGTTCGGGCTCCACGTGTGTCGTGGCAACAACCAGAGCAAGTACTACGCCGAAGGTGACTACGAGCCGATCTCGCGCATCTTCGAGAAGACGCTCTTCAACCGGTTCCTGCTCGAGTACGACGACCAGCGCTCAGGAGGCTTCGAGCCGCTCGCGCACCTACCTGAAGATCGAGTCGCGGTGCTTGGCCTCGTGACGACCAAGAAGCCGGAGCTCGAAACCGAGACCGATCTGAAGAAGCGGATCGAGGAGGCGTCGCGCTACGTCCCGCTCGAACGATTGGCGCTCAGCCCGCAGTGTGGGTTCGCTTCAACCATGGAGGGCAACCGGATCAGCCACGAGCAACAGCAGCGCAAGCTTGAGCTGGTGGGACGCGTGGCCGGTTCGGTCTGGGGCTAAAGCCAGCAGCCAATCGAATTCGACGCTTCTGACGCCAACGGTGCCCATGCGGCGAATCTCCAAGCGCGCGTTCGGCGCCAGACGTGTCGAATCGGGATTCAAGGCAGCGCCGCACACTCCGGGCAGAGCCCGGTGAACACCAGGTGGTGCGACAGGATCTTGTACCCGGTGGCCTTGCTGACCTTCTCGGCGGCGTTTTCCAGGAGACATCGCGTGCCGCTCTCCGAGATCCGTCCGCAGCGCTCGCACTGCACATGGTCGTGATGGCGGTCCGCGGTCTCGTATCGGCCGCGCCCATCGCCGATGTCGACCCTGCGGATCAACTCCTTTTCTTCCAGGTAGGACACGGCGCGAAAGACCGTCGAGTAATCCGCGGTGGCCACGTCCTTGCGCACGTGCGCCAGCAGCTCCTCGATCGTCCATGCATGTAGCGAACCGCTCAGCACGAGGTCGCGAACCCGGTCGCGCACCGGACTGGGTCTGGGCATGCCGTCCATTGTAGCGCAAGGGCCTTGCGCATACTACATGCGCAACTGGTATGCTGCCGGCCGTGTCCACATCGGCGGTTGCCAGCACGCATTTCATGCGCGGGTCGGCCGTGTTTGCCCTGGCCGTCCTGATCGCCGTCGTGTCGCTCACGACTGGCTGCGGAATCTCGACAGCTTCCGACTCTGCGGCCGTCCGAGTGGTCGCGGCCGAGAATTTCTGGGGCAGCATCGCGACCCAGCTTGCCGGCTCGCGCGCGACCGTACGGAGCATCATCACAAACCCGCAGACCGACCCCCATGCCTACGAACCGACGGCCTCTGACGCACGCGCCATCGCCGGCGCGGACTTCGTGATCGAGAACGGTGCCGGCTATGACCCATGGGCGCAGAAGCTCATCGATGCCAATCCCAGCAGCTCGCGCGCGGTCATCGACGTGGGCAAGCTCAATGGCGTGTCCGAGGGCGGCAACCCGCACATGTGGTACAGCCCGACCTTTGTGCGCAACGTGATCGATGCGATCACCGCGCAGCTTGAGCGGCTCGATTCAGTCGACACCAGCTACTTCACGAGCCGGCACGACACCTACATGACGACCGGCCTGGAGCAGTACGACGATCTTCGCGCCGCGATCAAGCAGCAATACTCCGGCACGCCGGTCGGCGCGACCGAGAGCATCTTCGCCTACCTGGCTTTTGACCTCGGCCTCAACCTGATCAGCCCGCCCGGATTCTTGAAGGCGATCAGCGAGGGAACTGATCCCACTGCCGCCGACAAGGCGACCATGGACGCCCAGATCGCGAGCAAGCAGATCAAGGTCCTGGTCTTCAACAGCCAGAACTCGACGCCGGACGTGCAGGCGCTGGTCGACAAGGCGAGGGCGAAGGGCATCCCGGTGACATCCGTGACCGAGACCCTCGACCCGGCCAACCTCACCTTTCAGGATTGGCAGTCGAAGCAGCTGCAAGCGCTGCTCGGCGCGCTCGCGAGCGCAAAGTAGGGGCGTTGCAACCCGAAGCGCCCGATCAGCAGGCCGCCATAGGGACGGCCGCGCTGCAGCTGGAGGACGCGGCCGTGAGCCGCGGTGGCCGATCGATCTGGAGCGGGGTGAGCCTTCGCGTCGAGACCGGTGAGTATGTCGCGGTGCTGGGCCCGAACGGCGTCGGCAAGTCGACTCTGATCCAGGCCATCCTCGGGCTCCTGCCGCTGACTGCCGGCAGACTGGAGGTGTTCGGCCGACCGCCACACGAAGCGGTGAGCTTGCTCGGATATCTCCCGCAGCGACACAGCTTCGACTCGTCCCTGCGATTGCGCGCTCGTGACCTGGTGCGCCTCGGTCTCGATGGCAACCGCTGGGGCCTGCCGCTTCCGTTCGCGCCGGGCAGTCGAGAGATCGCGAGGCGACTCGATGAGGTCCTCCAGGTGGTCGGGGCGGCTGCGTACGCCGGCCGTCCAATCGGAGAGCTGAGTGGTGGCGAGCAGCAGCGGATCCTGATCGCGCGTGCGCTGGTGCGCCATCCGCGGATGCTGCTCATGGACGAACCGCTGGAAAGCCTGGACCTGGGCAACCAGCAGGCCATCTCAGCGCTCGCTCGCGACATCTGCAGGAGCGAGGGCGTGACCGTGATCATGGTCGCCCACGACGTCAACCCAATCCTTGGCGACCTGGACCGTGTGATCTACATG
>WNFT01005599.1_pt1 | contig 12946 bp, 9 predicted proteins | sample 5400191 | NCBI WGS metagenome assembly WNFT01 (sample SAMN13153359, study PRJNA577476) | soil metagenome | isolation source: 80 cm saprolite under Madrone tree | place: USA:California | collected 2016-06-14
CAGGAGGCTCAGGATCGCGCGGCGGTTCGGCTCGGCAATAATTTCGAACACAGATTCCATGCCCTTCGTATACTCCACAGCGCATATACGTGTCAAGGTATATTTAGAGCGCAGGCAACGATTTTCAGTCGGCGTGCGGGGATGCAGTCTGATGCTTTTTTGGCGGGTGCGATTCAGAGCGCTGCGCGCTTCGAACAGGTTTCACTCGGCGAAGCCAAACACTTTCCAGCACGATCGAGAAGCCAGCATCGCTGCGCTCCGATGGTGATCGGGATCGTCCCGGAATGTCGTTCGGCTTTCTTCGGAACAGGCGTTTAGCTTCGCCGGATCTCCTAACGTATTGAGGGCCGATGACGCGCAAACCTTCCGTAACCGGACAAAGGAAGGTTTCCCGACGATACGCCCAGAATCGTCGGATCCGCTGCAAAACGACGAAATCTGCGTTGCCACACGCACGAGTCCCCGATTGAATTGGGCAGTGACTGCCAGGAGGAGAGGGGATGCCGATAGAAAATCAAAGCATGGTAATATTCCGCGCGATATGACCGCGAATGGTTCCACTTCTCAGTACGTGCTTGGGAGTACCGACGCCGAGCAAGAGCGGCTGATTCGACAGGCTGCGCGCCTTGATCCATACACCGAGCGATTGTTCCGTGACGCAGGCATGGGTCCGGGTCAGCGGATTCTGGACATCGGCTCGGGTGTCGGTGACGTAGCGATGCTGGCGGCGCGTTTGGTTGGACCTTCGGGGGCGGTCGTCGGAGTCGAACGCGACGTACGGTCGATCGCCAAGGCCAGGGCTCGCGCAGCGGAAGCCGGACTGCACAACGTAACGTTTATGCAGTCCGACGTGACTGAGGTGACGAGTGGTGAGCCCTTCGATGGGGTAGTGGGCCGGTGCATTCTGTTGTTTCTCCCCGATGCCGCGGCTGTTTTGCGTTCCCTCTCGCGGCTGGTCCGACCCGGAGGCGTGCTCGCTTTTCACGAGCCGACGTGGTCCCCTTTGCTTTTGCTTACCGCCCAACTCCCGCTGTGGTCGGCGTGCGCTTCGCTCATTCGCAAGACCTTCCTATGTTCCGGAGCAAACCCAGACATGGAACTCGTGCTATTCCGGGCGTTCGCAGAGGCTGGTCTGCCTGCGCCGAACATGTGGATGGAAATCCCTATGGGAGGTGATTCGTTCTTTGCAGGATGGGTCTACGATCTCCTGTGCAGTGTTCGCCCGCAGATGCAGCAGCGCAATCTTTCCTGCGAAGTGCTGGGCAATTTCGAGACGCTGCGGGAAAGGCTAGACGCAGAGCTTGTGGCGTTGAAGTCACCTGGCGCTTGCATCGGCTTGGTGGGCGCTTGGTCCCGAGTGCCGGCGAGCTCTACCGCTCGTGCGCCGAGGTGTCTCGGATCGTGAGCGACTTCGAGAAGTGTTTCTGCACTGGCGCGGAACAGCAGATCGTAGATGACTTTCTTGTTCTGCAAAGCCAGTGGAGCGAGCTACGGAGGAAGTGTGAAGACCACATGGACGTAGCGCGTCGGGAGAAGTTCTCTTTTAGGTCTGTACCTAATTGAAGATGAAGGGAAAGTGGTGCGCCCGGGGGGGACTCGAACTCCCGACCTTCTGGTTCGTAGGTTTGGGCTCCTAATTCTAAGAGCCTTATCGGCCCCGTCAGTTGCGGGCGGGCTGTTTTGAAATCTACCCCTGAATTGGGCTACATGGGCTACAGCACTTGGGAAGCTCGAAGCGGATGTGAAAAGTAAGAATTTGCGTCACAGCGGCCTCAAAATTTTCGCGCGAAAATTCATTTTACCTTGGCGTACTCGGCTTTGGCTTCCTTAAAAATGGGGATGTCAGGGTCGGCGTCTTTCCAGAGCGTGAGGAAATCCTGATACGCGGCGCGGGCCTTTGTGTTGTCGCCCCCAGCGAATACGCACGCGCAAGGCCGAGATGCGCCAACGCACCGATGGGTGCATTGACCACAACTCCGTCATGGTCAAGAATTTTCTGGAACTCGATGGCAGCTTCGCTACCCTGATTCCCGGCCAGATACGCCTCCGCACGCACGTAGATTGGATATAGATTTGGGGAAAAGGTCCCGGAACCCGGTGTTCCCATCTCGTAGGGCGCGGTAGGCTGAAGAGCCTCGATGGCTCTTGAAGAATCGTTGCGACTGAGCGCGACCAGAGCGTGAATCGTTGGGAGGTAATTGAAATGCACGATGGTATCGTCTGAGAATCGATTGCTTAATTCATTTGCCATCGCCTGCGTCCGACCCGCATCTCCCGCTAATGTCAACGCCAGCGCCGCTCCGTACTGCACATCACGGCCTGCCGAAAGGGCGAGCGCCGTCGCAGCTCGTTGCCGGGCTTGGGCCGCATTGCCAAAAAGTGCTTCCCGCAGGGAGGCTTCTGCTTCGTAACCTGCCGCTGTTTCTTTCTCCTGTGCCCGCTCGGCCGAAGCCACCGCCCGACGAGAAAACTCCCGCGCCTTTCCGAGCTGGCCGGAATACGTGGCGGTGTTTGCCTCGCTTGCCAGCAGCACGTCGTCCCATCCCGGCTTGTCCGCAGCCCACGCTACCTGTCGCTTCCTTTCTGCCGCATCGTTCTGCAAGAAACCAACTTGGTACTGGATAAAGTGCAGGGGAGGAGAATCAAATTTTTTTGCCCGTGCTTCTTCGACCGTGGACCGGGTTTCCTCGATGCGATTCAGTTGGAGAAACGAGTTGGCGAGATTGCCATGACCGCTCGCTTGGTTTAGGCGGAAAGCCTCGCGAGCTTCCCTGAGGGCTTTCTCATATTGGCCGAGTGCACCGTATATATAAGTCAGGTTGTTCGGCGGAACAAGTTCTCGCGGATAGGTTTGCGCCCAAAGTTCATAGACTTGACGTGCCTTTTCCAAGTCGTCGGTTACAAACTGATAGTAGTGGGACTCGATGTAGAATTTCTCCCGTTCGCTCACGCGGTCGCGCAGCTCATAAGCTTTACGGATGTTCTCCGCTGCCACGCTGGTTTCGCCGAGATTGTTATAGCTTGTTCCAAGCGACGCATAGGCCATGGCGAAATTCTGGTCGAGGTGGATGGCTCGCTGATACAGCGGCGCGGCGGCGGCATCGTCGCCTTTTCCAGTCTGAGTTTTCCATCCCAGGCTGTATGCCTGAAGGGCTTCGAGCGATGGCGTGGTGGCCTGCTCCAATGGCGTGTCGAACTTCTGCACTGTGCTAAGTGATTCGCCCAGTTTGTTCCGAATTTCCGAAGCTGTCTTCCCCAGTGCATCGAGCACATGATTCTTGTCGTTGGCTTGAGCTTCCGTGCTCGCCAGCGATTCGCCACTTGCGCAGTTGACAGCTTTTATGGTCAGAAGGTACTGCGTACCAATCTGTGCAATCGAGCCGTCGAGGACACCTGAGCTGCCCATCCGCTGGCAGAGTTCCCGTGCAATCTCTGGCGTGAGCTTCACGTCCGGCTCCTGACCCATCATCTGTAAGGTCCGCTGGATCTGCTGTTCTGAGACGAGACTCAGAAAAGGTGATTGTTCCAGTTGTACCGAAAGCCCCTGCCGGAGCGTTCCGTCAAACACCGCGTCACCTGTCGTGTTCGTGAAATCAGCGAGGACGATTGTGTCTTTATCCGTCAGGGCGTGCGCCTTGCGGGAGAAAAACAACCGTGCGCCCACAACCAGTCCGATGAGCAGCAATGTTGCGCCAGTGACTCCTAATGGAATGACTTTGCGGGCGGGCTTCGATTCGACCAGCGCTTTGGCGGCCGCAGCGCGGCCTGAATCCGAATCTCGCTTCAACCGCTGCAAATCCGTGCGAATTTCTGCCACGCTCTGATAACGCAACTTGCGGTCTTTCTCCAGCGCCTTCCCGATGATTTCGTCCAGCTTTGCTGGGAGTCCCTGATTGACCTGCGATGCCGCAGCGGGTGTACGGTTCAGGATTCCGTCGAGGATGACCGCAGCGCTGTTGCCGGCAAATGCCATACGGCCCGTCGCCATCTCGTACAGAACCACACCGCAGGAGAATAAATCGGTCCGTGCATCTAACTCCTCACCACGTGCCTGCTCCGGTGACATATAAGCGATGGTGCCCACCGCCACGCCCGGGCTGGTCAAGAGTTCACCCCCGGTGGCCGTTGGCAACTGCGAGATACCGACGTTTGGACCAGCCGGGACGACCTTCGCTAAACCGAAATCCAAAATCTTGGCGTGTCCGCGCTCGGTCACAAAAATGTTGGCAGGCTTGATGTCGCGGTGGACGATTCCTTTGGCGTGCGCCGCACCGAGTGCGTCCGCAATTTCAATCCCCCATTCGAGCACTTCCTCAAGCGGAAGCGGTTTGCCGGAAACGTGGTGCTTGAGCGTCTGCCCATCGAGAAACTCCATAGCTATGAAAGGCTGAGCGTTGTGCTCGCCGATTTCATATATGGTGCAAATATTGGGATGGTTCAGAGCGGAAGCAGCTTGTGCCTCACGGTCGAAGCGGCTCAGTGCCTGTGAGTCTGATGCGAACCCGTCAGGAAGGAACTTCAAAGCAACGAAGCGGTGGAGCTTGGTGTCCTCAGCTTTATAAACAACACCCATGCCACCGCCGCCGAGCTTTTCGACGATTCGATAGTGCGAGACGGTTTGGCCAATCATGGGCAGAGACTGGCGCAATCTTAGGTTTCACCGTCAACCAAGTCAACGTGTCGCGAAGTGTCGCGAAGTAACGAATCCGACCTCTCCGCACCCAACTCGTGCTTCTCGTAGTTTCAGTGCTTCCGTCCTATTGCCATATATATGCCTGTATGATACTATGTGGTCATGCAGCGAACTGCCCTTTTCTTGAAAGAAGCGCAACTCAAGAAGCTGAAGGTGCTGTCAGATAGGACGGGCGCTCCAGTTGCCGAACTCATCCGGCGTGCAATTGATAAGTACCTTCAGGAGAGAGCAAAGGAATTGAAGTAAACGGGACGCGGCGGTGCTGATAACACCGACACGCCCCTGACCACCACTCAAAGGAGATTTGAGCAATGGCTGACCAAACGCTATCACCCTCGGGTTCACCTGCCAAAATCGAAGTTCGGGCTAAACCTGGTTTCGGCAAACGTGCAGTCCTTTACACACGTGTATCAACCGGCGACCAACATCCAGAAACTCAGTCTTATGACCTTCGCGAACTGGCGAAGCAGCGCCGATATGAAATTGTTAATGAATACGCGGACATAATTTCCGGTGCAAAATCGAAACATCCTGGTCTCGATCAGCTTCTTGCCGATGCCCGCAGACATCACTTCGATGTTGTTCTGGTTGGATATCCTCCAGCCATCTCCGGGCACAGTGCTCCTACCTTCTAACCTTGTATGCCTTGGTGTTTGGTATTGGGTAGGTTTTACCTGCCTTTGGTGTATTAACGCTTGGATACGTGGCGCTTAGGCATGGAGAATGGGGTAATTAGGTGGGTGTTTGGACGGGCTGGCAGCACCGTCCGTACTTGTTCCCTGGTTTGAACCCATTGAGCGGGTTCGCTTCCCACTGTAGGCATTCGCAACTCTTGGCCCGGCCGCGCAGTAGGTCTTCCTTGCACACAATCTTTTCCGTACTGCATTTACTGGAACATGTCCAGTGGCTCTTACCACCCAGCGCCCCTGCTGCGGCAACCACAGTGAGCCGACCAAAGCATCGGCCTATGAGTTGAAGTCGTTTCCTGCATGGCATTGGGATTACGCTCTGGCAGCCTTTAGGATTTGGTGACGAAACGCGCCAGGCATTTCCACGAGTAAGGTGGTCGCCTCATCGGTTACGGTAAGTTTTGGCGTTTTGGCTTCCACGTCGTCTATAAATGCGACAAACGTTTTGTCGGTGCCCAGGGTAAATCTCACGGTGCGGCCGTTGCCGTCAAATGTCGGTTCGGTAGAAAGTATGTTCATAGGTTACCTCTTTAGAAAGTTTCTGCGTGGGTGGGTTTCAATGTCGCGTGAAATCGGTAGGAGATTTTTCTGAGGGTGGGTTACGAGGCGATAGTAGACCACCTGAGGCCTTACCGCAACCCAATTTGAAAAGGTAATACGCAAATCTTTCGTGCGCTGTTACGCAGGCTAGTGTCTGGGTTGCTGACACCGCAAATGACGAGCGCCGACGCGATTTTCATAGCCAGGTCCGCATCCCATTCCTGGTAGCGCCAACCTTCCACGCGCTTGCGGGCAATGGCCGGTACCGCGAGGGCTTTCCTCACGTTGACCGCGTACTGTGCGAACTTTCCTTGCGCCAAATCGTACGCAACCACATCACCTGACTTCACTCCCGCATCGTTAACGTTGAACGAGTACTGTGTGTCCGGGTCGTCGATGAGATGCAACCGCCCTGCTCCGGTGACGACAGGAGGCAGCACGGCGTCAGGATTCGCACTTAAATAGCTTGCTCTTTGCGCGACTCGACCGGCCACAAAAGCCTCGGGGAAAGCATGCCACAACCTTACTCTGCCAAATGTCATTTCCGTACTCCTCGCACAACACCACGTCGGCTCAGCATAACTCTTTCCGCACGTGCGTCGGATTTCCGTATCTGCTCCGTGGCTTTTGCCAGCCTGGCCAGCAGCGCGGCACGTTCCTTCTCAGCGTCTTTTTCTGCTTCGGTGCGGTAGAAATTCTGGATTTTCGCCAAGCGGTTCTCCCATGCCTTTTCTCGCTGCAACCAGAGCTGAACGCTGGCTGGCCGCAATCCGCATCCGTCGCCGTAAACCCGTCAAGCCCGCCAGGCTCGCAGGTTGGCGGCACTCCCTAGACAAATGGCTGCTCCCACTCATCGGCGAAACACGTTTGGCCGACGTGGGGAACGCCACGCTCAAAACTGTTATAGAGAAAATGACCGCGTCCGGGTTGGCCGCTAAGTCTATCCTGTCGCACAGCCGACTTGTGAAGGTGGTCGTGGCGTCCGCGGTGAATACCGAGGGCGAAGAACTCTATCCTCGCAAGTGGAATCGCGAATTCTGTGAGATGCCAATTATTGACCCGACGACACAACATCGTCCCACCGTGACGCGGGCCGAAGTCGAATCAATAATCGGGCGATAATCCCGCGCTACAAAGTTCTTGTGGTGCTCCTCGCCGGTAAAGGACTTCGCATTGGTGAAGCCCTCGGCGTAAAGGCTACCGACCTGGGACCAGAGTGCCGCGTGCTTCATGTACACCGGAGCATTTGGGACTGGCAAGAGCAGTTGCCGAAAATCTGCGTAACTGCAACAACTATTAAAGTGGTGCGCCCGGGGGGACTCGAACTCCCGACCTTCTGGTTCGTAGCCAGACGCTCTATCCAACTGAGCTACGGGCGCACTGACACTGTTTACTATCAACAGCTTACCGCAGTTTCTCATTCGATTTCAACCTCGAGTGTCTCTGTGCTTTGGGGATCTGAAGGATGTTTTAGCGAGTCATCCGATTAATTCGAGAGCACTTAACAAAAAACTCGTTCGCTTTTGAGCGTCTAGCGCTGCGGCCAGACGCTCTATCTAAGTGAGCTACAGGCACGTCACTGTATCCAACTCACTTCAGCTGCAACTTTCGGTACATTCGGTACAATTGAGGGCGTTTGAGCCGAAGCTCCAAGCGATTGAGCATATGAGAGCAAAGCGACAATTCTCCGATGACCTCTTAGCTGCTCTCCGGGACAGCAGGGGTCTGCGCATTCGAGCTGGGACAGGCCAGCACCGGTTCATCGGCATTTGGGTTGTAGTCGTGAGAGACCGCGCCTTCGTCAGATCATGGAGCGTGAAGGCGAATGGTTGGTACCGAACGCTTCTCGAAGAGCCTCGCGGCACCATCCAAGTGGCCGACCGCGAAATCGCGGTCCGCGCTATCCGTACAAAGAGTGAGGGCCTCAGAGACGCGGTTGATCGCGCCTACCTGGATAAGTACAGCACGGCGTCTGCACTCAAATATGCCAAAGACCTCGGCCGCGCGAAATCCAGGGCCACCACTATTGAGCTCGTGCCGTTGTCATCGACTCGTTAGTGTTTTCCGTTTTTTGTTCAAACTTGTTTTCTCGGGCTCCGACTACTTCCGCATTGCGACCATCCAGGAGAAACCCGATTGAGCGGAACGCCAGTCGCGACGACTCGATGTCTGCACGATCGACGCGACTGCGCAGGTGTTCCATCACACCCTACGGCGTCGCACGTGGCGCGGCCCGGTCGGCGGGGGAAATCTGCGACCTGAGCGTCACGGGCGCGGTTCCGGCAGGAACCACGGTAGAACAAAGATGAGCTGCGAATTGTTACTGTGGCAGACCCACCGTGGCGGCGATCTTCTGGTATCGCGGATCGGATGCAAATGGCTGGAAGTAGGGCTCGACCTTCATGACGATCAGTGAACCGTCCCGGGCCGCAAGCGCCTTGTCCAGCCACTGGAACGTTCGATCGGCGTCGCCGATCGATGCGTAGATTGCGGCGAGGTTCCAATTGATGTCCTGACGCTCGTCGGAGAGCTTGAGCGCCTCTTCCAACAAAGCACGGCTCTTTGATTGCTTTCCGGCAACAGCATAGATGTAAGCCAAATCCGGCAAGGCCCACATGGTCGAACCCGCGAACTCTCGGGCACGCTCCATCTCTTTGATCGCCTCATGGTGCCTGCCCAGTCTGGAATAGGCGTGCCCGAGGATGCGATACGCGAGGCCAAAGTTCGGGTCCATCTCCAACGTCTTGCGGCACTGCCGGACAGCGCGTTCATACTCACCGTTGAAGACCAGCAGCTCAGCTAAATCGGTGCTGATGATCAGCGAAAGCGGGTCGAGGTCGTGGGCACGCTCGACAGACGCAATCGCATCTTCTCTGCGGCCCTGAGCCACCAGGTATAATCCGTACCACTGGTGGGCCGTGGCATAGGACGGGTTAAGTTCGAGAGCGCGGCGATATTCGCGTTCCGCCGCGGGCCAATTCCAGTCGTAGTGCATGTGCACGAACGCAAGTGAGGTGTGCGCTTCCGCTAGGCTGTCGTCCAGTTGCAGAGCCCGAGTGGCGGCTTCGCGCGCTGCCGGCAGCGCCTGGCTCCTCGGAATGGTTTTGTTAGCCATGGAACCAAGCAGCGCGTAGGCGTCGGCCAAGCCTGCATAGGCGGGCGCGAAATTCGGATCTAACTGGATAGCGCGTTGGAAGTGCTCGATCGCGCGCGTGTAGCCGTCCTCGGTACGCTTGTTCCAGAAAAAGCGTCCTTTCAGGAATGCTTCGTAGACATCAGCATTGACAGTCGATCGGCGCGCCATACTGTGGATCTGATCTTCGGAAAGCGCCTGGCTAAGCGCGCTGGCGACGCGGGCCGCGATGGAGTCCTGGAAGCTAAAAATATCCGTAAATTTCTCGTCAAACTGCCCGGTCCAAAGAGCGAAGCCGTCGGTGACACGGACCAACTGCACAGTAACGCGAACGCGGTCAGCGAAACGCTGAATGTGACCGTCCAAAATGTTCTCGACGCCGAGCCGGCGGCCGGCAGCCAGGGCGTCCGGCTTGGATGCACTGAAGCCACGGACCGCGCTGGTTGGCCGGACGGCAAACCGTTTCAACCGTCCAAGGCGGACGATGAGGGCGTCAGCCATTCCAAGGCCGAGGTATTCGCTTTGCCCACCGTTGCCGATTACCGTAAACGGCAGGACCGCGAGACTGCCCGGCTGCGCCGCAGCCGGCTGGGTCGGACGAATGCGTTCTACCACCACTGTCGTCACTGCTGCGATAAGGACTACAGCAATGGCAATCACTCTCCACTGCCGGGACCGTGCGGGCGTGGCGCTGGAGTGGCCTTGCGCTTCACGTACTCCGGCGTTGCGCTCAGGGTTGTGGTCTGTTGGCTGCGCCAGTTCCTGCGCCTGAGCGTCGTTTCTCCTTGTCGTAAGGCGAGTTACCGTGTGGTTAACCGGTTCCACCGTCACAATGAACCGATACCCCCGCCGCGGCAGGTTCTCGACGTACCGGGGAGCACCGGCATGGTCCCCCAGCGCTTTCCGCAGCTTCTTGACGGCGACCTTCAGCCCCAGTGCGAAGTCTACGAAGGTTTCCGCGGGCCACAGCCTCCGCTGGAGTTCTTCATTCGTCAGCAGTTCGCCCGGACGCTCCAGGAGTGCGATCAGGAGTTGAAAGGGCTTCTCCTGGAGCTTCAGGCGAGTGCCGTCTCGCCGCAGCTCCCCTGTGCGCACGTCAACTTCGAAGCGCTCGAAACGGTAGCCGTTGACTGCTCCGTCGCAGGATTGGGCTGATTCTGCCAACTTTCCATCCATACCACAACGGTTAATAGCGTAGCTTCAGCCTCAACAGCGTAGCTGTCAACCCGCAAATTAACCGGGAGACAACCGCTGGTGCATTGCGCGCCTTACGTGCGCTGCGGAGATTGGGAGTGCTCTCTCAATGAATCTTGCCCAGCTCACCTCGGCACCGTTTTCGTCGAGCGCCCCAAAAAGAGTGGTGAGGCACTCCCTCGCTCGTCCCCGGGCAAGAATCCGAGAGGACGCGGTACGCGAACTAATCCGGTTGACGGAGTTGGAGGAAATCGCGTATGAAAAATAACAGAGCTATATTCGTTTTTCTCTCCCTCGTTGTTCTCTTCACTACATGCCTGGCTTCACTGAGCCCGCCACTCGTGGCCCAATCGACGTACGGTTCGATCGCCGGAGCCGTCACCGACCCCTCTGGCGGGGCAATCGTTGAAGCGCAGGTAACTTTGACCAATCTCGGCACCGCAGAAAAGCGGTTGCAGCCAATCGGCAGTGATGGACTGTACTCCTTTGTAAACCTGTTTCCGGGCCGGTACAAGATCGAGGTAGAGAAAACTGGCTTCAAGCGCTTCATTTGGCCGGAGGTCGTCGTCGAGGTCAACCAGAGTGTGCGCATTGACGCAACCTTGCAGGTGGGCGACGTCGCGCAAACTGTGGAGGTGACCGGCGAAACTTCTCTGCTCCAGTCGGAAACCTCCTCGCTGGGTCAGGTTGTGGAACAGCGTAAAACCAACGAGTTGCCCCTGAACGGGCGCAACATTTTCAACCTCACCGCAATCGCGAACCAGAGCGCGGAGTATCTGGACGGCCAGCCGCTCAATATCGGCTATATCAACCTGCCGCTGATTCTACCGACCCAGGATTCCATTTCGGAATTTAAAGTCCAGTACAACAATCTTGGGCCGGATTGGGGCAAGTTCTCCGGTGGAGTCATTAACCTGAGCACTAAATCCGGAAGCAACGAATGGCACGGTACTGCGTACGAGTACCTCCGCAACAAGGTTTTGAACGCGAACCAGTTTTTTGCCAATAAGGCCGGGATTGAGCGCTCGCCATTCACTCAGAATCAGTACGGAGCAACCATTGGCGGCGCTCCGATTGAAGACAAGCTTTTCGCCTTTTTCAGTTGGGAAAGCTTCCGCCTGCGCCAGGGGACCGTGTTTACGACCACGGTTCCGACCCTTGCAGAACGCGGCGCAGGCTCATCGGGAAACTTCGATTTTTCGGATCTGTGCGTCTCGGGCTTTACGGGACCGGGTGGTGTTTGCGCCGATAAGAACGCTTCGGGCAATTTTATCCACCAGATCTACGATCCACTGACAGTCGACTCTAGTACGGCGGCCCGGCAGCCGTTTACCGGCAACATCATCCCTGCCAATCGTATCAATCCGACTTCCCAGTTCTTGCTGGGCTTAATTCCAAATCCAACTAACAGCGCGACAATAAACAACTTCGTAAAGGCGACCGGCCTGGGCGGTGATAGCGACGAATACGTTGTCCGCGTTGACTACAACATCGGCGGCAAACAGCGTATCTTTGGCCGCTACAGTTATTGGAAGCTGGCAGACCTGCCGCGAGATCCTTTCGGCACGGGCCTCTGCCAGGATCGTTGCACGGAGACGTATCACACCCATGCCTTGGCGATCGGTTACAACTACATTTTTAATCCGACGACAACCGCTGACCTCAATGTCAGCGCCAGCCGTTTCCGCTACCTGCGCGTACCAGTCAATGCCGGGTTCGACGTTACGCTGGAAGGCTGGCCGGCGGCCTACAATGGCGCGGTCCCCGACATAGAGCGAACCCCCATGACGCCCTGTTTCGGCATCTCTGACCCCACGATTACTTGTAGCCAAGGACAGAGTGCGATTTCGGACAAGGACACGCAGTATAACTTCTCCCCGCGGATCACCATGGTACGCGGAAAGCACACCCTAGTTATGGGCGGACAGCTTCAATTCTCATACGACAACTATTTGCAGACCAACACTGGAGGAGGCCTTATTTCCTTCAACGGGTTCTGGACGCAAGATAAAGCAAGGGGTGCTGGAACGCCGGGCACCGGCGTGGATTTCGCCGACTTCATTCTGGGCTTTGGCCTTGGCCTTGGCTCACCCTTAGGGAACCAGACATCGGGCGCTGTAAATATCTCTGGCCCGGTTGCCGGGAAGCAGTTCTATCGGGCTATCTACTTCGGGGACACCTGGAAAGTAACCCGCAAGCTGACTCTGAACCTGGGGCTTCGATACGACTTCCAGGGGCCCTGGTCGGAGCGCTTCGATCGGTTGACCTACTTTAATCCGAATGTTACGAACCTAACGGTTACGGGATGCGGCGGGACTGTAGGAAGCCCCTGTCCCGGGGACCTGTTCCTGGTTAAGACCGGCGTGAACGGTGGCAGAAACAATCTGCCGCTCGACACCAAAAATCTCATGCCGCGTCTGGGCGCAGCCTATAGCCTTGACCAGAAGACTGTGATCCGTGCGGGGTACGGAATATTCTTTATCCCGAACTTTGTGTCGTTTGGCGTTAACCCTTACATTGACCCCGTCAGCAGTTCTTTGAACCCATTCTTCGCCAGTAATGACGGTGGTTTAACTCCTGCCAGTACGCTGCACGATAGCAACTGTACCTTATCTGGCGGTGTCTTCACGTGCGCGACTCCGGGTCCGTTCGGTGCCTCGCTAGTCGCCCCACCCGGCCGAAACCCTCAGCCTTCGG
>WNFT01022560.1_pt1 | contig 12945 bp, 10 predicted proteins | sample 5400191 | NCBI WGS metagenome assembly WNFT01 (sample SAMN13153359, study PRJNA577476) | soil metagenome | isolation source: 80 cm saprolite under Madrone tree | place: USA:California | collected 2016-06-14
GGGCTCGATGGCGCGGGCTGCTTCCGCGGCGCCCATGTCCAAAGTTTCCCAGCCAAATTGATCGAGTATTTCACCCACCACTTTTTTTGCGGCCGCGTCGTTGCCGCAAATGAACATCGTCGGGCGTCCGCCCTCCAGCCGGGGATTCACCATCAAATCACTGCCAACTGAATTGAAGGCTTTGACAAAGCGCGCGTCTGCAAACTCCTGTTGCAGTTGTTCCAGCAACGATTCGTTTTGGTTAGTGAAGAAACTTAGCACGCCATTAACTGGCGGAGCGTCGGAGATCGGGTTTGTCGCGTCAACGACTGTTTTCCCAGCAAGGTGTTCGGCTCCCGCCAGGCCCAATGCCGCCGACGACGCTCGGCCGTTCACTGCTAAAACTATTAACTCACCAAATTGCGCTGTTTCGGCGAAACTACCAACGCGAGCTGCGGTATTGCGCGCTGCCCAATCCGCCAATTTCGCGGGGTCGCGCGTGCCAAGCATCACTTCATGACGGTGCTTAACGAACCCGTCTCCAAGAGCCTGGCCCACTTCGCCTGATCCAAGAATGCCAACTTTCATGCTTTAGCCTTATTAAATTTTTCAAAGTAGCTTGCTGATGTCGAAAAGCAAATTAACTCAACGGTCCGGTAGTATTCATTTTCAAATCCAACACGTCATGCCGGGTGATGATCCCCGTGATGCGACCATACTCCTCAACCAGCACCACTGGACTGGATTGCAATCGGCGGGTCACGTCGTTGGCACTGGCGTCAACATCGACTGTGGGAAAGCTTGCTTCCATCACTTCGCTGACAGGCGATTCCAGCAAATGCAGGTTGCGCACCACCTTTGCCAGCGCGCGATTTTCTCGCAGAGACCCAACCGGCCGGCCTTCTTCAAGCACGGGAAGGTGCGTCAATCCCAACTCATTCATCTTCGCAAGCGCATCCGACACCTTGTCTGCCGGCGAAACCCAGACCAGCGATCGCGGCGCATGATTGCCTTTGGTGCCGCTGATTAGTCCCGCAGTCATCTTTTGCGGCTCGAGCAAACGCTTCTCTTTCAACCATTCATCCGAATGGTGCTTAGTCAAATAATGCTCGCCTGTGTCGCAGATAATAAAGACAACCACGGCGTCTTCATCCAAATCCCGACCGACCTGGAGCGCGGCAGCAAGGTTGGTTCCGCTCGAACCACCACAGAAGATTCCTTCCACACGACCCAACTGGCGGGACATCTCAAACGAGTCGCGATCGGTGATGTTGATCACCTCATCTATGTATTTGATGTGCACATTCGGCGGCACAACTTCCTGGCCAATTCCTTCGACCAGGTATGGCGTCGTTTCTATGATCTTCCCAGTCTCTTTGTAAGTCTTGAAGATTGAGCCGAAGGGATCCGCACCCACAACTTTAATATTTGGATTCTTCTCTTTGAGAAAACGACCGGTGCCGGAGATGGTGCCGCCAGTGCCGATGCCGGCAACGAAGTGTGTAATCTTGCCTTCAGTCTGTTCCCAAATTTCAGGGCCAGTAGTGCGGTAGTGGGCCTCGGGATTCGCGGGATGAGAATACTGGTCGGGATAATAAGAGTTTGGCGTTTCTTTCGCAATTCGCTGTGCGGTTGAAACGTAGTGGTCTGGCGTGCCCGGCTTGGCTGAAACGGGCGTGATTACTACATCCGCACCCAGCGCTTTTAAATAGCGTGCCTTCTCGACCGACGCTTTATCGGTCATCACAAAGATACACTTGTATCCTTTGACGGCTGCGGCCAGCGCCAACCCGATTCCAGTATTGCCCGAAGTCGCTTCGACAATTGTTCCGCCCGGCTTCAGTTTACCTTCGCGTTCGGCTGACTCGATCATGGCCACGCCTATGCGGTCCTTGACTGAAAAACCCGGGTTCAGGTTTTCCATTTTTGCCAGGACGGTGGCCTTCAGCCCACGCGTCAGTCGATTTAACCTGACGAGCGGCGTGCGCCCGATAAGCGCAAGTACGTTGTCGTAGTAATGCATTCGAATCTCCGGCACAGTTGATTGGTCTATTTCTAGCAGAAACTCAACCTCCGGCGCTATTTGAGAAGCCAACCTTCACAGATTTTTTTCGCCATCAATTCGCCGGCAACGCGGTTGCCAGTGACATTCCAATGTCCGTTGCCAATGTTTTTGTCAAACCCGTGCAGGAAAACGTTGTTGTGTTCCGCAAACTGCTGTAACTCAGGAGCAAGAGTAATCACCGGAATGTTCTCGCGCTCGCACAGCGCTCTAAGGCGATTGTCGGGATAAAGCAAGTCGGTAGCACCGAGGCGTATTTTCAGGGCCTCGCGTTGACTTGGACTGGGAAGAACCTGCGGACCATTGCTCAGCGTAACCAGCAAAAACTTCGCCCCTCGTGCTCGAACCTCGTTACGCATTTCTGTTATCAGGCTTTCTGTAACGCGCCAGGCATTATCCCAAACCTCCATCTGTGGTTCGCGGTAGATAAGGTTGTCGGCGCCCAATTCTTCCGCATCCGCCGTGCCATTGGCGACATTAGGTTTTTGATCCGGCGAAGCTGTGGGCGCTGCCGCCGGCTCACGCCGCGACCAGCGCGCACGCCAGGACGCGCTCACAATCTTTAATGCGTGGTGTCCTTCGGTTAGTGCCTGTACGAGGCGTGAGTGGTTACGGAGCCAGCGCCCAAACCGATTAATGCAAGACTGTCGCCAACGAAACGTTCGAGAGGTCTGGAATGAATTGTCGACCGCCAGTTGATTGCCGCGGAAGATGAAGTAGGGTATTTCGTCAACTTTTTTCAGCGCGCGCGAGTTGTCGGTAACGTCGTTGTTAGTCGTCACCGCGAGCATCACAATGTCGGGGGAATACTTCCAGACTTTTTCCTTAAGTGTCAGCAGTTCCTGGGCAGTGCCGTACCCGGAAACACCAAAATTAATAATCTCGATTGCTTTGCCGGAAGCGGCATCACATTCGTCGAGCTTTGTTTTCATGACAGACCAGAACGCCTGTTCCAGCGGGACCGCAAGAGCTTCGGCATACGAGTCCCCGATTAGCGCTATGCGCAAAGTATTGGCTGGCTTTGTTATCGAGTGTTCCTGATCGCGCAGACCAGCGGAATTGATGCGCACATACGAGCGGCCCTCTTTTCGATACCAACCCGCAGCACCCGGACGAAGACCGTAACCACGGGTTTGATCCAACTCATAGAATTCCGGGTACGAATAGCCCGTCACGCGCAATGCGATCTCGGCAATGACAGCGCCCAACAAGAACCCCAGAATGATCAGTAGGAGTTTGGGTAAGAGTTTTCGGACGCGGCCGCCGTTGTGATTCATCGAAGGTTTGCTGGAAGGTAAAGCTGGCTTCACTTTGAATGTTCAAGAACGAATACGTTAAGCGAACTTCACGTTTTTGTGCAAACTGTCGGCTTAGATTTTTTCCTGCCGCAAAAATGCTGAGGCCCGGATGTGCTCTCCCCTTCACATCCGGGCCTCAAACAAGGTCGCCAATTTTTCAATCAGCAACCGAGCTCGTTAAGACGATCTTAGTAACGACGATAACGGTCGCGAATCTTGTAGGTATAGACGGCCGCGCCTGCGCCGCCAGTAACCGCGCCAATTACCGCGCCCTTTTTTCCACCAATCAGGCCACCAAGAAGTGCTCCGCCCACTGCGCCCCCCGCAGTAGTGATCTTGTCTCGGTGTTTCTGCCAGACCGAACGGTTGTCATAACCATAGTTGTCGTTCGGGTAAACAGTCTGATCGTTTCGATAGACGTTGCTGTCATACCGCGGGTCGTAACTGGTATTGCGATTGTTACGATCACCGTACCGAGAATAAGTAGTCTGGTTAGTCGCACAACGACCGCGCGTCTGCGCCGCGACTGGCAGGGCCATCATGCCAAGAACTATCAGGAAAACAAGAGTGGCAAGAATTCTTTTCATTTGTGCGCCTCCATGACGCTCTTTGGCAATGACCGTGCCATGCAGGCGCGTTGGATTCCTACGCGCGGACATATCTCGTTTCGCGAAGCGTTTCGTGTCGTTCCGAATCGAAGCGAGATAGCTGGCCCGCGGCGAACGACGATAACGTGTGTAGGCTGGGCGTTTTGGGGTAAGGTCGGCGAAAGTCTATGAGAGGTTCGAAAAGAAAAGGCAAAAGGACACAAAGCCTTTTGCCTTAACTCTTTGCTATTTTGTTGCTTCGCAAATATCTATCAAGCGATGGAGATTCCAATCATGAGAATCATTTCCGGATTGCAAGGGGAGATTTGCACTTCAGGTAGTCTCTTTGACGACGGGATTCTGCCACACTTAATTATCAATGCCAAATAATTCCGAGCTGGTGGCTAACTGTTTTGACGGTTTATAAAGGCAAACTCGTCACCGGCATCGCCGGGACTTGCAACTTAGACCATAAATAGGGCATCTTAGCAGTCAGTTAATCCTTCTCTCGCGCATCGACGGTGATGCGCCCCGCGCAAAAGAGACAACACAGCGCTGGCGTTTTGGATAGTTCGAGAGCAGGCTGATTTCACTTACGAAGCCGCTCATTTGAGCATCCGATCCTGGTCCTTCGACTGCTACCGTTTCACCGAAGCCAATCCGTTTCGCAGCTTCTTTTCTTCCCTAAAAAGGGAAGGGTATATCTACAGGTCTATGAAACGAGGCAAAACCTCGCGAGAACCGCGGCTTTGGCGGCGGCAATCGTGGTGATGGAGGCGGTGGCAACCGCGACCTTGGAGGTCGCGACGACCGCGCGCCACGCTGGTAAGACGTTTCTTACCGACGATGCTTTGAGAAGCATCCCACGATTAAATCAAACAATTTTTGTCAACACATTGCGCGCCAAAATTAGAGCGCGCGGAAAGAACAGATGAGCTTCACTGAATTAAATCTTCTACCCGAGTTGGTGCGCGCGTGCGCAGCCCTTGGGTACACCAAACCTACACCAATACAAACCGGCGCGATTCCTATCGTGTTGAGCGGCGCCGATATGATCGGCTGTGCGGAAACCGGCACCGGAAAAACGGCCGCCTTTCTGCTACCAATTATTCAACGATTGAATAAGACGAAGTCATTCCCCGGCATACGCGTTTTGATCATCGCGCCGACGCGCGAGCTGGCATTGCAAACCGAAAGCGCTTATCGCGACTTTGCTCTAAAGAATAGTCCGCGCTGCGTCGCTATCATCGGCGGCGCCAGTATGCAGCGACAACGCGACGCTTTGCGCCGCGGCGCCGGCGTATTAATCGCCACTCCCGGTCGCTTACTGGACCATATGCAACGCGAATCAATTGATTTGTCGCGCGTTGAAGTGCTCGTGCTTGATGAAGCCGATCGCATGCTCGACATGGGCTTCTGGCCTTCAATTCGAAGAGTACTCGAAAAACTTCCAAGTGCGCGGCAGACGTTGCTGTTTTCGGCAACGATGTCGGCATCAATTGAGAAAATTGCCCGCACGACGTTGCGCGATCCTAAACTCATTGAGATCAGCAGGCGCGGAATCGCGGCAAAAACTGTCGCCCAATTTGCTTATCCAGTCGCGGCAGAATCAAAGACTACATTGTTGCTGGAGCTGCTCGAAAAAGAACGAGAGCCATTTGAACGTGTGCTGGTCTTTACTCGCACGCGACGTGGCGCCGAACGCCTTTCGCATATCTTAAGCGCGCGCGATCACAGCGTGAATCGCATTCATGCCGATCGCACGCAGCCGCAACGCGAAGCAGCGCTGCGCGATTTCAAGGGCGGACGAACGCGCGTCATGGTAGCCACCGACATTGCCGCTCGCGGCATCGACGTGGATGCGATTTCCCATGTCATTAACTATGACGTGCCCATGGCGCCTGAAGATTACGTACATCGCATCGGCCGCAGTGGCCGGGCCGGAAAACCTGGTCGCGCGATTACGCTGGTTACGCCCGCGGAAGAACTTTCCATGCGCGGCATCGAACGTTTGACTGGCCAGTCGATCGAGCGTGTGGTCATGCCGGCATTTGGAGGTTCGCACTCGGCGGCTGTAAGACCGAGCAAGGCCCCTTCTTTTGCCGGACGCAGAGCAGCGAATTTTGGAACGCGTTCCTTTCGACCGCGCCGCGCCAGATAACGCCTCGTGCTTGTTGGTACCACCTGCGGAAGCGGGTGGGTAGTTGAATTGCCGGCGGAGGATTGAATTGGAAAACATTCAGGAAAGTGAAGTGATGGAGCCCGAACGTCAGGCTATCAACTGGGGGCTGGGCACTTTTCTGACTGCATTCCACCTCGCTGCCGTGGGTGCTCTCTTCATGTGGAACTGGCAGGCGATCGTTTGCGCGGTGGTGTTTTATTGGATTGCCGGCAGCCTCGGCATTGGCATGGGCTACCACCGGCTAATAACGCACCGTGGTTATAAAGTTCCCAAGGCGCTGGAGTATTTTCTGGTGCTGTGTGGCTCGCTTGCTTTACAGGGTGGTCCAATAGAATGGACCACCACGCATCGCATTCATCATGCACACACCGATCGCAACGGCGATCCACATACGCCGCGCGACGGCCGCCTGTGGTCGCACGTTGGCTGGATCTTGCGCGGCACTGCGCAGAACCATGAAGCCCACGTGATCGCCCGTTATGCTCCCGATCTTAGTAAAGATCGATTCTATGTTTGGCTTAGTCGCTATTATCCGGTGCCGCTGATCTGCCTGGCTCTGGTGCTGCTTTTCTTTGGCGGCTGGGGCGTGATGATGTGGAGCGTTTTCCTGCGCGTGACGCTGGGACTGCAAGCCACCTGGCTGGTGAACTCAGCCACTCACTTGTGGGGAACGAAACGTTTCGACACCGGTGAAGACTCGCGCAACAGTTGGTGGGTAGCGATGCTTACTTTCGGTGAAGGCTGGCATAACAATCATCATGCCTATCCTACTTCGGCCCGTCACGGTTTGAAGTGGTATGAGATTGATTTCAACTGGTGGGGTATTCGCGTGCTGCAACTTTTAGGACTGGCAAAGTCAGTGAAGCATGCTTCTTTGCCGCGTCTGGCAAATCCCGGCTCGTGACTCAGTTATCGTGGTTTCCGAGTAGCCGATCGAATTCTACCTTCACGACTGCATAACACTCGCAGGCGAATTCTTCCATTCCTTCTCGATCAAGGACAGTAATGTGACCGCGTGAATAGCGAATAAGCCCGGCCGATTGCAGCAACATCGCCGCCTCGCTCACGCCGGACCGGCGCGTTCCAAGCATCTCCGCGATAAACTCCTGTGTTAGTTTCAACTCATCACCCTCAACGCGGTCGTGGCAAGTCAAAAGCCAGCGTGACAGGCGCTCGCCAATGTGGTGATTACGATTGCATGCTGCCGTCTGGGAGATTTGTTTGAGTGCTGCCAGCGCGTACTTGAGTAACAGCACCTGGAGTTGTCCGCCTCGTTTCAACTCTTCGGTCAATACTGACGCTTTCATACGCATTGCGCCGTCAGCGATTTGCACGATGGCTAGGTTTTGAGAAATATTATCGCCAAACAGGAGAGGGATACCGACCATGCCTTCATTGCCCACTAGACCAACTTCAATACTCGCGCCGTCCTTCAAGTTTGTCACAAACGAAACGACTCCTTGATTCGGAAAGTAAACGTATTCAATACGGTCTTCCATTCTATAGAGTGTTTGGCCAAGCGGTAGCGAGACGTCGTCCAGGTGGGGCGAGAGACGCGCGTATTCTTTCGCCGGCAGGGCGGCAAGAATCTTATTCTGGATGGGCGCTGGCTTTGCAGTTGGGGGCATTGAGCATCTCCTTTTTGACCGGGCACGTGATAAACACAGCCGACGGCAAGAGAAGATGCTTTGTTAGGACAAATCCCGATGTCGCAAGTTGAGATGGGAAAGAACGGTTTCCGTTAACTATGGTTTATACTACCACTAATAAGACCGCGGGTCGTAATTACAGGCTCAAACAGGCGGGCAAGAACAGCAAGAAGACAATCAATTCATTAGCGAGTTCAACTTTCCGTTTAGTTTATTGCTTTGCTGTGGCCGCGAAAGAACTAAGAAAGTGAGGGGGAAAATGGCGAAAACAATCTCAAGGGATGAATTGAAGCAGAAGATCGATCGAAAGGACGACTTTCTGCTCGTCGAAACTCTCCCAGCTACGGCCTATCATCACCGCCACCTACCCGGAGCCATAAACCTGCCGCCCGACAGTGTGGCGATGCTTGCTTCTCAGCTCTTACCCGATCAAGGCGCGGAGATTGTCGTTTACTGCGCCAATCCTACTTGAAACGCTTCAGAGAATGCCGCCCGTGAATTGGCGGCGCTGGGATACACCAATGTGCGTGACTACGCTGAGGGTAAGCAGGACTGGATTGATGCAGGGCTACCAGTGGAGAGCGAACACAAGCACTAACGAAATTCCATGTCCTTCTCGGCGAATTGCGACTAAACAGAAAATGTCTTGATTTCCTAAATTCAGACACTCGACGTCAGCAGTCAATAATGCGAATCACGCAGCGAATGTTCTACCGCTTGCGCTGAGTCAGAAATGAGCCGTGTTTGTAGGGTTGGCGCGGTGAGTTTAGCGTTAGAATTCATAGATGCGATTAGGGAGTTGAGAATGGCTTTGGTATTGGAAGGCGGCTGCCGGGTAACAGGACTTAGAGACGGCGAGCCAACGATCAGTGGAACATTAAGCGTTTGGCCTCAGATCGGACGCGCCAACGGTGCATCGGCAATCTCTCTACGCACGATGGAGTTCGCGCGGGGCTTGTCGCCCGGTTTCCGCAATCAGGAATGCGACGAGATCATTTACGTTCTGCAAGGAGCTGCCACCATCCTGATAGACAGTTGGCCTTACCCGGTTCAGTCAGAGACCGGCGTCTATCTACGACCCGGCGCTATCCTGACGGTGGACAATCCTAATCCAGAACCGTTTGTTCTCATCAGCTCGCAATGCCCGGAGCCGCTAGCAACGCCAGAGACGTTGCCGCCTTTCACTTCTCCTCAAGCGCCAGAGACATCCCCACCAGGGCGACCGCCGATCGTGCGTCTCGCGGATCGTGAAGCCGTCCCGACTGCAGACCGCTGGTATCGAGTGCTCGTCGATGATGAAGTCGGCAGCACGCAAGTGACGCAATTTGTCGGTTCGATTCCCTCGGGCCGCGCGCCCGATCATTTTCACAACTACGAAGAGGTGCTTGTCATCCTGCGCGGAGAGGGTCGGATGTGGGCCGGGAAAACTCATACTCCCATTGCCTCGGGCTCTTGCATCTACTTACCCAAAGGCCAGGTTCACTGCGTTGAGAACACGGGTGATGATGAACTGCGACTGTTGGGTGTTTTCTATCCGGCGGGAAGTCCGAGTGTGAGATACGATGTTTAGAACTCCTCAAGATCCACCGGCACTCAAGGTTGAACCAACAATTCAAGCCGCAGGAATCTGCAGGTTGGGAAGGTGGGCAAGCGGAGCGCGCCCCCGCTCCAGCGCAGCGCGTTGTTGCTCGTTTCAAAAAGCCGCTCACTTTTCATGCGGACTTAGCCAGTGCAGCCTTGAAGGAAACGCAAGTTGATCACGCTACGCTGGAGCGGGGGCGCGCTCCGCTTGCCCACCTTCCCAACCTGCAAATTTTCCTTAGCTTGAATTGTCAGTTCAATGTGAGTGCTTTTTGGCAACCAGCTAGGCGGCGAATTCTTCATCAATCAATTGTGAAAGAATCGTCATCGCTTCTGCTAGTTCTTCATCTGTGTTGAAGAAATGAGGCGAGATGCGCAAGCCCACGCCGGGGCGACAATCAACGAACACTTTTCTCTGCGCGAGACGATCTACCATTGCTGGTCCGTCATCGACATCAATCATTACTGAACCCCCGCGCTGGGCTGTTTATTTTCCAGCCTCGCTCCAGAGCAAACGCCATCATCCATTCCGTTCGGCGCCGGGATTCGCGGGCGATTGTTTCGACGCCGACATCTTCTAAGATTTGCAGACCGGGCAGCGCTGAATAGAGTGCGGGAATGCTGGGCGTGCCCTGCGCGAATCGGCGTACGGACCTGGCGTAACGCATGGGCGAATGCGCGAATTCGAACGGCACATCGTGGGCGACCCAACCGGTGAGTCGCGGCTTTAGATCTCTTTGCAAGTCGGGGCGCACGTACAGATAGCCACAGGCTGGGCCGCCACAGAGCCACTTGATCGTGCCACCGATCAGGAAATCAACGCCCCAGATAGACGCATCCAACTCAATGGATCCGGCCGATTGGTAGACATCAAGTAGAACCAGCGCACCAACGCTATGCGCGCGTTCCACGATCGCTTTTGCATCCACCCGATAAGAGCTCCGAAATGAAGTGTGTGACATCGCCACGAGACTCGTTGCGTCGTCGATGGCCGCGAGAATGTTTTCGAGAGGAACCGTAATGCCGTCAGGTGAGCCAACAATCTCAACCTTCGCGCCGAGAGCTCTCTGCGCTTCCCAGATGTATTCCATCGAAGGGAAATCCAGCGCGGAGGTGACTACCTTATTGCGCTTCGTCGATGCGAAGTCAAAACACGAGGCAACACTCGCGAGCGCAATCGAGGCATTTGGTTGAATCTGCACTGAGCCCGGCGCCCCGCCCAGGATGCGTGCGATGCGGTCGCCCACCTGCCTCGACAACTCCCACCAGCTTGCGGCCCAGGCGTCCTCGCTGGTGTGTTGCTCCCAAGCCTGGTAATAAGCGAGCAACGATTCGCGTGCCGTGCGCGGCACTGGGCCAAGGCTGTGACTCAACAGGTGAATCCCCGACGCTAAGGTTGGGAATTCTGCTCGGCGACGGTCAATGTTTGGTCCTGCCATTTCACTCAAGCGCGATATTCCGCGAAAGACATCTCTATTGCCAGCGGATCAGACCGGAGCCCGGCCATAACTTCGCGGGCGGCATCACCAATCGGAGTCTCAGTTTTTTCTGTGCGGATAGCCTCGATGATTTCCGAAGCAGCTTGCTCCGGCGACATCTTCGGCCCATCAAAGTCGCGACTCATGTCCGTGTCAATCGTTCCCGGCAGGACGGTGATTACTCTGACTCCGTGCCTCCCCAGATCGCCGCGCAGCGCCTGACTCAGAGATAGCAACGCCGCCTTCAGAGCGCAATAATTGCCAAGCGCGGGCAGATTAACTTTGGCAAGAATGGAGGCCACGTTGACAATCAACCCGTCGCCATGCGCAATCATCGCCGGTGCGAACGCCCGGGCCATCAGCAGGGCGCCGAAGTAATTGACTTCGACCTCGTGCTGCAATTCCGCCATCGGCACGTGCAGCACGCTGGCGTAAACGCAGACTCCCGCATTGTTAATCAGAATGTCCACGCGCCCCAAGTCAGCCGCCGCCCGGACGTCATCTTCCGACGTGACATCGAGACGCACCGGCGTGAGGCGCACATCCTGTGCGGTCTCTCTAAGATTTTCCAGACTCTCCGGCTGCCGCGCACCGGCTAACACCTCGCGCGCGCCTGCCCCAAGACACGCAAGTGCCAGGGCGCGACCCAAACCGCGATTAGCTCCCGTCACCAGGACTCTTTTCCCTTCGATCTCCATCGCCTATTCTCCATTGATGATGTCCGACGTACTTCCAGTTTGTCCCTTTCGCGCGGCATCGACAAACTAAAAAGTTTATCGGACACCTTTTAACGAAACTGACCCACTATGTCCGCGCAGGCGACCGTAAGCGTAGAGCATGGCTCCGATCAAGCCCCAGGCTAAGGCAAGTTCGACGCTTGTGAGTGAGTGACCGACAAGTCTCTGCCGGAAACTCTGTGCCACCAAGGTTCGCAGGTCCTGAACTACCTGAATCGCAATGATTCCGCCCATCGCCAGCACGGACAGCAGAGCTGCCGCCCGCTGAAGTGATGACGACAGCGAAATGTTGACAAGCGAGTAGAGTCGGGGATTCCGGCTCGGGAGCAGCAGGAAGGTCAGGCTGTGCAGGAAATAAAGGACGACCAACGCAAAGACGGCAATGTTCAGCGCCAGCGAGACTTGTCCGCTAATGAGCAGGAGGGTTGCCGCTGCCAGCGTTAGAGTGAGGCCGCGAATCGGCGTTCCGGTGCGCGGATGAATCGTGCCGCTCCAGCGCGGGGCCAATCCGTCGCGCGCTAGAATAATGGCCAGCCGCGATGGCACCAGCATGGTCGAGTTGATGGAAGTCGTCACCGCCATGATCGCGCCGAAGGTGACGAACAGCGCAGCACCGGCGGGCAGATAGACGGAGGCGACTGCCGCCATCGGCGCGTTGCTGGCTTGCAAACGCGAGCCGGGCAGCACGCCGAAAGCCACGACGGACATCAACACAAAGATGACAGCCGTGATGGTGATGCCTTTCAGGAAAACTCGCGGCAGTCGTTCGGTGCTGTCTTTTACTTCGCCGGCCGTCTGGGCCAGAGACTCGAAACCGGCATACGAGAAGAAGAGCAGCGTGAGGCTGGCCGCTAATCCTGCAAGGCCGTGAGTGATAAATGGTTGGTAGTTTGCCACGCGGATCGCAAACAAGCCCGGAACGATCAGCACGATTAACGAAAGTCCAAGCAGCGCGCACATCGTCACCTGCAAACGACCGAACCAGCGCACTCCAACGACATGGACCAGATAAAAAAAAAGCAGACTCCCCAGCGCCAGCGGTAAGCGGTACATCTCTGGTTGCAGGCGACCACCGGCGAACTGAATCATGTAATCGGCCAGAGCGGTGGCAAGAAAAGCCAACGCACCGATGTAAGAGATGATCTTCAACCACGTCCCGATGAAGGCGATGCGGTATCCGCCGAGTGTCCGCGAAATGTGCGTGTACTCGCCGCCCGGTTCACGGCCCAGCGGTGTTGAGAGAAACGCGGCATACGGCACTGAGGTGGCGAGGACGACGGGCAGGAGAATGACATAACCAAGAATCACGCTCGGCCCGGTGAGCGTCCAGGCGCGACTCGTCACCGTGAAGATTCCGGCCCCGATCAGGATGCCCAGCAACGCGGCGTAAGA
>WNFT01003976.1_pt1 | contig 12943 bp, 10 predicted proteins | sample 5400191 | NCBI WGS metagenome assembly WNFT01 (sample SAMN13153359, study PRJNA577476) | soil metagenome | isolation source: 80 cm saprolite under Madrone tree | place: USA:California | collected 2016-06-14
AGGAAGGTCACTTCGTTTGCGGACGCCACGAAGCTATCCATGGAGACGACGGTTCTCGCCAATGCGACAGGATTCCACGCTGGCCGCCGTGGCATGTATGGGCCTGCCTGCGGATACGTCCGGGAGCTGGCGCACCTGCTGCCCGCCGAGCAGATGCTCAGCACCGGCCTCGTCGACTATGCCGTCGGCGCGGCACCGCACACCGGCGGCTTCGTCATCGTTCACGAGGAATCGCCGCTCAAGAAGGTTCAGCTCGCGTACTACAAGCTCGGCGATGGCCCGTTCTATGTCTTCTACACACCGTTTCATCTGCCTCACATTCAGATCGCTTCGACCATCGGTCGAGTGGCGATTCATCGTGATCCGACCGTCGCCCCCATCGGAGGCCCCGTCTGCGAAGTCCTGACGGTTGCCAAGCGCGATCTGAAAGCCGGCGAGCGCCTCGACGGTGTCGGTGGGTTCTGCGCCTACGGGCTCATCGACAACACCGCTACCGCTCGCGCCACGGCAGCCCTGCCAATCGCCCTCTCGGAAGGCTGCGTGTTACGTCGAGATGTTCCGAAGGACGAGATGGTGTCGTTCGATGACGTGCAGGAGCCACCCCGGGACCAGCTGGTCGCCGGACTCTGGCGCGAACAGAACGCACGATGGCCCCTCGTGACGCGACCGTCACGGGCACAGGCGATGCAGCCAGCGCCGGCGGGAAGCATCGCTTGCAGGTTGTAATCAATGCCTGACCGTTCGTTCTGGAGGGGCCGCCGCGTGTTCCTGACCGGCCACACCGGCTTCAAGGGAAGCTGGCTTTCGCTGTGGCTGGATGCACTCGGAGCCGACGTGACGGGCTACGCGCTCGACCCGCCGACCCAGCCGAGCCTGTTCGAGCAGGCGGGAGTCGCAGGCGCCGTCCGCTCCATTTGCGCGGACATTCGCGACTTTCCACGGCTCAAGTCGGCGATAGCCGAGTGCCGCCCCGAGGTGGTCATTCACATGGCGGCGCAGTCCGTCGTGCTTCGCGGCTACGAGGATCCCATCGAAACCTACTCCTCCAACGTCATCGGGACTGTTCATCTCCTGGAGGCGCTGCGGCAGCTCGGACCGACCTGCGTCGTGGTCAACGTTACGAGCGACAAATGTTACGCGAACCGTGAGTCGGGCGGGGGATATCGCGAGAACGAGCCCATGGGCGGTCACGATCCATACTCGAGCTCGAAGGGTTGCGCCGAGCTCGTGACCAGCGCCTACCGAGAGTCGTTCTTCGCTCCCGCGTCGCTCGAGCGTCACGGCGTCGCCATTGCGAGCGCTCGTGCCGGGAATGCTATCGGCGGTGGCGATTGGACTGCTGATCAGCTCGTTCCCGACCTCATGAGGGCTTTCCTTGCGGGCCAACCTTGCCTGATCCGAAGCCCTTCCGCCATCCGCCCATGGCAGTTCGTCCTGGAGCCGCTGCGCGGATACCTCAGGCTCGCCGAACGACTCGCGCAGGACGCCGGCCGGTTCGCCTCCGCCTGGAACTTCGGTCCGGCCGAAGGTGACGCCCAGCCCGTGTCTTGGATTGCGGACGAGCTAGCCCGGTCGTGGGGAAACGGCGCCTCGTGGAGTGACGATGCCAGAATGCACCCGCACGAGGCCCACTATCTCCAGCTGGACGCGTCCAAGGCGAGGGCGAGCCTGGATTGGCATCCAGTCCTTTCCTTGAAGCTGACCCTCGACTGGATCGTCGAATGGTACCGTGCGTTCCAGACAGGCGACGATCTTCGGCGCCTTACCCGAGCGCAGATCGAGCGGTATGATGCGCTCTCATCCAACTGACGTCGACCGGTCACCCTCAGACGGAACTCTTTCAATGCCAAACGTCGTCATCCTGGGAAGCGGAATGGCCGGGTTCGGTGCGGCTTACGGGCTCCACGCCCAGGGCCTCACACCCATCATGTACGACAAGAACGCCTACCATGGCGGCCACACGGCGTCCTTCCGCTCCGACAGCGGATTCGTGTTCGACGTCGGCCCGCACATCTCCTTCACCAAGGATCCACGCATTCAGGGCCTCTTCGCCGACAGTGTCGACCAGCAGTACGAGACCGTGCAGATCAACCTGAATAACTACTGGCGAGGTCACTGGCCCCGCCATCCCGTGCAGCTCCACTTGCACGGCCTGCCTGAAGACGTCATTGTCAAAGTCATTGCCGACTTCGTCGAACAGCGTCAGGCACCCGACCGCCCGGTGAGGAACTACGCTGACTGGCTGTTATCGAGCTTCGGTCGGACGTTCGCCGAGCTTTTTCCCATGCAATACACACGAAAGTACCACCTCACCACCGCCGACAACATGAGCACCGATTGGCTGGGCCCACGCATCTACCGGCCGAGCCTCGAGGAAATGCTGCGGGGCGCGCTCTCGCCGTCGTCCGCGCACGTGCACTACATCACGCACTTCCGTTACCCGAGCGAAGGTGGGTTCGTATCCTATCTGAAGAAGTTCGTCTCGCTGGGAAGTCTGAGATTCAATCACGAGCTGGTCTCGCTCGATCCCCGAACGCGAGAGCTCAGATTCTCGAACGGCGCCGTGGCGCACTATGATGCGCTGGTCTCTTCGGTACCTCTGCCCGAGCTCGTCCGCATGATCCACGGCGCGCCTCGAGACGTTCTCGACGCTGCCCGGCGCCTGGCGTGCTCGACGTGCGTCCTCGTGAACGTCGGCGTGGATCGCAAGGACCTTTCCGATGCCCACATCACCTATTTCTACGACGAGGACATTTGTTTCACGCGCCTCGGCTTTCCCCACATGCTTTCCGCCACCAACACTCCTCCGGGCACAGGCAGTATCCAGGCGGAGCTCTATTTCTCCGACAAGTACAAGCCCTTGACGGGGTCGCCCGACGACTGGATCGAGCCCGTCATCACGGACCTCCGCCGTTGCGGTCTCTTGCGTCAGGAGGACCGCATCTTGTTCAGCTCCGCGATGATGGTGCGATACGCCAACATCATCTTCGACCTCGATCGAGCGGCCGCACTCGAGACGGTCCATGGTTATCTCGATGATCTCGGCATCGCCTACTGCGGACGGTACGGAGACTGGGGATACCTCTGGACCGACGAATCGTTCAAGAGTGGCGAGGCCGCGGCCCAGAAGGTGTTGGGCCGAATGTAGCACGTTCGTCTGGGATGCTCGCCGGCGCTGATGCGTGTGTATTCCGGTTATCCCGTCATTATCACTTCCACATTGAGGTTGACCTCACATGCTCAGACTCAAGGATCTCCTGCGAAAGGACCTTCCAAGCCTCTATTTGTTTGCAGCTCGGCGGATTTGGTGGCGTCTCCCTTCTTCCTTCCGTCATTTCCCCCCGGCGCATTGGTATGGGCTCCATTTGCACGCCCTGGTTCGACGGCTCGCGACGCGGAGACAAAATCACAGCACGTTCTTCTTCAGAAACCGACCTGAACTGGAACTGCTAGGCCGCCTGTTGGACCGGGCGAGTCACGGCTCCGACCTAGCGATCTCGGTGTTGGCCTGCAGTAAGGGCGCTGAGGTTTACTCCATTGCGTGGACAATCCGATCCGCACGACCGGACCTGAAGCTCAACCTGTACGCCGTCGACATTTCACCGGAGGTTCTCGCATTCGCCAAAGAGGGCGTCTATTCATTGCGGAGTCTTGAGGAGGGCGTCGCGGAAGGGGACACGTTAACCTCGAATACTCACAAAGATCAGATCGTGTCCATTTTCGAGCGCATGACCGAACACGAAATGAACGCAATGTTCGATATGGACGGCGATGTGGCGAAAGTCAAGGCATGGCTCAAGGAGGGAATCTCCTGGCACTGCGGGAATGCCGAAGACTCAGAACTGGTCACCGCTCTCGGTCCTCAGGACGTGGTGGTGGCAAATCGGTTCCTGTGCCATATGAAGCCCGCTGCTGCAGAACGATGCCTGGGCAGCATTGCGCGACTCGTCAAGCCCGGTGGGTATCTATTTACCTCGGGGGTCGACCTCGCCGTACGGACGAGGATGGCGCGACGGATGGGATGGAAGCCGGTCACGGATCTCCTCCGAGAGGTCCACGAAGGCGACGTCTCTTTGAGGAATGGTTGGCCACTCGAATACTGGGCGCAGGAACCATTCCAGGCCACACGCCGCGATCGCGTGATCCGCTATGCTGCAGCTTTTCGGCTCGGCCTCGATGCGGCCCTGGCGTTCGGGCTCGTTTGAGCTCCGGGGGCGATCGCCCCACGGTATGGCTCCACGCCGTGGCCCCACGCTGTGATAGCCGAAGTGCAGTGCAATGTCACACGAGCAGGACGCAACTGCAAAGGTGAGTGTTGGCTCCAAAGGCTACTGGTTCAATCGATCTCGATGACTCAGGCGAGGCAGCGGCAAGCGGTGCGGAACCGAAGGATCTGAAGCGGAAAACCGCCCGTGGGGCCTTCGTTTCCGTCGGCGCTCAAGCTGGTACGCTGGTCCTTCGAACTTGCGCGTTCATGATCCTGGCCCGCCTGTTGCCCAAGGAAGATTTCGGTCTGGTGAACATGGTGACCGCGTTCACGGGGTTCCTTGGATTGCTCAGGGATGGTCTGTCGATGGCCACGGTTCAACGCGCTTCCGTTACCAGAGCGCAGATCTCAGCCTTGTTCTGGGTCAATCTCGGCGTTGGCGGTTTGTTTGCGGCTCTGACAGCAGTCGCTGCTCCGATTCTGGCCATGTTCTATGGAGAGCCGCGGCTCTACTGGGTAACCGTGGCTTTGGGAAGCATCCTTGTGATCAATGGTGCGGGCGCGCAGCATCGAGCCATGCTGCAGCGGGGCATGAGGTTCGCTGTGCTGGCGATCATCGACATAGTGTCCCTTCTCGTCGGCATTGCGGCGGGCATTTGCATGGCGGTTGCGGGACACAGATATTGGGCGCTGGTGGCGATGACAATCAGCCAGCCTGTGGTAAGTGTCGTTGGCGTATGGCTGGCGACGGGATGGAGTCCTGGATTTCCGCAACGCCGGTCGGGCGTCCGCTCGATGCTAGCGTATGGTGGTGCGGTTGGCGTCAACAACCTCATAGCGTACCTGGCCTACAATATCGATAAGGTCTTGATCGGCCGCTTCTGGGGCGCGGAGGCGTTGGGGATCTACGGTCGGGCTTACCAGCTCATCAATTTACCGAATGAAAATCTACAGTCGACCATCGGGCTGGTAGCGTTCCCGGCGCTGTCGCGCGTCCAGAACGATCCCACCCGCCTCGCGAAGTATTTCTTGAGGGGCTACGGCCTCTTTCTGTCTCTCGTCTTACCAATCGGCATTGGGTGCGCGCTATTCGCTCATGACATCATTCTGGTTCTTCTCGGGCCGCAATGGCGTGAAGCGATAGGCGTCTTTCGTCTTCTGGCGCCGGCCATCCTGGCCTTGGCCTTGGCCACTCCGTTTGCCTGGCTGATGCTGGCCAGCGGTCTCGCGGCGCGGTGTATCAAGATTGCGCTGGTCGTGACCCCAGTGCTGATTTTGAGCTATGGCCTTGGTCTGAAGCACGGGCCGGAGGGAGTCGCGGGCGGATTTTCCATCGCCATGGTCCTTTGCATCGTGCCCGTGCTGCTGTGGGCAAAGCAGGGAACGTTGATAACCTTGCGGGACATCCTGAGAGCCGCGAGGCCTGCCTCGATCTCCATTGCCATAGCCGCTGCTGTAACGTTGGCCCTTCGACCCATGCTGGACCGCGTGGACCCAACGTTCGTGCGGCTGGTGGCGGAATCCACCCTCTTGTTTGGAGTGTATTTCGCTACCCTACTCTTCATGATGGAGCAGAAGTCGGTGTACATGGCACTGCTCAGGGAAGTCGGCCTTTGGCCTGTCGGGACTTGCCGGACGGGCGAGGGAAGAGTTCAGAAGCCCCAGATCCCACATCGCGTTGGAAAGCGCTTCGCACGGGCTTACTCATATGTCGGGAGCCAGATCTGGATGCATCTCCCCGCTTCGTTCCGCTGTCTTCCTCCGGCCCGTCTGTACGGTATGCATTTGCATGCCGTGGTTCGTCGGCACGTTGAGAGAAAACAATACTTCGCCACGTTTTTCTTCAGAAACCGCCCGGCGCTGGATCTGATGCGCCGGCTGCTAGACCAGAAGACTCACGGTTCCAGATCCAACATCTCGGTGTTGGCGTGCAGCAAGGGCGCTGAGGTTTATTCCATTGCGTGGACAATCCGCTCTGCACGTCCGGACCTGAAGCTGAGCGTGAACGCCGTCGACATTTCACAGGACATTCTGAGATTCGCCGAGGAGGGCGTCTATTCGCTGAGGAGTGCCGACGTCCTGGACGTAGTGAATCATGAGGGCATAACGGCGGACGAGGATGTGACCTGGAACACGTGCAGAGATCAGAACGCTTCGATGTTTGAGCGCATGACTGACTGCGAAATGACGGCGATGTTTGACAGAGAAGGCGATCAGGTCAGGGTCAAGTCATGGCTCAAGGAGGGAATCTTCTGGCATCGCGGGGACGCCGGGGACCCGGCGCTGGTCGACGTTCTAGGTCCTCAGGACATGGTGGTGGCAAACAGCTTCTTATGCCATATGACGCCGGTCGCCGCAGAACGATGCCTGCGTAACATTGCGCGACTGGTCAAGCCGGGCGGATATCTGTTTGTGTCAGGCGTCGACTTGGACGTCCGAACAAAGGTAGCCAGGGAGATGGGCTGGAGACTAGTCACGGATCTGATGAGAGAAATCCACGAAGGCGACGCGTCTCTGGGCCGTGATTGGCCCCTGGAATACTGGGCACTGGAACCCTTCGGGGCCAGGCGGCGCGATCCCATAAATCGCTATGTTTCAGTCTTTCAGCTCGGCGAGCCCTTTTGACACTGGATCGAGTCAGATGCCGTATATATTAAGAATCCCGTCATCACCTTCGTATGAAGGGAAAGGTCTCAAGGGCTTCCAGTTTGGGCCGCTGAAAAATCAAGAGCTCGACCTTCATTTTGTCGATGTAAAGACGGGACACGATACTTTCCTTATAAGTAAAAAGATTACTCGTATCTATTATGTCCTCGAAGGAAACGGCTATTTCATAATTGAGAGTCAGAAGTACGAGGTGGACCCTGGTGTGCTTGTTGAAGTTCCTCCGGGTGTCGAATATTCCTATTCTGGGACCATGAAACTCCTACTCATCGGAAACCCGCGTTGGTTTAGGGGAAATGAGGAAGTTACGAAGAGGAACCCGGATGTGGTCAAGGGAATGTCGATACGGCGCTTCTTTTCGAAACGAAGTTAACTTCTCGGAAGTCAATTCATTTCAATGAAGCCAAGGAAGATCGCTTTTTATGGGCTTTTCGGCCAGCAAAACTGGGGCAATGAGTGCACACTCCAAGCCATTATTTATAATGCTCGGCGGTACTTGCCGGACGCAGAGCTCCGGTGCTTTTGTACAGGCCCCCATGAAACGCTACTAAGACACAACATCCCTGCATTTCCGATTTCCAATCGCTTTGCTCACGGCTACCCGACAACGTCCGGGACGCCGGCGAGGCGAAAGCATCCGCTGACCAGGTTCCTCCGGGCGCTCTTCATTCGGATACCAATGGAGCTACTAGACTGGATGAGAGCGTTCAAGTCCTTGAGGGGCTTCGACATGCTCGTCGTACCAGGCACAGGGTTGCTAACAGATTTTGCCTCAAACCCTTTGGGTGGACCATATTACCTCTTGAAATGGTCATTGATCGCCAAATTGTGTCGATGCAAACTCCTCTTTGTGAGCGTCGGTGCGGGACCTATGTACCATCCTCTAACCAAGCGGTTCATCAAGTGGGCGCTTTCACTTGCACACTACCGGTCCTATCGAGATATTTACTCTAAAGAGTTCGTGCAGAGCATTGGGTTCAAGGCGAACAATGATGCACTTTATCCAGATTTGGCATTCAGCCTGCCAAGAGGCCTCTTTTCTCACTACGACAACCGTAACAGCGAACACCCGGTCATAGGCGTTGGGGTGAAGGATTACTACGGTGTACTTGGTCTACCGGAGCGGGGCGGCGACGTCAAGTATGGCGACTTCATCAACAAACTTGCAACTGTCGTCGCTTGGTTGCATCAAAATAAGTACACTGTACGCCTCCTCATTGGTGACACTTTATACGACAACAGTGTGAAACAAGATCTGATGGCGTTACTCCTCGCCAGACATGGAATAGCGAATGAGGATCCGCAGATTATCAACGAACCAATCTCTTCTGGCGAGGATGTGCTGTCACAGCTCGCAGCGACCGACATCGTAGTCTCGGCTAGATTTCATAATGTCCTGTTAGCTCTGATGCTCAATAAGCCCGTGGTCGCTCTTTCGTATCACGAAAAGTTTGCCGCCCTAGTGGCTGGGGTGGGATTGCCCGAGTATTGTCACGACATTGACTGTCTCGATATCGAGAGGCTGACCGCCCAAATCGTGGAACTCGAGAAGAAAGCGGACGATCTGACGCCCCGGATTAGGCAACAGGTAGAACAGTATCGTAATGCGTTAGAGGAACAATACGCTCGTATCTTTTGATAAGCCTCACAACCCCTTCGATTGCCAATCGGCCCTCCATTCTTTACTAACCTTAGTCTTTATTGAGTGAACTCTTGTAATGGAAGAAACCGGCGACGCGCGTAGCCCACGAGTACTGATATTCTCGCAGAGACATATTTTCCCAAATGCTCTCTTTCGCTGTCCTCTGTATGAATTCGAAGACATCATTTGCGAAATTGATTCAGCGGAGATTTGGGCACCTCAGACCGAGAAGTGGTTCGATTTACGCCACCGAGTGGCAAAACGCCTAGCCTGGCATTTGCCTATCGCCCTGAATCCCGGGACGCGCACCCCGAGAAGGCAGCTGAACGAAAGCTCCTATGATCTGTTCTTTGCGGTCTGTGGGTCTCCAGCGGATCTGCTAATGGTTAATACTGTCAAGAATTGGGGCGATTTCTGTAAGACTTCAATCTGTTTGCTCGATGAGCTTTGGGCAAAGGACATTCCTAAATACAAATACTTTCTAAGGATTCTCTCTCGATTTGACTCGGTCATGCTCTACTACAGTCAAAGTGTTGAGGCAGTCAGCGACGCAATTGGGAGGAAATGTCGCTTCTTGCCACCGGCTATAGATGCCCTTCTATTCTGCCCGTACCCTGAAGCACCGAAAAGAGTCATCGATGTGTACAGCATCGGGCGAAGATCAGAGGCGACACATCAGAGGCTTCGAAAGATGGTCCAAGAAAGAGGCATATTCTACCTGCACGATAGCATTTCCGGGAACCAGGCCATTAATTCACGGGAGCACCGAGTTCTCTTGGCGAACAATGCAATGAGGAGTCGATATTTCATCGTCAACCCGGGATTAATTGATCAGCCTGCCATCAGGGGCAATCAGATTGAGATTGGAAATAGATATTTTGAGGGAGCAGGTTCAGGCGCAATTATGATAGGAGAATATCCAAACAACGAAGAGTTTAAAAAGCTCTTCGACTGGCCAGACGCGGTGCTTCATCTACCTTATGATTCTGACAATATCGATACATTGATTACCGAGCTCGACCGCCAACCCGAAAGACAGGAACAAATCCGCAGAACTAACGTGCTACAAGCCTTAATGCGGCATGACTGGGTATATCGCTGGGAAACGGTACTCGCCACTGCAGGGCTTGAACCATTGCCAGGACTTTTGGAAAGAAAGGAACATCTAAGAAATCTTGCCAAGGATGTCAGACTGCAGAATGTATAGCGGGGCCTGTGAAGAATCAAGTGGGCTGCTGCAGGCTATCGCTCAAACAAATGAGGATCGCACGATGACCGAGAAGATTCCACTGGTGGACTTGATTGCCGTGCATCAGGAGTTGGAAGAGGAATTGGCGGCCGTTTTCAAGACGGCTCTGAGGAGTTCTGCATTCGTCGGTGGACCGATGGTGGAAACGTTCGAGCGGGAGTTCGCAGAGTTTTGCGAGGTGCAGTGCTGCGTCGGCGCGGGAAGCGGCACAGATGCTTTGCGGTTCGCCGTGGTCGCTGCCGGCGTGCAGCCAGGCGAGACGGTTGTGACCGTTCCGAACACGTTCATCGCCACGACGGAGGCCATCACTCAGGCCGGCGCTCGACCGGACTTCGTCGACATCGATGAACGCACCTACACCATGAATCCCGAGAAACTGCGCACCTATCTGGAGACCGAATGCACACCAGACCAGCAGACGGGCCGCGTGATGAGCAACCGCACCGGCAGGCCAGTGACGGCAGTCGTCCCGGTGCACCTGTACGGGCAGATGGCCGACATGGACCCCATCCTCGAGCTGGCCGCCCGGTACGACCTGATCGTCATCGAGGACGCTTGCCAGGCGCACGGCGCGGAGTACTTCTCGAAGACGGAGGGTCGCTGGCGCAAGGCCGGGTCGATGGGTCACGCGGCGGCGTTCAGCTTCTACCCGGGCAAGAATTTGGGTGCCTGCGGCGAGGCCGGAGCCGTCACGACCGATGACCAGCGTGTGGCGCGACACTGCCAGATGCTACGCGACCACGGCCAGTCGAGGAAATACATCCACGACTTCGAAGGCTACAACGGCCGCCTCGACGCCATTCAGGCGGGTATCCTACATGCGAAGCTGCGGCACCTGGCAAAGTGGAACGACCAACGCCGCGAGAACGCGCGGCGCTACAACGAGTTGTTCGCGGCCGTCGACGGCGCGCTCACGCTCCCTTACGTGCCGGTATGGTCTCGCCCCGTCCATCATCTCTACGTGGTGCGGGTGGCAGATCGCGACCGCCTGCAGGCGGATCTGGCCCATGACGGGATTGCGACAGGCGTTCACTATCCCGTCCCGTTGCACCTGTTGAAGGTCTATGAGTCCTTGGGCTTCCGCCCGGGCGACTTCCCGGTCACGGAAAGGGCCGCCTCGCAAGTGCTGTCTCTTCCAATGTTCCCGGGACTGCTGCTGGAGCAGCAGCGGGTCGTGAGCAAAGCAGTACAGTCGGGACTCGCCAAACCGATCGGTTAGTACCGGTAATGAATCTGCTTCGACGACACTTCTTCTACACGAAGAATTCGATCAAAACGACGTGGAAGCTCCGCGTTGCAATGCTCGTCGTTGTGATCCTCACCGGCGCCTTGACGCGCGGGTTCTGGGTCTCTCAGATCGGGCGAAGCCTCGTCTGCGCAGAGGACCTGAGTCCGAGCCACGTGATCCTCGTGGAGAACTTCGATCCGAACTACCTCCTCTACGAACGCGCCGCGGAACTCGAGAAGGCGGGAATCGCCCCCAAGACACTCGTCCCCGTCGAAGCTTCGAGTGACCCGAAAGTGGCCAATCCTGTGAGCCTGGGTGTCGCCGAAGTAATGGCCCGACAGGCCCGCCTGAAAGATTGGGAGATCATACTCATAAGGGAAATCGAGCCGATCAGTCTCAATGCCGCCGTTCAAATCCGGGACCGTTTTACTCGAGACCACATCAAGTCACTCGTCGTCGTGACGTCCGGCTTCCGGAGTCGGCGCTCGTCTCTGGTGTATCGTTCCGTGCTCGACGATGGCACACAGGTTCACTGTGACCCAGTCTTCGGGCAAACGACTCCCGAGCGTTGGGCGGAGACGTGGCACGGCATCCAGCAAGTCGCCGAGGAGTTTCTCAAGCTCCAATACTATCGTTTCTATGTCCTCCCGTTCATATCTCGGAGCAATCGTCGTTGAGTTCCGAAATGATAATCGACTTCGCCGAGCCGGTGCTCGTGACGGGATCAACGGGATTCCTGGGCTCCCGAGTCGTCGCGAGCTTGCTGGACCGGGGGTTCTTCAACATTCGTTGCTTCGTGAGACAGTCCAGCGATCTCGATAGACTCGAGGCGGTGGTAAGTCACGCGCCAGGCGTTGACGTGATCCGTGGGAGTCTGCTGTCTCGCGAAGACTGCGAAAAGGCCACGAGCGATGTGGCCGTCGTCTATCACCTGGCGGCGGGTACAGTGGATAAGTCCTTCGCGGACGCCTTCATGAACTCGGTGATCACCACGCGTAACCTCCTGGACGCTGTCCTTCAGCAGGGTTGCCTCAAGCGGTTCGTCAGCATCAGTTCCTTTGCAGTCTATACGAACCGGGGCAAGCCCCGACGCGGTCTGCTGGACGAATCCTGTCCGGTCGACGAGCACCCCGAGCTCCGAGGCGAGGCCTACTGCTTTGCGAAGGCGAAGCAGGATGAGCTCGTCATCGAGTACGGGAGAAAGCACCGAATTCCATACGTTCTCGTTCGACCTGGCGTCGTATACGGACCCGGTAAGACGGAAATCACGAGACGCGTCGGCTCCGGGGCGTTGGGGATTTTCTTGCACCTGGGGGGTTCGAATGTCATTCCCTTTACCTACGTGGACAACTGCGCCGATGCGATCGTCCTGGCGGGCATCAGGAACGGCGTCGACGGCGAGGTATTTAACGTCGTCGACGACGATCTCCCCACGAGCAGGCACTTCCTACGCCTTTACAAGAGACACGTCAGCCCCTTCGGGTCCATCCCTGTCCCTCGCATCGCGAGCTATGTCCTGTGTTCCATCTGGGAGAAGTACTCCTCGTGGTCAGAGGGACAGTTGCCGCCCGTCTTCAACCGAGGAGCGTGGCACGCGTACTGGAAAGGCTGCAGCTATACCAACGAGAAGGTGAAGGGACTGTTGGGCTGGACGCCCAGGGTGCCGACGGCCGAAGGCCTGAGGCGGTACTTCGAGAGCTGCCGGAGACGAAGGTCAGATGTCGCTTAGGGTGGCGATCGTCGGCTGCGGCAAGATTGCCGACGCCCACGCCGAGCAGATACGGCGGATCAAGGGGTGCGACATCGTGGGAGTCTGCGACCGTGAAGAGCTCATGGCCCGGCAGCTTGCTGAGCGATTCAAGGTCGAACGATACTTCGACGACCTCGGCGCGCTCCTGGAGGAGTCACGGCCTGACGTCGTGCATATCACCACACCGCCACAGAGCCATTTCG
>WNFT01008066.1_pt1 | contig 12942 bp, 12 predicted proteins | sample 5400191 | NCBI WGS metagenome assembly WNFT01 (sample SAMN13153359, study PRJNA577476) | soil metagenome | isolation source: 80 cm saprolite under Madrone tree | place: USA:California | collected 2016-06-14
GTGGTAATAATCGAAAATCCGCGCACTGCCCTGTCGCGTGCCGCTGTTGTGCACCACAATAAACTGCCAGCGGCGACGCATCACCGGCGCCCGATCGATTTCGCTCCGGACTGACCGCGGAAGGTAATGATAATTAACTTCCGGTCGCGACCAGAACCACCAGCCGCGACGCGGTGTCGGGGTCGTCGGCGGCGGTTCGTAACCCTGATCGCCAACAAATCCTGACTTCTCAACATCGACCTGTGGAATGGTGCCGCTCGCAATCGTTGGCCGAGCGGTAGCCACTGGCGTGGGGGAAGGTGTTGGGGTTGGGGGCGGCCCTAGCTCCTCCGCCGCCGGCGGTACAGGGGTCGACGACGGCGATTTTTTCGGTGACGGAGTGGCCGACGCTTTCGTTTTCTTTTTTGGCGAGGGACTCGGCGACGCCTTCGCTTTCTTCTTTTTCTTTGATGCCGACGGTGTTTTTTTAGCAGTCGCCTTTTTTTTCTTCGGCGACGCTTTGGGCTTCGGCGTCGGTGATTTGGCCGGGCTCGGTGAAGCTTTCGCGACGTTTTGAGGATTTTCCTCAGACGAAACCTGCGCGTAGGCGGGTGATCCGTTGAAAGCGCAGGCCATCAACAAACACAAACAAAAACGACTCACCGGTGCGCACGTCACAGAAAAAATCTCAGGCAGGCTGAGGCGCAGGAGCGGCATTTCGCAACTCGCGCTCGTGTTCGCGACGCAGAATCGCGTTCAGTTTTCCGCCGAGTAACAACAACAAACAGGTCAGATACATCCAGGTCAGGAGAATGATAATGGACGCGAGAGCGTGATAGGTGGGGTTATAGCGATCGTATTTCGAGACATAAAGCTGGAACAGTTTCGTCACTGCCAGCCAGCCAACTGCGAATAAAATCGCGCCGGGCAGGGCCTGGCGGATGGTAAGATAATTTTCCGGGGTCAGCAGATAGAGGCCGAGGGCAAGAATAACGAGGGCGATGGCGGTGAGTGGCAGATTCAGGGCTGCGACCCACTCCTGAAGCGGAATCTTTAGCTGCAAATTTACTTCTGCGATGCCGGCCAGCGTTTCACCGAAAACGACGGCGTTGAAGCAAACGAGAATGGTGAGGCCGAACCAAAAGAGCAGGAAAAAAGAAATGATGTATTTCGACCACCAGTGCCGGTCCTCGACCACTCCGTGGGTATGACTAAGGGCGCGTGAAACCGTGCTGATAAACGTGGTGCCGAGATAAATTCCGGCGATGATTCCCGCATTCGCAATCCATCCACTCGAGCCGGTCACAACCACGCTGGCGAGAGCGGAATCAAGAATGTCCTGCACCTTCGGATCTGGCGGCAGAAATTCTTTCAAGATGACAAACATGCGATGCAATTTGGCTGGATCGGTCCCGAACAACCCGAGCAAGTGCCAGAGAAAAAGAAGCCCAGGGGCGAGAGTGAAAAGAAGTTGATAGGCCATCTGCGCAGCCAAACCGGTGGTGTTGTCCATCGCCGTCTCCCACACCATCCTCCGCACGGTGCGCCCAACCAGCCGCAACATCTTCATCGCGCCCGAGTGTACTTTGCCCTGAGCAATTATCCATTAAACTCCCCCGCGCCATTTCCGTCGTGAAAAAAATTCTCATTCTTACTGCCGGTTTTGGCGAAGGACATAACAGCGCCGCGCGTGGAATTCGCGATGCTCTCGGACAAATAGCGCCGGACTCAGCGGTGGAATGTCGCGATCTGTTTGCCGAAGCGTTTGGACGATTGAACGAGATCGCTCGGTGGGCCTATCTCGTCGGGATCAATCGCGCGCCGCGTGCCTGGTCGGCCATTTATTCCTGGATCGATCAGCGCCCCGATTTTCGTAGTGGGCCGCGGTGGTTCTCCCGCCTCCGCCAACGCTTGTCCGAAATCATAGAGCGCGATCGGCCCGATGTCATCGTTTCGGTTTATCCCCCGTATCCGCATTTCCTCGATGAACTCTATGGGCCGGCCAATGATTCCAAGCCAAGACGCATCGTTTGCGTCACCGATTCGATCACGATCAATTCGATCTGGTATCGTTGTTCGACCAATTATTACCTCCTCGCGAATGATCAGACCGCCGATGTGCTCGCCCGCGCCGGGATCGATCGGGCGTTGATGCGCGTCTTCGGATTTCCCGTCAGCCCGCGTTTTGCCGAGCTCGCCGGGCAGCAAATTCGGCCATCGGGTCCGCCCTGGCGGATTTTGCAGATGATAAACGCCGGCCAAAGTTCCGCCCCCAGTCTTATCCGCTGGCTGGCAAGAATTCCCAATACTCAGCTGACCGTCACGGTTGGTCGGGATGAAAAGCTGCGGCGCGCAGTTGAATCGATTCGCCACGCCTCTGCTCAAAAATTTACAATCATCGGTTGGACAACGGAATTGCCGCAGTTGCTCGCTTCGCATCACGTTCTTGTTAGCAAGGCAGGTGGCGCAACGGTCCAGGAAGCAATTGCGGGCGCGTGTCCGATGATCATCAATCAAGTTGTACCCGGCCAGGAGGAGGGAAACGCGCAACTCATTACCCAAACCAATTCCGGCACAGTCGCACTAAACAATGATGAGGTGATCGCGACGCTCACCCGCGCCTTTGCTGATGGCGGCAAATTGCTGCACGAATGGTCGGCCAACGTTGCCAAAATCAGCCGGCCGGCCGCATCGCTCGACATCGCGAAGTTTTTAGTGTCGCTGTAATCGTCAAGGCGGCCTGACTGCAAAATTTGCGATAACGTTCGGTCATCCCGAGCCGCGAAAGACGGCGAGGGACCTCACAATTGGTCACACGTCATCAAATTTGTGTGAGCATGAAACAAATTGAGAGGTCCCTCGCGTTCGCTCGGGATGACGCGCCGGCGGTTGTTATCATCGTACGAAAATTTCCACGCCATTGACGTACGTCTGCAGCACCTTCAATTCCGGCGAAAGCACAACCAAATCGGCATCTTTGCCAATTGCGATTTCACCTTTGTCGGTCAGGCCAGCGTCGCGCGCTGGATTACGCGACGCCATCGCGATCGCATCAGGTAAAGGCACTTCCGCGTTGCGGATCATCGCTCGCACGAGATCGATCAGACGCGATGCGCTTCCGGCTAAGGTACCTTTGTCGGCAAGAAAACAGGCTCCATTTTTCACGATACATTTTTTCCCGGCAAGCTGGAAGGTCGTTTCCTCGGCCAGGCCAGCGCCGGCGGTGGCATCACTCACCAGGGAAATCCCGCCCACCCCTTTCGCGCAATAGACAAGCTTCATCAGGGCCGGAGAAACGTGATGCTCTTCCGCAATCAGTTCGCAGCAAATCTTAGGCTCGCTCAGTGCGAATTCGAGTAAACCGGCGACCCTTTTTGTGCCCCGTCGTCGTGACGACGACATGCAATTAAAGGTGTGGGTAGCGCTTCGCATTCCGTTCTCCAGAGCAGCACGCGCATCTTCCTCCCAGGCGTTGGAATGGCCACCGCTAACGACAATTCCGGCGGCAGAAAATTCCTTGATCGCTGCCAGCGCCCCTTTTGTTTCCGGTGCGATTGTGATGCGCTTGATCACGTCGCGATGTTCAAGGAGGCATCCAATCAATTCCGGAGAGGCCTCACAAATAAATTCGGGACTTTGCGCGCCAGCCTGATCCGGAGAGATGAAGGGCCCTTCGACGTGTGCCCCGGCGATTTGTGGAATCTCTTCCCGAAGTTTTCCGATCTGTGTGAGGGCAAGTAGGATTTCCGCGAATGGTGCAGTTGCGGTCGTTAGTAAAATGGAGGTGGTGCCGCCCCTCGCGTGATAGTCGCAGATAGCGCGAAATGCCTCCGCGTTTGCCTCCATCGCATCGTGGCCATTGGCACCGTATCATTGCTGGTCATTCCGAGCCGGTGCAATCCCGCGGCGCAAGCTTAAAGGTAGCTTCATTTTGCTTCGCATCGCGCAAGTTGCCTTTCCCCGCTAGAACGCGCATCATTTTCTCTCCATGGATTACGATGTAGCGATCATCGGCGGCGCGTTTTCCGGCGCCGCGACGGCGGTGGTGCTTAAACGTCGCTGTCCGAACGCCAGAGTCCTGATTATCGAGAAGACGACCGAGTTCGATCGCAAAGTGGGCGAATCGACCACCGAAGTCAGCAGTTGCTACATGACGCGGATACTCGGGCTGACTCATCACCTCGGACACCATCATTTGCCAAAACAAGGATTGCGCTTGTGGTTTTCGCAACATCCCGAGCAGTCGTTTGATGATTGTGTGGAGCTGGGCGCGCGTTACGGAGCGCGCCTCGCAGGTTTTCAAGTCGATCGCGCCACGCTCGACACCCATCTCCTCGAGGAAGCGGTCAAGGCCGGCTGTGAACTAATCCGGCCCGCCAAGGTGACGTCGCTCCAATTATGCGACGGCGGTGAACAAGTTATCACACTCGATTTTCAGAATGAGCAACGAATAATCCGAGCGCGCTGGATCGTAGACGCGAGCGGACGCGCCGCCATGATCGCGCGCAAACTCGGCCATTTTCGGCCGAATCTCGAACATCCGATTAATGCGGTGTGGGCGCGTTTTACCGGGGTAAAGGAATGGGACAGCTATGAATGGCGCGAAAAATTCCCGGAAATGGCGAACGCCTGCCGCACCAGCCGGGAATGGGCCACCAACCATCTCATGGGGTACGGCTGGTGGTGTTGGATCATTCCGCTGCGCGGCGGCGATGTCAGTGCTGGGATCGTTTACGATAGCCGGATTTTCGATCTCCCCGCGGGGGCGACTCTAGCTCAGCGTTTGCATCATCACCTGGTTTCGCATCCAGTCGGGCGTGCCATCTTCGGCGAGGCGCAGGCGATCGAACGTGACGTCCACGCTTTTTCCGCGCTGCCGTACTGGAGCGAAAAAGTTTGCGGCGATGGCTGGGCTGCCGTTGGGGACGCGACCAGTTTCATCGATCCGCTCTACAGTCCGGGTCTCGATTTTTGTTCCTTCACCAGCTATTACGTCGCCAACTTCCTTTTGCGCAGTCTGGCGGGCGAAAACGTCAGCGCTTTGCTTGATTACTACAACGCGCAATACCCCGTGACGTATCGCAGATGGTTCGAGTCGCTTTATCAGGACAAGTATTTTTACATGGGCGAAGCGGACTTGATGTCGGCTGCGTTGCTACTTGATGTTGCCAGTTACTACATCGGACTTGTCCGTCCGGTTTATCGTGACCCCGAACGCGCGTTTGCCCGGTTGCCATTTGAGGGCAGGCCGGGGCGTGTCGCTGCGTCAATGATACGATTTTATCGGCGGCGGCTTGTCGCCCTCGCCAAAAATCGCGCTGCCGCCGGGCGTCTCGGTGAGGTGAACTCCGGCTGGCGCGAGCTCTACGATGGCTTCGTTCCCGATTTTCGCTTGCGCAAACAAATTGGCCAGGGCCTGCGACGGTGGTGGCGAGCAGAATGGAAAAATCTCACGATGTCGCCGCGCCGGGCTCAGTCCCCGCCTGCAACCTGCGCTGTCATCCCGACCGAAGCGCAGCGAAGTCGACGGATCCCGTCGAATATAGGTTAGCGGTGCGCCACTGGATCCCTCGACTTCGTCCGGGATGACGACGAAGATTCGCGGCGATGCTTGCGTATTTCGTCGATAATTTCGACCCCTTCATCTTCCGGCTCTGGGATAACATCGGGCCGCGCTGGTACGGATTTGCTTATGTCCTCGCGTTTATTTCCGCCTATTTCATCGTTCGCCTACTTTCAAAGCGCGGCTACTGCGACCTGCCACCGGATCGGGTCAGCGATTTCATTACCTGGACGGCGCTCTTCGGCGTGTTGCTCGGAGGGCGAATTGGTTACGTCCTCTTTTATAAACCGGAAATGCTGCGTGAGCCGCTCTCGATCCTACGGGTGTGGGAAGGCGGCATGGCCAGTCACGGCGGCATGATCGGTATCCTCGCGCTCACTTTTTATTACGCGCGCCGACACAAGCTTACCTGGACAAATCTGGGGGACGCACTCGTGGTCGCTGCGCCGATCGGTTTGTTTTTTGGGCGCTGCGCGAACTTCATTAACGGCGAACTCTACGGACGCGCCACGAGCGTTTCGTGGGCAACGCAGTTCCCAAAAGAGCTCATTGAAAACAGAGCGCTAGGAGACCGGGCAGTTGCTGTCGCGCAAAACCTTGATTCGTCGTTGATCGCTCCGGAACAAATTATCGAGGCAGCCCGCCATAATTCGCAATTGAACGATGCACTTCGGGGAATTCTGACGCCGCGTCATCCCTCGCAGCTTTACGAAGCCTTCTTCGAAGGGATCGTCCTTTTCGCGATCTTGTGGTTCGTGCGCACGCGGATGCGACAGCCCAATGGCGTCCTGACTGGGTTATTTTTTATTTTTTATGCGATCTTCCGCATCATCTGCGAAAATTTTCGCGAACCGGATGCGCCGCTTGTTGGCGCTTTCACCCGCGGACAATTTTTTTCCTTTTTCCTGATCGCGATCGGAATCGCGTTTGTCGTTGTCGCAAAATTACGTCCGACATTTCCGAGAAATATTGCACCGTCATCCTGAGCCGCGCAGACGGCGAAGGACCTCCCAAACGATCGAGTGTGCGTGATCAACTGTGAGGTCCCCTCGCTCCGCTCGGGATGATGGACCGCGCGGAACACGGACATTTAGCCTGTGTTCGAATGCGCAGCACTTTCGCTTTTTTCGAAACACGTTATTAATTAGTTCAACTTGTCGCCGATTCTGTTCTCGAAATTCCTCGCCAGCGGCGGGCTCCTTTTCGCTTTTGAACATTCCACCGTCGCGGGAAAGATTGTTCTCCTGACTCTCGCCATCGGCTCGATCTTTAGCTGGTCGGTCATGGTCACAAAAATGCGCGTAATTCGATTTGCCCGAAAACAGACAGCGCGCTTTCTCGAAGCGTTCCGCCAAGACCGCCAGCCCTTGCGCTTGTTCGAGCGAAATGCGCGCTTTGTCGGCGCACCCATCTTTAATGTTTACCGGGCTGGTTGTCAGGAACTCGCATTTCATCTGCTTGGCTCGGCCGAAGTGGATGAAACTTTTCGCGCCCGTCTCGGTGTCGCCGACAAAATCGCCCCGGCGCAAATGAATGCGGTCCGCGCTGCGATGGAGCGCGCCGTCGGAGAAACTGCGCTCGAGCTTGAATCGCAAATGATTTTGCTCGCGACGGCCGTCAGTGGTGCACCTTTTCTCGGCTTGCTCGGCACGGTTTGGGGCGTGATGGACACCTTCACCGATGTCGCCGTCGCCGGTTCGCCGAATCTGGCGACGATGGCGCCGGGCGTTTCGGGAGCGCTTATCACCACTGTGACCGCCCTGTGCGTCGCGATCCCGGCGATGTTCGGCTACAATTTTTTGGTCACGAGCATTCGCGGAATGATCGTGCAAATGGATAACTTCGCTGCCGAACTCGCGTCCGAGTTCGAGCACAAATACGTCGAGCACAATGCCCGCGTTGGCGAGTTCTCGCGATGACGTCATCCTGTGTGAAGCGAAGCGAGATCGAGGGATCACGTAGACACCTTAAAGGTAACTTCACCGGGATCCTTCGATTCCGGTCAGGATGACGGGATCAAAAGATGAAGCGTTACTCCAATCGCAGCAATTTTTCCACGCTAAGCGAAATCAACGTCACCCCGTTGCTCGATCTCGCTTTTGTGCTGCTGATTATCTTTATGATCACAACGCCGTTGCTCGAAAATAGCATGAATCTGGTCATTCCTTCGAGCAGCGCGGCTAACGCGCCCATTAGCAAGGCGCAAGTCCAGACGATTTCGATCGATCGTGACGAGACCATCAGGATAAACAACGAAATTGTGGATTCCGATTCATTAACGGCTCGACTGCTGGGGTTGAAGCGTGCGAATCCCGATGTTGCCATCGTGATTCGGCCCGACCGTGGATTACCGGTGCAGAAATTAGTAACGCTGATGGATTCGTTGCAACGCGCCCAAATCACGAAAGTCGGTATCGCGACAAAAGCGGAATCGAAATAAGAATGCGACGCAACGCACGTTTCTGGCGAAACGTCACCTTGATTGCGCTCGTCCACCTCGGGGCATTGATTGCCCTCTTGCGGTGGGCCGGCTCTTCGAAAATCGCCAGTGCGCAGGAGATCACATGGTTGAATACTGGCGGCGAAGCAACTGCGACGGCTGACGTTGCAAAAGCAGAGGAAACGCCGACGCCCGAGCCGGAAAGCAAGTCGTCTCCCCCGGAAGAAAATCAACCAGCCGCGACGCTGGCAAAAAGCGAGATCCAAATCCCTGTTGCTACTCCTCATCCAACCCCGTCACCAAGCGCGGTCCCGAAACCGTCGCCAAAACCTTCACCCAAACCCAGCCCCAGGAAAAAGGCCTCACCAAAACCCAGCGCCACCCCGGAGAAAAAGAAATCACACGCTGAAACGACGCCAGCGAAGAAAAAAGAAACAGCGAAAAAAACAGCGGATAAGAAAGACAAAACCGCCTCTACCAGATCCGAAAAGGAATCGAACGAAAAAACTGCGCCGAACGGAAAAGGCAGCCTCGGCGGAAAAACCGGTGCTACTGCCAATCCGGCCAACGCAAGTTGGTACGGCAACATGTTGCACGATCGCTTTTATCGCGAATGGGAGCAGCCAACCACCGTGGTCGCCAACGGAGCAAAGCTTTCGGCATTAGCAAAAATCCGAATCGAAAAAGATGGCCGAATTTCCGATTTCAAGATTGTGCGGTCGTCCGGGAATGTCGTGGTCGATGAGTCGGTCGAAGCCGTTGGAAAAAAAGTGACGCGGGTGGATGCGCTTCCCGCCGGAACAGGCAGTGGTGGGCACTACGATGTGAACATCAATTTCGCGTTGAATTCGGAGTAGGGTAGGGGACCGCTACAGCAATGCAATCGCACGACCTTCACGGTGCGCGACTTGGTCGAGCGTACATTGCCACGCCGTTTTGTCTGTTCGCCATCTAACGATTCTTGTGCCGTGACGAAAACGGTCGCCAGTGAAATGATCGTAAGTTACTTCCACCACTACTTTCGGATCGACCGGCTCCCATTCGCCGCTGCGTTCAGTGCTCCACCGACTCGGGCCGCCCGGGGCGTTTCCGGTGAAACCCGGTGGTCTGCGCAAGGCCTCGAATTTCTTCGTCAACGCGCTCTTGTCCGTGGTCTTGAAAGCAGAAGTGAACCCGACGTGATGTAACAAACCGCCATCGTCGTATAGACCGAGCAAGAGCGACCCGATTAATTTGGATCCGCTGGCATAGCGAAACCCGCCCACCACGCAATCGGCGGTGCGAATGTTTTTCACTTTCACCATCGCGCTGCGTTCCCCCGAGGCGTAGGCGGCATCAAGACGTTTGGCAATGATGCCGTCGAGATTGCCACCGGCTTTGTCGAACCATTTTTTGGCTTGGGCGAGTGAAGTATTTGCCGGCGAAAGTTTAACCGCGACGGCCGATTTCAGATTTTTCGCCGCAAATTTCTCCAGCGCTATCCGCCGTTGGCGCAGCGGAACTTGGAGGAGTGATTTGCCAACATCGCTTTCGAGCAGATCAAAAACAATAAAGGTTGCAGGATGGGCTGCCGCCAATTTTTGCACCCGACTGGCGGCGGGATGAAGGCGCAATTGCAATTCGTCGAAGGAAAAACGGCCACCAACATCGATGACAAGTTCGCCGTCGAGGACAAATTTCTTCGCGGGCAGGCGCGACAGCGCGACGACGATGTCTGGAAAATACCGCGCGAGCGGCTGGCCAGATTTTGATTGCAGATAAATGTCCTTTCCACGACGAAACGCGAGGCAGCGGAAGCCATCCCATTTCGGTTCATATTGCCAACCCCCACCAGTCGGAATTTCGTCAACCGAGCGGGCCTCCATTGGCGCTAACGGCTGCTTTATTGCGAGTGGCATAAAACACGTCTGCGGTTGTAGAGGCGTTTGTGTCAAACGCCTAACTCACATTTCGTCGCTCGTCGCTGCGAGCGCCGCTTCCGTCGGCGACTAGGAAGGCGCCGCTCCTTGATTGCTGTAGCGTCGGGGCGTGAGTTTCGGTGGGCGCTTCCCGCTGCGAACAGCGCCCATCACGGAAATGTAAGTCAGCTCTGTCTTATCCACCGCGCAACGCAACAGCAGCCCACCACGACTCATGTCGCCGCGTCCGACAAAATCGGCCGGGAAACGCAAACGATGTTGAAAATTCTCGAGCAAAACGTCGACGTACTTGCCGGTGGCGATGCTGCCGAGCAGGACAACTTCGCATTCCGCGCTTAATTTTTTGGCAAGTCGCTGCGCATCGCGCGCGAGCGGTTCACGATAGCGCGGATCGCTTTCATGCACGTCGACTTCGGCGAATTCGCGCAGATCGCGCAAACTTACTCTGGTCGCAGCATCGACCAAACCGCGCGTCGGCGTGATAACGAGGACGCCGCAAATTCCCTCCGCCGTGCGGGCGAAGGTATTGGCGTAGGCAAGTTTGCCGCGAAAATAAAGTCCGCTGAGAAAGGCGAAGACCTCACCCAACGTCGCGCGTTCGCGGCTGCGCAATCGCCGGGCCAGATCGAACTGGGCGCGCGCGCTCAAAATCATGCGCGCCCGTTCGCCACCGGCGTAGGCGGGCGAAAGCAGAAAAATGCGGTTGGGTTTGATTTCTTCCACGCGGGGTTATCTGCAGAAAAGCTGCGTGCGAGCCGGCCGTCAACCCGTCGGGCGCGGACACCGCGGCTCGACAGAGTCTAGCCCGACCAAAGCGCGCTGGCCAAAATTTCACTGGTAGGGCGACGCTCTGCGGAGCCGCAAGGGAGCGCAACATTTCTGAATTAACACGCATTAATCTCCGGCGCTTGAAGACACAGAAACAGAGTTTCAAGAATGGAAGCGTTCCCAAACTGGAGTTTGGGAACGAGAGGTGCCACAGAATCGGGCCGCGCTGGTTGCGACGGGGCGTTCAGAATTCTAAATTCATTATATGATTCATGTTAATCGCATCCGTCGCCCTCATATTTTAGCGGCGGCTGAAACGGCGGGAAACAAACAGCCGCCAGTGCCGTCAGCCCCGGCCAGGGATGACATCGCTTTGCTCGACGAATATTCGCGCACCATCGTCAGTGCGGTTGACCGGGTCACGCCTTCAGTGGTGAACATTGAATCGCGGGCCAACGGGTCGCGCGGTGGCAGCGGCTCCGGATTCATCATCGCGCCGGACGGTTTTATTCTGACCAACAGCCACGTCGTGCATGGTGCGCGCGAAATTGTAGTCAACCTTTCAGACGGCCGTGAATCTCGCGCCCAGCCCGCCGGAGACGATCCGGATACCGATCTCGCCGTGATTCGCATTGATGCGGCCCAACTTTCCCACGTGCGGCTGGCCGATTCGGAAACATTGCGCGTCGGTCAGATCGCAATCGCCATTGGTAATCCGCTCGGTTTTCAAGCGAGCGTGACCGCCGGAGTGATTAGTGCGCTCGGTCGCTCGATGCACGCGCAATCGGGCCGACTGATCGACAACATCATTCAAACCGACGCTGCGTTGAATCCCGGAAACTCCGGTGGGCCGCTCGCGAATTCTGCGGGCGAAGTAATCGGAGTTAACACCGCGATGATTCGACCGGCCCAGGGAATCTGTTTCGCGATCGCGAGCAACACCGCCAAATTCATTGCCGGCTGGCTGATCAAGGAGGGACGGATCCGTCGCGGTTACATCGGCGTGGCTGGGCAGACTTCGCCGTTGCATCGCCGGGTGGCGCGCTTTTATCACCTGGCGAACGAGAGTGGCGCGATGGTGGTCTCGGTTGAAAAAGGGAGTCCAGCGGAACAATCCCGCATACGGCCCGATGACGTGATTGTTGCCTTCAACGACGAATCGATCGCGAGCGTGCACGATTTGCACAAGAAACTTGTCGGTGACCGGATCGGTACGCCCTCGAAGCTGACTGTCCTCCGAGGCACCGAACAGCTAACGATCTATGTTACGCCGGCGGAAATGCCGGCGTTGCGGGCGCGCTGATTTCGATTGAAGCGCGGGGTCCATCGCGGCTCGACGGAGTCTCGCCCTACCAATGCGTGCTGGCGAAGATTTTACTGGTAGGGCGACGCTCTGCGGAGCCACGAAGTCCTTCTAGACGCTCCCCGGCGAACTTGTTTTTCATTGGTAGCTGACGCACGCTCGCCCCTGTGAAGATTCTCGTCGTCGGCAGCGGAGGCCGCGAGCATGCACTGGTGTGGAAGCTGGCGCAATCGCCCGATGCCGATCGCATTTACTGCGCGCCCGGGAATGCCGGTACCGAAGGAGTTGGCGAAAACGTTCCGATTCCGACAAACGATCTGCCGAAGCTCGCGCGTTTTGCCAAAGAAAACCGGATTGATCTCACCGTTATCGGACCGGACAACCAGCTTGCGGCCGGGATTGTCGATTTGTTCGAGGCGGAAGGGCTGCGTGTTTTCGGCCCAAACAAAAAGGCGGCGCAATTGGAAGCTTCGAAGATTTTCGCCAAGGAATTGATGAGCGCAGAAAAAATTCCAACTGCACAGGCGCGCACGTTTTCATCCAGCGCGGAGGCGCTGAATTACTGTGATGAGGTCGCGCTTCCTGTCGTGATCAAGGCGGACGGACTAGCCCTTGGTAAAGGTGTAATTATCGTGCACGATCGTGCGGACGCGCGCCAGGTGGTTCGCTCGATGATGGAAGAGCGCGCTTTTGGGGAGGCTGGCCGGCGCATCATCATCGAGGAATGTTTGCGCGGAAGCGAGTGCTCAGTGCACGCGCTCGTCGGCGGAAAATCGTTTCGCATGCTTGCAACTGCGCGCGATCACAAGCGCGCTCTCGATGACGACTTGGGTCCGAACACCGGCGGGATGGGTGCAGTCAGTCCGGCGGACAATTGGAACGCGGCGCGCGAGCGCGAATTCGCCGGCTCGATCATGCAACCGTTGCTGGAAGGGCTAACGAGAAATGGAACGATGTTTCGCGGTCTTCT
>WNFT01003977.1_pt1 | contig 12941 bp, 6 predicted proteins | sample 5400191 | NCBI WGS metagenome assembly WNFT01 (sample SAMN13153359, study PRJNA577476) | soil metagenome | isolation source: 80 cm saprolite under Madrone tree | place: USA:California | collected 2016-06-14
TTCTCCGCCTGGCGCAACCGCTGCTCGAGCTGCTCGCGCTCGGCCTGCGCGAATCGAATCCTGTCCTCCGTCTCTTTTGCGAGAGTGACGTCCATCACCGCTCCAACGAAGTCGACGCCGCCGGTTTCGTTTCGCGTGGCGTTGGCCACGACATGAATATGTTTGATCCGCCCATCCGGCATCCGCAATCGATACTCCTGAGAATAATCCTGCCCGTCTTTCGCTGCGCGCTCGACGATCTGCCGGAAGCTGGCAACGTCTTCCGGGTGAACTCGTTGGTCGATGAGTTCCACCGTAGGCGTGGTCTCCCGCCCGTACTCGAAGATCCGGAAGGTCTCCGCCGACCAGTAGATCTCTCCGGTTGCGGGATTCCAGCCGAAACTGCCCGTGTGGCTCAGGGTCTGCGCTTGAGCCAGGTAAGCTTCGCTCCGCCGCAAGGCCTCCTCGGCTCGCCGACGCTCGCTGTTCTCCTGCTGCAAGGAGGCTATCAACGCGAAGGCCAGAATGACAAACGTAATGCCGGCAACCACCAGAGCCAGATTGGTTTGATCGAGACTTGCGTACCCTTCAGCCTCGTGAACCGGGCCGTGAACGGCAAAAGTGGTCCCTCGCATCGCCGAGTAGTGCATACCGGAAATGGCCACGCCCATGACGACGGCGGCAACGAGCTTTGGTGCAAGATCCGTGGTTCGGAATGCCAGCCATAGTCCCGCCGTCGACGCGCCGATCGCTATAACCAGGGAGAGCGCAACGAATATAAAGTCGTAGCTGATCTCGGCGTGCTCCCGCATTGCCGCCATGCCGATGTAATGCATGGCGGCAATCCCAAGTCCCATGAAGATGCCGCTGAATACGAGGGAAAGCGGCGGTGCGTTCTGACGATTGATGAAATAAAAGCCGGCGCCGGTTACGAAGATCGCCACAACCAGCGAAAGCGTGGTCAATCCGATGTCGTAGGACATCGGTATCGGTATGTTGAAGGCGAGCATGGCGATGAAGTGCATCGACCATATTCCGCCACCCATTGCGATCGCGGCCGCCACCAGCCACACGCGAGGCGCAACTCCTCGAGTGGCTGCCACGCGCCCGCCGAGATCGAGGGCGGTATAAGATGCAAAGGCGGCTACCAGAATGGACAGCGCGACGAGATGCGGATTGTATGTTCCGGTAACGACCATCGGGACGGTCCTAATTTTGGAACAGAGACCAGTGGACGACACGCCCGCGGATTGACAACCTAAGGTACATCATTCCGGTCTCCGGAGTCATCGGCTCGACCGACGATACGAGCCCGTTCGCCGTCCGATATCGCGAGCCTACCTGACGTTGGTCGCCAACTCCTACAGCTCGCAAGCGGACGTTTAACGAGATTTCGGCTCGCCGCCGCCTCGAGCCGCATCGAAGCATCTCGGTAGCTAGTGTCCTGAATTGGTAATTCGTTGAATATTTCCGACAAACCGAGGGCTGCTTTGATTGCAGAAAACTTGGGAAATCTGCTTCAGAGAATTCATATGCGAACTTCCAATTCAGGACACTAGATCTCCGTCGCGGCTGGAGCTGCGGCGGGAGGCTCTCCGTTATTTTCGACCTGGTATCAGGCACACGTGTGGTAGATCGGTCAGTAGCCTGCTTCTTCTACCGATTCTCTACCACCCAAAATTCGAGGAACGCCAAGCGGGTGATTCTACAGCATTTTCTGCTTTTCCCAAACGGGTTAGGCGTAGTCAAGCTCACTCCTTTGCGGACGCGTCGTAGTCAACCTCCCCGAACTGCAGGGTCTGCTTTTCATTGGGCAGTGCTTGTTGAGTCCATCCGCCGCCCAGTGCTCGAATCAGCGACACCGCTGCCTGCATCTCGCGAACCCGTACTTGCACCTCGGCGGTTTGCGCCGCGAGTGCCTGCACCTGCGCAACCGACACGCTCAGGTAGTTGTCGAGTCCGTCCTCGTACAGCATCGTCGAGATGGACAGCGCCTGCGCAGCCTGATCGCTCGCCTCGCGCTGTTGCGTGGCCTCGATGGCCAGACGTTGCGTCAAGCTCAGCCCGTCTTCCACTTCCTGGAAGGCCGCAAGCACCGTCGCCCGATAATTGTCGCGCATCTGCGCGTATTGCGACCAGGAGCGCCGCAGTTGAGCGCGGCGCAATCCGCCATCGATGAGCGGCAGCATGGCCCCTGCCCCAACCGACCATAGGCTATTCGGCAGGCTCAGCAGACTGAAAGCGGAATCCTGGAATCCCGCCGTTCCGCCAAAGGTCACATGCGGATAGAACGCGGCGCGCGACACACCAATCGACGCGTTTGCGGCTGCCATCTGCCGTTCGGCGCTTGCGATGTCGGGCCGGCGCTGCAGCAGCTCCGAAGGTACGCCCGGGGGAAGCTGCGGCGGAATCAACCGTAATTCGCTGACCGCTCCGATCGAGAAGGTGCTCGGGATCGCACCCACGAGCACGGCAACTGCATGCTGCATCAGATCGCGTTGCAGCGCGGTCTCGCTCGCTTGAGCTTGCGCAGAATCGAGTTGGCTCAGCGCCCGAGCAAGATCCAGGCCGGAAGCGATCTGCCCTTCCGAACGCAGCCGCGCCACTTCGACCGCGTTCCGGTACGCGGCGATCGACTGGCGCAGGACCTCAAGTTCTGCGTCCAATCCCCGCACGGCGACATAGTCATTCGCCAGTTCCGCCTGGAGACTCAACCGCGCTGTCGCAAGGTCCGCGGCGCTGGCCTGCGCAAGGCGCTTCTGCGCGTGTGCGCTGTTGCGTATCGCGTGCCAGAAATCCGGCTCCCAGGATGCCGCTGCCCCGATCTCGTTCGATGCCTCCTCGCTCGGCCCGCTGCTGCTGCTGTTGCGGAAGAGACGATGCGCGGATTGCTTGTTCTCCGACAGCAGTGCCTGCGTACTCACCTGCGGAGAGAGCGCTGACTGCGCCTCGGCTGCCAGGTTGCGCGCCTGAGTGTAGCCTTCCGCAGCAGCCTGGAGAGTCGGGTTCGCACTTCCCAGTTGCTCCTCGAGCTGGTTCAGCTGCGCGTCACCCAACAGCGTCCACCAGTCCCCCCGCGGTGACAACACATCTTCCGGACGCGCCACCCGGAATGGGCCGGTGCCCTGATAGGATTCCGGCAGCAGGAAATGCGGCGGATCATAGACGGGCGCCAGATCACAGCCCGGGAGCAGCCCCACCCCGAGCGACGCGAGCAGCATTGCGGCACGCATTCTCATGGCGTAGTCGCGTGCCCATCCCCGATGGCGGAACCCGACAGGGCCGGCGGCTTCGGCTGCGCAGGCGTCTTCTGCGCCATGGCATAGCCTGGCGCCGGCGTTACCGGTCGCACCGTCTGCCCCTCCAGCAGGCCGGCGGGTGGATTGTTTACCAGCCTGTCGCCCGCCGCCAGGCCGCTCGTGACCTGCACGGTCTGCCCTAGGTTCTGTCCGAGGGTCACACTGCGCAGATGCACCCGGTTCTCACCGTCGACGATCGCGAGCTGCGCTCCCGCCGCACGAAAGATCAGCGCCTGTTCAGGCATCGTCAGCACCGTCGGATCGGTCGGCACTTGGAACTGTACGTCCACGTACGTACCGGGCCACAGCAGATGCTTCGAGTTATCGACCGTCAGCTCCGTCACCGCCGTTCGCGTGTTGGGGCTGAACGCCCGCGCCGTCGTCAGGAACTTCGCCTCGATGAGTTTGCCCGGTTGCGACGGCAGATGGATCGTCGCGGTGAGGCCAGCCACTAACTGGTCCGCATAGTCCTGCGGTACTGACACGAACACCCGCATCTCATGCACGTCCGCCACGGTAAATAATTCAGTTGAGCTGCCGCGGGCCGACACATCGCCTCCCGCTGCGTTGACGTAGCTGCCGACATCGGTGAGACGTGCCGTCACCACGCCGTCGAACGGAGCGACCACACGCTTGAATGACTCGAGCGCCGCATAGCGCGCGACGTTCTGAGCCGCCACCTCCAGCTCGGCCTTGCGCGCCGCCGCTCCGGCCACCTGTACGTCCACTTCCTGCTTCGAAACGGCCACCGTACCCGCCAGGGCTTGCCAGCGCTCAGCCGTTGTTGTCGCCAGCCGATAGTTCGCTTCTGCCACGCCGAGAGCTCCCTTCGCAGCCGCGTACTGCGCGTCCAGTCCCGGCGTGTCGATCGTCGCCAGCAGCTGTCCCGCCTTCACGATCGCCCCATAGTCCTCGTTCCAGCTGTGCACATATCCTGCGACCTGCCCGAATATCGGTGCCTCGTACCAGGCGCGCACCGTTCCCGGCAGGACCAGCGGGCGCGTGGATGGCCCAGGTTGCGGCGTGATGATCTCCACCGGGAGTGCGGCCTGTTCCGTCGAGACGTGTTCAAGGGCGGTCAGCGCCCATTCGCGCTTCGCAATGCCATAACCCATCAGAGCCACCACCGCCGCCACCGGCAACCCGAACATCAGCATCGTGCGTCGCTTCATCCCGCTTCTCCTCCGGCAGCTCGCTTCTGGTGCAGCAGCGCGAACACGCAGGGCACGAACATCAATGTCGCGAATGTCGCTACCAAGAGCCCGCCGATCACTGCGCGCCCGAGCGGCGCATTTTGCGTGTTGGCCATCGACATCGGCAGCATGCCGATCACCATCGCCAGCGCCGTCATCAGCACCGGACGCAAGCGCGTATACCCCGCCGTCACGGCCGCCCGGGTCGCATCGCCATGCGAGGCAAGCTCGTCGCGGGCAAAGGAAACCACCAGGATCGAGTTGGCCGTCGCGGTGCCCATGCACATGATTGCGCCGGTCAGTGCCGGGACGGACAACGTGGTGTCGGTCAGGAACAGCGACCAGACGATTCCGGTCAATGCGCCCGGCAGCGCGGTGATGATGATGAAAGGATCGAGCCAGGACTGGAAGTTCACGACGATCACCAGGTACACGAGCAGGATCGAGAACGCGAGCCCCGTCAGGAGTTGCACGTAAGCAGCCTTCATCGTCACCGCCTGACCCTGCACTCGCACGACGGCCCCGTGCGGTACGTCGCCTTTCATCCGTTGCAGCACCTGCTCGACGGCGTTGCTCACCGCGCCCAAATCGCGCCCCTGGTTGCTTGCGTAAATGTCGACTACCGGCATGATGTCCCGGTGCGACACCTCGAGCGGCCGTCCGATCTGAGTGATCAGGCTCAAACCGCCGAGGATTTGAGCATCCTGCCCGCTCGGATCGCCGTCGCCCTTGTCGATGGGAATCGTCTCCAGATCGTTCATCGAGGTCAGCTGTGTCTGCGGGGTCTGTAGGTTCACGAGGTGCGAGACCCCGGTCTCATGATCGAGCCAGTAGGTAGGCGCCACTTGCCCGGAGCCTGATAGCGTTGCCAGCGTGTTGTTCGCGATGTCGGCCTCCGTCAGCCCGGCGCCGAGTGCGAAGGCGCGATGCGCAGCAATCAGCAAAGTCGGCTGGGCGAGCGTCTGCTGGATCGTCACGTCCGCGATGCCGGGTATGCGGCGCATTTCGGCGACCACGCGCTGCGCATAGGCCATGTTGGCTGCGATGTTGCGTCCGACGATCTGCACGTCGAGCGGGGCCGGCAGCCCAAAATTCAGGATTTTCGCCGTGATATCCCCGGCTGGAAAGGTGAAGATCGTGCCGGGAAACAGCTTCGGGAGTTGATCGCGCAGAGTCGCCCGGTACGCATCGACCGGCGAGGCCTGGTCTTTGAGGCCGATGGTGACGTCGCAGTCCTGCGGTCCGATCGTGCCGCTCGCGCTGTAGGCCTGGTTGATGCCGCTGCTGGGCATGCCGCAATTGTCGATGATATTGGTGACCTGGCCCGGCAACAATTGGCGCAGGGCCGTGTCCACGAGCGCTGCAACTTTGCTGGCCTCCTCGAGGCGTAGCCCGATGGGCGCGCGGAAATGCATGTCGATCTCACCGGACTTGATACCGGGGAAGAAATCCTGCCCCAGCCAGGGCACCAGCAGGATCGAGAGGAGCGGCACCGCCAGAAATGCGAGGATGAAGCGGCCGCGCCGCGCAACCAGCTTGGCCAGCAGCTCGCGGTAGCTGTCGCGAAACCGATCGAAATGCTGCTCGAAGCCCGCCTGGAAGCCGCCGAAGAACCCCTTTCGCTTCCCGCCCGCCGTGCGCGCCGCGACCTGCGCGCGCAGCAGGTAGGCCGCCATCGTCGGCACCAACGTGCGCGAGAGGATAAAGGAGGCGATCATCGCGAAAATGATGGCCTCGGCGAGCGGCAGGAACAGGTAGCCTGCGATGCCCGATAACTGAAACAGCGGCAACCAGACGATGCAGATGCAGAGCGTGGAGACGAAGGTGGGGATCACGATCTGATTCGCGGCTTCGATGATCGCCGGCTCCAGCTCCAAGCCGTGCTCCAGATGCGCGTCGATGTTCTCGATCATCACCGTGGCGTCATCGACGAGGATGCCCACCGCGAGTGCCAGGCCGCCCAACGTCATCACGTTGATGGTCTGCCCGAACCAGGCGAGCGCCATGATCGAGCAGAGGATCGAGAGCGGGATCGAGGTCGCGACAATCAACGTCGAACGTCCGGAGCCCAGGAACAGCAGGACGACCAGGCCGGTCAACAGCGCCGCCATCACCATTTCTTGTACAACGTCCGCGACCGATGCTCTCACGAAGGTCGAGGCGTCGTTCAGCGTCGTGATCTTCACGCCGGCCGGCAATGTCTGCTCGAGCTGAGGTATTTTGGCCTTCACTCCCGCCACGACCGCGAGAGTCGACGCCTCGCCCGCCTTCAGGACCTCGATCAGCACCGACTGGTGTCCGCGCACCAGCACGGCGTTGGTCTGCGGCGGCCCGCCGAGGTGCACGTGGGCGACATCGCCCACGGTCACCACAGTGCCGCCCACCTGCTTGATCGGCAGCGAGTCGAACGTCGCGACATTCACCGGCGAGGCATTGGTCTCGACCAGGAAATCCAGCGCCCCGATCTTCTGGTCACCCGCCGGCAGCACGATGTTCTGCTGTGCCAGAGCGTGTGCCACGTCCTGCGCGGACAGGCCGTGCGCCAACAGCTTGTGCTGGTCGAGATCCACCTCGACGTTGCTCGAGGTCCCCCCATAGGGTGCAGGGATGGCTACGCCCGCCACCGAAACCAGCGACGGCCGGATCAGATTGGAGGCCAGGTCATACAGCTCCGATCCGGTCATCTGGTCCGCCGAGACTTGCAGGGCCAGCACCGGCACCGACGAGGCGTTGTACGACAGGATTTGCGGCGGAGTGATCCCCGCCGGCATCTGCTTCAGCACGGTTTGCGAGACCGCAGTGACCTGTGCCTGCGCCGCCGCCACGTCCGTCCCCGGCTGGAAGAAGATCTTCACGACGCCGCGGCCGTAGAGCGACTGGCTCTCGATGTGCTCGATGTTGCTCACGGTGGTCGTCAGCGAGCGTTCGTAGTAGTAAATGACGCGTCCCGACATGTCTTCCGGCGTGAGGCCGTTATAGGTCCAGACGACCGCCACGACGGGGATCGCTATATTCGGGAAGATGTCCGTCGGCGTGCGCAGCGCGGCGCGTCCGCCGAAAATGAGGATGAGGATCGCCAGAACGACGAACGTATAAGGCCGCTTCAGGGCTATGACGACAATCGCATTCATGCGTGCGCGCGCGCGGGTTCATCAGCTCCGACGGCGACCACGGTAAGCGGTCCTAACGCGCGACCATCCCCCGCCGCATGACGCTGCCATCGCAGCGACACGACTCTCCACGAATCATTCGACCGTCTCGATCGGAGCACCCGATACCTCCGAGATTCACTTCCCATTGCGTCATCGTCATCTCCCGGGCGGAGTTAAGGGAGTCCCCGGGACGCTGAAACACCTTCACGAAGCTGAGTGTCACTGTCGATCCCGCTTTGCACCCTCAGGAGCCCTTGCCGTCAGATATCAATCGCGAGAGATAGGCGGCCAGTGCATCAACCTGCTCGGCCGGCAGCGGCGCGCCATACGCGCTGCGCATCTTGTTGATGGTCTCTTTCCATTGTTCCTGAGTCCGCGCGGGTTGGCGCAACACCATGCCCGCGGAGTGGCAGATCAGGCATTGGGCGTTTGCGATGACTGAACCCTCTCCGGCGGGAAACGGAGTCAGACTCGTGGGCAATTCCACGCTGACCTTGCTCCAGTGGGCGTCAGATTGCTTCGCAGTCTTCTCAGGCGAGCTGCCCGTATTTTCTGCCCGCAGGTGCGGAGCGCCGACGACCAGCAACCCGGCCAGCGCGACAGGTATTGTCCGCATTACCGCATATCTTCGCAGTCCGGAATCCCTGTGAATGCTTCCGATGCTCATGACACCTCCACGGCAATCGACTCGATCACGTTGCGCATGAAGCCGCCTCCGTTCCAGTTGGGACGATCGGGCTGCGTCACTCCCGCCGCGTTGACTGTCTTGACCATCAGCCTCTGCCGACCGGCAGTGGCAAAACGCAGCGGAAACTCCCACTGACGGAAGCTGTACTTCCCGTAATTCGCGCCGAGCCGCGCCTCTTGCCATCGGCGCCCCTGGTCCGCCGACACCAGCACCTTGGCGACGCCCGTGTCGCCGCCGAAGGCGATGCCACGCACGTTGAGCGTCTGCCCGCGCCCAACGGCGGCACCGTCCGTGAGACTGGTAAAGAATGAGCGCGGCACCATGCGATTGATCGGTACCATCTTCACGCCCTTCTGCTCCGGCGTGACGTTCGCCCCAGGCGTATCGGGGATCAGGTACGCCTTGCTCGTCCAGTGGTTGTCGTCCGGCTTGTCGAGCACTTCGATGTCCTCGAGCATCTTCACCCAATACGTGGCGTACCAACCCGGCACCACCAGTCGCAGCGGGAATCCGTTCAGTAGCGGCAACGGCTCGCCATTCATCTCATAGGCGATCATGACCTCCCCATCGCGGGCGTGGTCCACGGCGAGCGACTTCATGAAGTCCGGTGTTTGCGGCAGCACGCCGGTGTCGAGTCCTTTGAAGCGCACCTGAACCGCCCCGGCGCCGACCCCCGCACGATCGAGCACGTCCTTCAAACGGACCCCCCGCCAGAGAGCGTTACCCATCGCACCGTTGTCCCATTGACCGCCGGTGACGCGTGGGCTGAAAAGCCCGCGCGAATTGCCGGAGCACTGATTGACGGCGGCAATCTCGAACGGCGGGAAGTCATGCAGCAGATCGTGCAGTGTCAACGAGATCGGCTGCCTTACCTGTCCACGCACCTTCAGCCGGAAATTCGCCGGGTCGATGGACGTGGGAATGTTGGGGAGGTGCCAGCGGACGTAAAAGCGGTCGTTGGGCGTGAAAACACCCTGGTCGAAGACTTCGAACGGAGTCTCCAGCAGCGGCGGTCGCGTCCGTTGCAGGATCATCGCACCCTTCTGCGGAAAGTTCGTCACGAGTTCACGCCGGCCGTTCGCAAATGGCAGCTCGATCAGACCGCCTGCCCAGGCCGGCCAGCTCGAGGCCCCGAGCAAACCCGCCAAGCCGAGCCCACTCGCCCCTGCGAGAAAGTGCCGGCGCGGTAGCGAGGCCGAGTTCGCAACCGAGCGCTTCACCACGCCTCCGACGCAATGGAATCCAGGGTAGGTGCGCTTGCCACTAGGTTTTCTCCGTCGCTGAGTGCAGGTACTGATACAAAGCCACGCGTGACGATACGAGGCATTCGCCTATTCGGTCGCGTGTCAGACTGAGCAGGCTCGGATGCAGAATGGTTCCGAATCGCCGCCGAGGAGTCACAATTGTCATCGCGGCGGCATGCGCCGCAGCGGCAGGCATCCACGGCGCAGGAAATGTACGTCTCATCGGTGCGCCTGGACGTACCGACAGGTCGAGAGAAAAGAGTGCTACGAATGTCGCCGACATTCGTGTTTCTGAAATCGAAGCGTAACCTGGTCTAGATAAATTTTTGGTCCCAGACTTCCTTAATACCCGTCGCAACGCGCTGCGTTGCGTCAACTGAAAAGGTCTTGAGCGGGTTCGTTGCCTGCGAATAGATTCCTGAGGGGGAACTGATCATGGCCGCAATTGATACCTATGATGCCGTGGTGCTCGGCAGCGGCGAGGCGGGGAAATCGATCGCGTGGCATCTCGGCGGTACCGGCAAACGCGTCGCGGTCGTAGAGCAGCGCTATGTGGGCGGTTCCTGCCCCAATATTGCCTGCTTGCCGAGCAAGAACATCATCCACGGGGCAAGCATCGCTCATACTGCAGCCACGAGCGAGGTGCTCGGAACTCGCGTCGCAAGGAATGTGTCGATGCGGGAAATTCAGGCCCGCAAGCGGACGATGGTGGAAGGCCTGATCCAAACGCATCTGAATAAGTTCGCTGCCAGCGGTTGCGAACTTGTGATGGGACGGGGCTGTTTTATTGCCGAGCGGACCATCGAGGTCGCGCTCAACGGAGGAGGAACGCGCACGCTGCGCGGCGACCAGGTCTTCCTCGACGTCGGCGCCTTCGCAAGCCTCCCGGCGCTACTCGGGCTCGCCGAAGCCGCTCCACTCACCCATGTCGAGCTACTTGACCTTGACACCGTTCCCGAGCATCTGTTGATCCTAGGGGGCAGCTACGTTGGCCTTGAACTCGCGCAAGCGATGCGCCGGCTAGGCAGCCGCGTCACTGTCTGCGAGCGCGAGGAGCGGCTCCTACCCCACGAGGATTGCGACATCGCCGAAGCGATCCGCCAGCTGCTGGAGGACGAGGGGATCGCCATCATCACCTCAGCCCACGTGGACCGCGTCTCCGGGCGGTCCGGTGACAGGGTGGCACTCCACGCCATAATCGGCGGCTCGCAGAGGATAATAGAGGGCTCGCATCTGCTGGTTGCGCTGGGTAAGACGCCGAACACCAACGGGATAGGCCTCGAGTGCGCTGGCGTCGAGCTGACCTCCTCGGGCTACGTGAGCGTGAACGACAGGCTGGAGACGACGGCTCCCGCCGTATGGGCGATGGGCGACTGCGCGGGAAGCCCGGCGTTCACCCATATGGCGTTCGACGATTTCCGTATCGTCAGGGACAATCTCCGCGGAAGGAAGCGCAGCACCACGGGGCGGCAGGTGCCATTCTGTCTGTTTATCGAACCCGAACTGGCGCGCGTCGGACTGAACGAGGTCGACGCCAAACGGCAGGGCGTCGCCTATCGGCTGACGGAACTCCCCATCTCGTCGATCCTTCGCACCCGCACGACCGGCGAAACGCGTGGCAAGCTCAAGGCACTGATCGGGGAGGACGACCGGATCCTCGGATTCACCGCGTTGGGCCCGCGAGCCGGCGAGTTGCTGCCGCCGGTCCAAATCGCGATGCGGACGGGGCTTTCCTACCATGCAATCGAGGAGTTGATCGTCGCCCATCCCACTTACGCGGAGGGGCTGGTTTCGCTTTTCTCAAACATCAAGCCACCCCTCGAACGCCACGGCACAATCAACGCTTGAGTACGGCAACAATGCCGTATCTGCCGAAAAATACGTGGCCAGATCGCGCATGTCAGTGTCGCTCAAGTGTTGATCTCGGGAATCGTAAATCCGGTTACATCGGTGACTTCCAGCCGCTCGACTCGAGGCAGGCCGGCCGGTTGGCGGAAACTCGGCAGCGCCGCCGGCGGCGAATTATGACTCGATGATTTCTAAGGATGGCGCGGTTCGATCTCCAAATGGTTTCGATTCCCCTGGCTTGAGTCGCGATTGTAACCATTGGGTTGCCCGGCACGGCGGCGCGCAGTGCGACCAACCGGCGCCGCCGGGATGGTGACGATTTAGCTTTCGCTGCTGCAATGCTCTCGCGCCGCCGGTCACCAGGTCTTCGCTTCCGTCGCCTCAGCCACGCGACTCGTGAGCGCCAACAGGCGATCCGCTGCGGTTTCACATGTAACAATTTGACGGCCGACCGGAACCAATTCGTAACTGCGCCTCGGTCACATCCGTAACGTCCGGGTGGCGGCGCGAAACCGGTCAGTAACCGGGCGTGCTTAGTGTGATCCACGACCTAATATGCAGAAGAAAAATCGAAGATGTGAAGCGCACACCGGCGCGGGGCCGCTTTTTAGAGAGGAAATATCCCCCCCCGATGTCCCCTCTACTTCTGAGCCGACACATTTCTAGCGGCGCGACTGTAAACCGCACATCGAATTTGAAAGATCACTGTTTAGGATCGTTGTTCTCGGCCGGGAGTTGTTCTTGATACAGCGGAATGGTGGTTTTTCATGCGAGTGCCGATCGGCGGATCAGTCCACGTGACGGGCATCTCGATCATTTGCCCATGAACGAGCGTGGCGAGAGCACACTGCGTCCGGTCGCACGGCGTTGGCTGAGCGCGCTGTCCTCAGGGATCGTGGCGGTATACGCCTTGTTTTATGCCATTTTTTTGAGCCAATCCGGCCCGAAGGACGGAGACCAATTTCTGGTCTTTCATAGCCTGCAGTACTGGAATGCCTCGATGTTCGGCATGGCCAAGCAGTGGACTCCGTTGATGTGCTCCGGGTTGTCCATGGCGGGCGAACCGCAGGTGCCGTTCATGTCCCTCAGCATGGCGTTGAGCTACCTGCTCGGCCCGCTGTGGGGAGTGAAGCTGGCTATCGCGATTTATTTCTTGGCAGGGTGGGCAGGCGCATACCTCTATGCCGGCCTTTGGCTCAAGTTAAACGCGCAGCGTACTCTTGCAGCCGCGCTATTCATCGGCAACGGGTTCTTTTTCTGCCGGCTGAGTTACGGACATTTCGATTTCATACCATTTTTGATTTTGCCGCTGATGCTGTGGGTACTGCATCTGGGCATCGAATGGAGCAGGGAGGCATGGACCGCACGCAAGCCGGTACGCTTGGTGTTGACGACAATGCTGATGGGGGCCGCGCTTGCGCTGGCCGTTGACGGCTCACCGGTGGCGATCATTCATCTGGTGTTCTGGATAGGACTATACGCCCTGGTACTGGCCATTACCGCCCGATCCGCGGCACCGATCGCCCTTTTTGCCAGTG
>WNFT01003980.1_pt1 | contig 12940 bp, 12 predicted proteins | sample 5400191 | NCBI WGS metagenome assembly WNFT01 (sample SAMN13153359, study PRJNA577476) | soil metagenome | isolation source: 80 cm saprolite under Madrone tree | place: USA:California | collected 2016-06-14
TGGTAGCGCACGTCGCGGTCCTTTTCGAGAGCCTTGTTGAGGATGCGCTCGAGTTCGAGTGGGGCGCCGGGATTCAAAGTGATGGGAGCCACTGGAGCGTTGTGCAGGATGTTATCGAAGACGACGGCGCTGGTGCTGCCGGGGAAGGGAAGCTTGCCGGTGGTCAACTGGTAGAGGACGCCGCCGAGGGAGAAGAGGTCGCTGCGCGGGTCGAGTTCTTCGCCACGTGCTTGTTCGGGGGACATATAGGAGATGGTGCCGACAGCGGTGCCCGGACTGGTGAGGAGAAGAGTTTCGGGATCGCCGAGCGTGGTCTCGCCGCCGAAGTTAGCGTGGTGTTCGGGGAGCAGCTTGGCGAGGCCAAAATCGAGGATTTTGACGGCGCTCCGGTCGGTGACAAAAATGTTGGCGGGCTTGATGTCACGGTGGAGGATGCCTTTTTTGTGGGCGGCGTCGAGGGCGTCGGCGAGCTGGATGCCGATGTCGATGGTGCGCGGAATCGGGAGGGCGCCGAGCGGGATGACTTTGTCGAGGGTTTGGCCTTCGAGCAGCTCCATGGCGATGAAAGTGCGGCCGTCGTGTTCTTCGATGGCGTGAATCGTGCAAATGCCCGGATGATTAAGCGCGGACGCGGCGCGCGCTTCGCGAAGGAAGCGTTCGAGAGCTTGCGGGTCGCGGCGCGTGTCTTCCGGAAGGAATTTCAGGGCGATGCGGCGGGTGAGTTTGGTGTCCTCGGCTTCGTAAACAATGCCCATGCCACCTTTGCCAAGCTGGCGGACGATGCGGTAATGGGCGATGGTAGTGTTGAGCATTGCGGCGGAACGGAACGAAGATGGTAGTCGGTCGGCCGATTGCGGTCAATTGGTTCGGGACAAAAAAAGTGAGGATCCGAGAACTGGATCAGAAATCAGAAGTTAGAAAAGGAGCAGCTCGTGCGCGGCACAACTTCCGAGTTGTCTTGACTACTAGCTGCGTATAGTTTATCCTATGAAAGATAGGAGATAAGCTATGAGATTGGCTAAGAGCTTCACCATCGAACCCGACATCAACGAATACGTTGATGAGACCAAGGGCGATCGTTCGGCGAGCGAGCGTGTCAATGAACTGCTCCGGCGCGCCATGATTCAGGAACAATACGACACGCTGGAAGCAGAAGCGGCGGAGTTTTTTAGCGACAGCAAGGTGGAGCACGCTGAAACCAGGGCGTTCCAGAAAGCCTCGCTACGGACATTTGGCAGGGATTAATGGCGACCGCTCCATCGGGCTGGTATCCCAAAAGGGGCGAGGTCTATATCGTGCAATTGGACAAACCTCGTCCTGCCATCGTGCTTTCCATCGACTCCATCAATAAGTTTGCATTGGATGTTTGCATGGTAGGAATCACGACGGTCGAACGCAAGACATTTAGCATGCGCGTTCCCATTAAGAAGGGAGACGCTCAGTTGAATTTTGATTGTTGGGCGAAGTGCGATCAGGTCGCCACTCTCGAAAAGACGTTACTTAGATACCCGCCCGTAGGAGTGCTCTCATCGGCGACATTTGCAAGAATCGAGGAAGAGGTCAGGATCTGTTTAGGATTCCTCTAAGGCCGGCGACACAAGGAAATTTCTCTCCGGTCTTTCGAGATTGCGAAACGGCAGGACGGTTATACAATGCTCGGGCGTTTCCCCTTCGACAATTCAGAGAGGAGATTCCAGCCTCATGTTCTTCGATAAGAAAGTCCCCGAAACCAAAAAGCGGTTCATAAAAGTTGTCCCCGCGGTTCTCTTTTTCATCCTGACCCCGTTGCTGTTCGTGTGCGGGCCTGGGGCTCGAGCGCAGGCGCCGGCTCCAGCGCCGGACATCACTAGCAAGCTGAGCGGGTTCGACGCCTACATGGAGCAAACTCTGAAGGATTGGAATACGCCGGGGATTGGCGTGGGCATTGTGGTCAACGACAGACTGGTGTTCGCCAAGGGCTACGGCTATCGAGACTACGAGAAGAAGCTGCCCTTCACGCCGACGACGCTGTGCCAGATCGCTTCCAACTCAAAACTATTTACCGCCGTTTCCGCGGGCATGCTGGTCGAAGAAGGGAAACTGACTTGGGACAAACCGGTGCGCGAGACCGTTCCTACGATCCAGTTTTTTAACGACCAGCTCAATAACAACGTCACACTGCGCGACATGTTGTCGCACCGCACGGGTGTGACGCGGCACGATTCGATCTGGTTCAAGTCGCCATTCACGAGGAAGGAGCTGTTTGAAAAACTGAAGTACCTCGAGCCGCAGGAGCCCATGCGGCAAACCTTCCTCTACAACAACCTTATGTACGCCGCCGCCGGTAACATCATCGAATTAAAATCCGGGAAGACTTGGGAGCAGTTCGTCCGCGAAAAGATTTTCACACCGCTCGACATGAAGACGACCACGTTCTCCATTTCCGACATGACGCAGCATCCCGACCACGGCGTGCCGTTCAAGGAGAAGCGTGACTCGTTCGAGCTCTACAAGATTCCTTTTTACGAAGACACCGAGGGCATCGCGCCAGCGGGCGCCATCATTTCCAATATCGATGAGCTGTCGCATTGGCTGATCGCCTTGATGAACGACGGGAAATACAACGGCAAGCAGGTTTTGCCGGCAAATGTGCTGAAAGCCACGCTGCAACCGGCGATTGGTTTGCCAAACGCCGCCGGAGAAGCTCTGGGGTATTGGGAGATGCTGAACCCTGCGTATGGCATGGGACGGCAGACCGCGGCCTATCGCGGACACTTGATGACGTTTCACGGAGGCGACCTTCCTGGTTTCCACTCGCAGGTCTCGTTCATGCCTAACGACAAGATTGGCGTGATCGTGCTGGTGATCAGCGATCACAGCGCGCCGCTCTACAACATCGTCAGCTACAACGTCTACGAGCGACTTCTCGGCATGGGCCAAACACCGTGGAGCCAGCGCCAACTCCAGCGCCGGCTTGCGGGCAAGAAAGCTGGCACGGAAGCGCGTGCGAAAGCCGGCGCCGACCGCGTTCCGAACACCAAGCCGTCCCACCCGTTGGCCGACTACGCGGCCGACTATGAGAGTCCGGCCTACGGCATTCTCAAGATCGGGCTCAAGAGCGACGCGCTGCAATTCGGTTTTCACGCGTTCCAGTTTCCGCTAAGCCACTTCCACTACGACCGCTTTGACACACCCGACGATGAACAATATGGCAGGTTCTCTCTCAATTTCCGGACCAATCCCCAGGGAGACATTGATAGCGCGGTGATATCGCTGGACGAAGGTGAAGTGGTTTTCACGCGCAAGCCAGAAACGCTGGAACCGGCGCTCCTCGAAAAGCTCGCGGGGGATTACATGACTCCGACCAAGTTCAAATTCCAGGTGCTCTATCAGCCCGGCGCGGGCCTTTCGCTAGCTTTTCCTGGCGGACCGCCCGTCAAGCTGATTCCCATCAAAGGTCTGAAGTTCAGAACGCCGCAATTCGCGGATGACATTTACGAGTTCGTGATGGAAAACGGCAAGGTGACTGCTCTGAAGGAGCGTAACCCGGAGGGCGAATTCACCTTCACGCGGCAATAAAGGCGGGCAGAGAAACGCTCGACGAATTCAGGGCTGGCCTTCGAAAGCTTTCCTAAGTTGCGAGGAAAGTGGTGTCTGACGACCAGCTCTAGGCGAATTGCAGACGCCTCAGCTTGATGCGGTCCGTCCGGACCTGGGCGAGGTCATAGTAGGCTTGCTGCGTGAGCCAGCTTTCGGCGCTGCCGCCAAATACCCTGGACAGCCGCACGGCCATTTCCGGAGAAATGCCGCGCCTGCCGTTGACCAATTCTGAGAGCGTAGTTCGGGTGACGCCAAGGGCAGCGGCCGCTTGGGTGATGGTGAGTCCCAATGGCTCAATACACTGGCGGAGTACAAGCCCGCCAGGATGGGGTGGATTCTTCATCGGCATGGTTCACCTCGTTTAGTGGTAATCGACATAATCCACGTCCAACGCGTCACCCTCAACAAACCGGAAAATTACGCGCCAGTTTGCACGCACTGTCACAGCCCAAAAACCTTTCCACTCGCCCTTAAGGGGATGGAGCCGGAACCCCGGCAAGTCCATATCGGAGATCAAGGCCGATGAATCCAGACGAGCGAGAATATCGCGCAGTCTCTCCGCATGCTGGGCAAGGATGCCGCGGGGGTCGTCGTTCTCATAAAGACGTTTCAGTCCTTTGTGTCGGATCGCCCGAATCACGGCTCATCGTAATGCGTTACGTAACGCATGTCAAGAGAAGGCTCTTGAGCAGTAAATCGAGATCTATGGTCTGGCAAAGGTCTCATTCCTTCGGCGCGTAGTAGCCTTTGCGAGTGAGGACCTTCAACTCGTGATCGGTAGTTTCCACTTTGAGTTTGCGGAATTTTCCATCGCGGGCACTGTTGGATGGGTAGTAGCCCAGCGTGTACTGGCTGCGGAGTTCCTGCGAGATCTGGTCAAACGCCTCATTAAGATGCTTTTCCGAATTCACCGGGATCATGCGCCCGCCGGTTTCTTCTGCCATTTTCTTGGCGACGCCGGCATTGTTGCCTTCACGCGGGTCGTAGACGAGCAGTACATGAACCACGGTGTCGGTGCGCTGCGCGGCTTCGATCGCTTCTTCCACCCGGACCTTGCTGCCGTTATCCACGGCGTCCGTAAGGACCACAATGGCCTTCCGCCCGGCTTCCGTTGAAAGTTTGTCGCCGCAAGCCAGATACACGGCGTCGTAGAAATCCGTGCCGATGGCCCCCCGCGTGGGAATCGTGCCCGGAGTGATCATCGGCCCTCCGGCGTTAATCTTTGCCCGGCGAATCGCGCGGTCCAATTGTCCGCGGTCATCGGTGAAATCGGAAAGCAGGTCCACATCCAGGTCGAAGGACATGACCAGGGCTTCGTCGCCCTTGCGAAGCACCCGGCTCAAGAAACCCATGGCGCCCTCCTGAATGGCGCCTAGCATGTACTGTTCGCTCCCGGAGGTATCGAGTAGCAGCGCCAAGGTGATCGGCATCGACACTTCCTTCGAGAAAAACGCAATCTTCTGTTCCTGATTGTCTTCGGTGATTCGGAAGTCCTCCTTCTTCAAGTCGCCCATGATTCTCTTGTTTTTATCGCGTACCGTCGCAAACAGGTTCACCAGACTTACTTGCGACTTGATCACCGGACCCTGTGAGGAGGGCTCTTGCGGCGGGGCCGGCACCGCCAGGGCCACCAGCAGCGCCAGCGCGCATACAACCAATGCTATTGTGCCCCGCGTCACAACCTTCTTTATGGAACGCATGTATACTTTCCTCTGCGAGAGATGCCCAGCCAGAAAAACCCCGCGGGGTCATTGCGCCCTGTAGGATGCCGCGAAGCGTTGCGATGGATGCGTGGGAATCACCCGCGCGGATAATGGCAATACGAAGTTTGGCTTGAGGACTATGAAAAGTCTACGAAAAACCGTGCCGATGGCGGCTGCGCTACTGGTGGCAGGGTCGTTCGCCGAGCTGACGGCGCAACAGGCTCCGCCGAGCACCGCCAGCCCTTCCTCCGCTCAGGATGCGCCATCTTCACCACAGCAGAGCGGGGCTCAGACGACGATCAGGGTTCCGGTGAATCTGGTGCTTGTTCCCGTCACCGTGAAGGACGGAGCGGGCAGGCTCGTCCCGGACTTACGCCTGGACGAATTTCGCATTCTTGAAGACAACGTCGAGCAGAAAATCGCCTTCTTCCGGGCGGATGTCATTCCCATTTCCATGGTCGTGCTTCTGGACAACGACCTGAAATCGAAGGATGCCCGGCAGGTTGGCGAGAGTGTTCGCGCCATCGTCGCCGGCATGAGCCTCAACGATGAGGCGTTCATCTGCCGCTTCGACCAGTACTTCCACCCAGGCAAGGGATTTGCGAGCGACCAGGACAAACTTCTCACGGAGTTGAAACGCACGCAGCTCGACGAGGAGCCCTCCGTGGGGCCTACCAGCGCGGCCATTGGCAACGGCCCCTCCATCAACGGACATTCCGCCACCGGGGACGCGCCAAACATCAACGGGGGACTGATAAACCTCAAGGGCCAGCCCACCAAGGCGCTGGACGACGCCGTCTATGAAGCCGCGCAGCTTCTGAAGGACCGCGACCCCGCGCGCAACCGGCGAAAGATCATTCTGCTGATTTCCGACGGCCTCAACGGGCCTAAAGCCAACAAATTTAATTACGACACCACCATCAAGGAGCTCTTGCGCTACGACATTGCGGTTTATGGCGTGGGAGTCGGCAGTGCTTTCTTCGATCGCCGATTCGAACGGCTTTCCAAATACGCTCACGCCACGGGCGGCGACGTTTACTATGGTTTGAAGAGCCGGGCGATGGAAGAGCTTTACGGTCGCGTCACGGAAGAGGCCAGAAACCAGTACATGCTGGCCTATGCGCCCGGCGGCACGGACCGCGCGAAGGAATACCACGCCGTCGAGGTGCGCGTCAGGCGGGAAGGGCTCACCATCTTGGCCCGCGAAGGCTACTACGCCGGCGCCGTGCCGCGATAATCGGCTGTTTTGGATCCTTCCAGCGTGCGTTCGCGAAGATAAAGAAACAGCGGCAGAGCCAAACTCACTCCCACCGCGCACAGCCCCGCAATCGGAAGCCAACGCAACCGCATACGGAGCTGGCGTCCTTCGACGCGCATGAATGTCAGGAGGACTACGGACGAGACCAGGACATCCAGTCCGAAAAAGGCGCTGATGCGGTTGGCGAAGAGTTGGCGGACGAGCAGGCCGAGGTGCAAGCCGTTTTCCAAAATCCACGGGATGAATTGCGAATACGGGATGCCGGCGCCAAGAAAGCAAAGGAACAAATAAATATTCTTGCGATTCACGGGATGTTCTCCAGTCCGTGTTCCGTGCAGAAATTCACTGAGAAATCCTTAGAGTGGGCTTAGGCGCTCAGGGCCTCTTCGTGCGCCGGGCAAATCGGCCGGTAGGCGCAATTGCGGCAGATGAAGCCTCGCCTGGTGGGAAATTCTCCGGCGCGAATGTCGGCCGCCACTTCCTGGACGATTTTCTGCGCCTCGTCGAGTTGCTTGGAGTCCCGCGTGGTCTCTTGCCGCTCATTGGTCTGCAAGTAATGAAACACCAGCCGCACGGGCTCCAATTCCAATATCTCTTTGACCGCCAGCGCGTACAAGCTCAGTTGCAAATCTCTTTTGGCATCCGCCTCTTTCCTGGGACGGCCCGTCTTGTAATCGACGATCTCGACGTCACGCTTGTTGCCCAATGCATTGATCTGGTCGATGCGCCCCTTGATAATGACATTGTTCTCCAGCGGCAATTCGAAGGTCTTCTCCTGCTCCAGCGCTTGCGGCGGTTCCGCCATCATGCCCGCATGAAACACGCGCAACTGTTCGAGTCCGTCCTTCTTGTATTCCCCTTCCTGATATTCGTCTTCAAATCCTTTCGAATTCCACTCCGTCTCAAAGATCCTGCGCACTTCGTCGAACGGCAGCTTCACGCCTTTGCGCAATTGGTCCATAAAACGTTTGATGGTCGTGTGCATTACGGCCCCGAAAGTCATCGCCGCCTTCGGCCCTTCCCGCAGCGACCACAAATACCCGAACAGATACCGTTGCGGGCAGGTTCGGTAGCCGCTCAACGCCGAAGGGCTGAGTGTCAGCGGCTCCGCCGACGGTGGATGAAACTCCTCCGCCCAATCCGTGATACGCGAAAAAAACTTTGCCGGCTCGGCTGCAGCGGGGAAGAGTTGCGCGTCTTGCCGATGGTCTTCCCGTTCCTGATCCCCTCTCGCAGGTGGCAGCTTTGGCATGAGTTGACGCACGTCTTGCCGTTTTACAGCCGGGTCCATCACGATGTCTTCGATGAACACCGGCACTTTTCCTTTTTTCTCCGTCACCGTTGTGATGGTCAGCCGCTCTTCCGCGCGCGTCAGCGCCACGTAAAACAGCCGCCGCTCTTCCTGGATATGAAACTGTTCCGCCGGGCTGCCTTCTTTCATAAGCTCCACCGGGAATTCGAAGACGCGCGGCCGCTCGGTGGCCGGAAAAGCGCGGTTGTTCACCCGCAATAGGAAGACCTGTGGAAACTCGAGGCCCTTCGCTCCATGGACGGTCATCAACTGCACCGCATCCGCCGGCGCATCGTCTTCCAGGCTCACCACTCCGCCAGCCTGAGCGTAGTAATCCAGATATTCGATAAACTCCGCCAGACCACGCGTTTCGCTTTTTGGTTCCCACTCCTTCATAAATTCCGCCAGCCGCGTGACGTACTTCCGGTCGTGTTCCTTCGCGCTCTTTATCTCCAGCCACTCCGTCACGCTCTCCAGAATCTCGCGCGCGGTGCAGCGCTTGAGAGTTTTTCTCTGCGATGAAACGAACTCGACCAGTTGCCCGAGCGCCGCATGCGAACCGTCGAAGGCCAATTCCCCCTGGGGCAGTTGTAAGAGGTCATAGATCGCGTTTTTCTCTTTTCGCGCACGCGTGGCCAGGCGCACCAAATCTGCCGCTTCCAGGCGCCATGCCGGCGCTGCCAACACACGCGCGCAGGCAATGTCGTCGTACGGCGCCGCGATCAGCCGCAGGTACGCGAGCACATCCCTTACCAGGGGATGTTCCAGAATGGAGAGTCTCGTGATTACAAACGGAATCTTTCGCCGCGACAGCTCTTCCACCAGATGATCCCGGTGCGCGTGCTGGCGGTAGAGCACAGCGAAATCCTTCCAGCGCCGCCCCGCTCCGTGAATGCGTTCCAGTTCGCTAGCCACCCATCGCGATTCTTCCTCTGGAGTTGCCAGCTCCACGATGCGGATCTTTTCACCCGGCGGCTTGTTAGGAGAGAGGACTTTCTTGGGGAAGTCGGCGCTCACGGCATTCTGCCCGATCACTTGCATCGCCACGCGCAGGATGTTCGGCGTCGAGCGATAGTTCTCCGTCAGGGCCACTCGGAACCGTGCGGAGTCCTGGCCTTCTTTCCATCCCGCAAATCGTTCCAGGAATAACTTGAAACTTCCGAAAGAAGCTCCGCGGAACCTGTAAATTGCCTGGTCGTTGTCTCCGACCGCGACGATATTCTTTGTGGGCGCGGCCAGCAGCTCCAGCAAGCGGAGTTGCGCGATGTTGGTGTCCTGAAATTCATCCACCAGGATGTAGCGGTATTTTTTCTGCAGAGCCTCGCGCAGTTGCTCGTCCCGCTCCAGCAGGGCAACCGCTCCGGTGATCAGCGACCCAAAAGAAACGCGATTTTTTTCGCGCAGCAATTCTTCGCTAGCCCGGTAGGCGCGCGCAAGCTCCTGCTGTAACGCCACCGTCTCCAGCCGTTCCGCGAGGGTGTCATCGTCCAGTGCATCGCGTTCGGCTTCCAGGCGCTGCGCCAACTTAGCGGCGTATTGCTGATAATCTTCGCTGGACACCAGTTCGTCCTGGCAGCGCGAAAAAAACTCCACGAAATCGTTCAGGAATTGCCCGGGATCGGCCAATCTCCTGTATTTCTCCAGACGCAGCCGCCGAATATTCCGCCGAAGCAGGATCCAGTGATCGAATTCGTCCAGCATCAGCCGTTGCGGGTCGGCCTCCGCCAGCAGCGTTTCGCAGAAGGAATGAAACGTCGCCAGCGTCACCGCTTTGCCGCGTTCGCCCGTGGCCTTCACCACGCGGGTCTTCATCTCGCCGGCGGCTTTCTTTGTGAAAGTCAGCCCGAGAATGTTTTCGCCGGAAAGGCTTTCATCGGATTGCAGGAGGTGCCGTATACGTTCCGTAATGACGCGCGTCTTCCCGGTTCCCGCGCCGGCAATCACCAGCAGCGGTCCGTCGCCGTGGGTGATCGCGCGCCTCTGCGCCTCATTGAGCTTCAGCCCGCTCTCTTTCAGCGGCTCCATGTCAAACAGCGTCGCCATGATTCAAGAAGGGTATCGGATTTCCAGGCGAAGAGGAAGCGAAGAGTGAAGAATCGAGGAATTGACCCGAAGATTGCTTCAGTTTTTTTCTAGCGTTGCGACTTCTCGCTGGAGGCAACCTGCTTGTTGAATTCGGCCGATTTCCTCTTGGGGATCGTGAGCGATTTCCATTTATCGCCAGCGAAGTGCCGCGCGAGGTAAACAATTTGCCCTACATGATAGGAATAGTGAGCGACTTGGCGGTTGATCGCTTGCATTACGGAATGCGGTTCGGTGCGAATGGTTATTGTTCGGGTTAGATCGGAATCGCTCAGCGGCTCCAGCGCGCCGAAAAGGTGTTTCCAACCGCGCTCCCACATTTCCAGCAATTCCGCGCGCCTCGTTGGTGGCGCTTCGAATTCGGTGTCGCGGTTGCGGTCCGGCTTCTCGCCGTCGCTGATAAGAAAATCCGTCCAACGCGAGCGCATGTTTCCGGCCATATGCTTCACGATGATGCCGATCGAATTGGATTCGGCCTCGAGAGTCGTGAACAGGGCTTCGTCCGGGCACTGCGTCATGGCCCGTTCGCCAAGCTTTTTGTAATAGCGGAATACGTCAGCAGAATCTTTCAGGTAAGATGTGGTGAATTGGTGCGCCATACTTTCATTCTGTCCCCTCTCTGCGGCCTGTCAAGCTCGCCAGTGGAGGGCCCGCCTTGGTGGCCCGAATAGCAGGTTACCAAATGCCGTGCCCGCGCAACTAAGCAGGGCAGAGTTCGCGGGTCGAAGCAATGGACTCGCGGGTGGCCGAAAGAAGTCCTTGACAATTCGCTTTTTGTTCGCCTAATATTCGTGCGCTGAAATCTCGAATCTCGAAAGGAAGGAAATCATGACCATTGGACAAGTGATGCTTGGTGAGTTCGACCAGGAGATGCAGAACACCCGCAAAGTCCTGGAACGATGTCCCGATGAAAAGTGGAACTGGAAGCCGCACGAAAAATCCGGCACCGTCGGCTGGCTTGCCGGCCACGTAGCGACGATGGTGGAATGGCTGCCCATGACGATCAAGACCGAGGAACTGGATTATGCGCCTGTGGGCGGGCCTAGTTTTCAGCCGCCAAAAATTGAAAACCGAAAGGAATTGCTCGCGGTGTTTGACAAGAATGTCGCGGATGCCCGCGCAGCGCTAGCTAGCGTGAGCGACGCAGAAATGATGAAGAATTGGAGGCTGCTCGCGGGCGGCCAGGAAATTTTCAACATGCCGCGCATCGCATGTATTCGGGGCATGGTGATGAACCACCACGTTCATCATCGCGCGCAGCTTACCGTGTATTACCGCCTAGTTGGCGTTCCCGTGCCGGGCCTCTATGGTCCGAGTGCGGATGAAGGTCAGCCGGGCGCGGCGGAAGCCGCCGCGAACTGAGTTCGGAATAATCTTCCGAGGGCGGAGAATTTCTCCGCTCTCGGAGTTTTTCCTCCCGCGCAGCTTCGTTTTTCCCATCGCGCTATAATAGAGGCCGCCGCTCGTTCGGAGGCTTTTTATGAGCACGGAAACTCCCGTCATTTTGTCCGCAGTTCGGACGCCCATCGGAAAATTTCAAGGCGGCCTTGCCGGATTCTCCGCCCCGGAACTTGGCGGCAAAGCCGTGGCTGAAGCGATTCTCCGCGCGGGTCTCGATGCAAATCAAATCGATGAAGCCATTCTCGGCAACGTGGTGCAGGCGGGGCTCGGCCAGAATCCGGCGCGGCAGGCGGCGCTCAAGGGTGGCTGTAATCCCCGCGTGGCCGCGATGACCATCAACAAAGTTTGCGGCTCGGGACTGAAAGCCGTAGCTCTCGCCGCGCAGGCGGTGCAGCTTGGCGAATCCGAAATCGTCGTGGCCGGCGGGATGGAGTCCATGTCGAATTGTCCTTATCTGCTGCCGCAGGCACGCACTGGTTATCGGATCGGCGATGGAAAGGTTGTGGATTCGATGATCGCCGACGGGCTCTGGGACGTTTACGAAAATTTTCATATGGGCATGACCGGGGAACTCGTCGCCGAAAAGTACGGAATCACGCGCGAAGAGCAGGATAAGTTCGCGTTTGAGAGCCACCAGAAAGCTGTGCATGCGCGTAAGTCTTGTTTTTTCGAAGCGCAGATTCTGCCGATCGAAGTACCGCAGAAAAAAGGCGAGCCGATCGTCATCAAGTACGACGAATCTCCCCGCGAAGACACCAGCATGGAAGTGCTCGCGAAGCTGAAGCCGGCGTTTAAAAAAGATGGCACCGTGACCGCGGGAAACGCGCCGGGAACGAACGACGGCGCGGCGGCGCTGATTGTCACCAGCGAGCGCAACGCGTCGCGGCTGGGCAAACAGCCGATCGCGCGAATCGTCGCGCAAGCCGTCAGCGGCGTTGAACCCAAGTGGGTGATGATGGCGCCGGTCGATGCCGTGGAAAAGCTGCTCGCGAAAACGGGCTGGGACCACGACAAGAATGTCGATCTTGTGGAGCTGAACGAAGCGTTTGCCGTTGCCGCCATCGCGGTGACGCGGCAGCTCAAGCTCAATCCCGAAAAAGTCAACGTCAATGGCGGCGCTGTCGCGCTCGGCCATCCCATCGGCGCCAGCGGCGCGCGCATCCTCGTCACACTGCTCTACGAACTACAACGCCGCAACCTTAAACGCGGCATCGCCGCCCTATGCCTCGGCGGCGGCAACGCCGTCGCACTCGCCGTCGAACGTTTCTGATCGCGCATAGACATTTTGCTTAGAGCGAATTCTGCACGGCTGGCTGTGCGTTCCCCGCTGCTTTCAAATCATTGCCGCAATACGGGCAGAACTTGTCGGTTTCCGCGAGTTCGTGCTTGCACTGCGGGCAGGAGGGATGCAGGTTGCATTTGCAGTTGGGACAGAAGTTAAAGCGCGCGCCGACGGTGTTTCCGCATTGCGGGCAGGGATACGGCATCGGTTCGCGCATCAGAAAATAGATGACAAAACCGATGAAGCCCCAGGCGGGAAGAAGAATGATGACTAGAATCGTCCACAAAGCAGCGCTCATTCCGCGGCGTGAGGCATCGCGGTTGACGTAGGCGACAAAAAAGATG
>WNFT01010150.1_pt1 | contig 12940 bp, 14 predicted proteins | sample 5400191 | NCBI WGS metagenome assembly WNFT01 (sample SAMN13153359, study PRJNA577476) | soil metagenome | isolation source: 80 cm saprolite under Madrone tree | place: USA:California | collected 2016-06-14
GGGAGTCAGGCTTGGAGCGAGGTCTTGGGACTACGCGAGGATTTCAAGTCCCATCTGTCATGGGTTATGGGGCTGGGTCATCTTTCGGATACGTTTTCTCGTCATGCGGTTCCGAACTATCTCGTTCGAGTCTTGCATCCCTTATCGCAGAGTCTTCGTGTGAATCTTCTCCTGGGTATGTTGCCGGACTGTTTTTTGGAGGTGCGGGCATTAACGGAGCAATTAGCACGGGCGTTCCAAGCGGATCTAAAGTTCTCCAAGGAGTCCTCGTTTACCAGTAAATTGTCCCGGTTGGATGTTCGAGAGCCGAGTCTCTACAAGCTGACTGGGGAAACGGATACGAGTGTTCTGCCTTTGCTGTCGGAGCTGGGTCATGGGTGGGTTCGGATGGACCAGCCTTTGACTGGTATAGGTGCTTCCCTGCCTGTTTCAGCCGCATCAATCACGTACACGACACGGGATATTCCTGAGCTGTTGCGGCTTACATCGGCTGTGAAGCGTTTCCGGGAGTTGTTGTCTAAGACGATGAACCAGTGGTCGTCCAAGCTGGATAGGAAGGATTCGCCTCCCGCTTCTAAAGGGTCTTGAGAAGACAACCCTTCAATAGACTCAAAGCCTTCCAGTCCTAGAGAATACTTTCACTCCTCACTGTGAGAGATAAGCGAACTCGGGCCGGCGGTACATAGATGTGTTATGACTGCTGAAGTGTTAGATATTCAAGACTTAGACGGCGTTGGTCCGGTTACTGCTAGCAAGCTCCGGGAAGCAGGCTACGATTCTATCTCGGCCCTCGCCATCGCCCCTATTCGTGAGCTTGTCGAGAAAGCTGGTCTCGAGAGTAGCGTTGCTCACAAGATCAGTAAGGCTGCTCGCGAAACCATCCAGACGGATTTTGTTACGGCTAAACAGTTATGGGAGCGACGCAAGACTCTGCTCCGTCTCAGCTTCGGATCGAGCAACCTCAACACTCTGTTGGGTGGTGGACTTGAGACACAGGCTATCACCGAGTTCGTTGGCGAATTCGGAGCTGGCAAATCGCAGATCTCTATGAAACTGAGTATTCAGACTCAGCTTCCCGCCGCAGAGGGTGGACTGGAGGGGAAGGTTCTCTTCATCGATACTGAGGGCACCTTTGCGGCCCAACGAGTATTCCAGATGGCCCAGGCTAGTGGTCAGGATGCTGACAAGATTCTTGATGGCATCATCTACAGCCGTGTTTACAATAGCGACCATCAGATACTGACCGTTGATCACGCTTTCAAGATCTGCAAGGAAGAAAACATCAAACTGCTTGTTGTCGATTCTATCCTCTCACACTTCCGCGGCGAATATATTGGCCGAGAGTCCCTCAGCGAACGACAGCAGCGTTTGAACAGCCATCTCCACAAACTCCTCCGCATCGCTCAAGCCCTCAACCTCGCAGTCGTCGTCACAAACCAGGTGCAGGCTAATCCACAGGCCTTCTTCGGCGATCCTATGCGCCCTGCAGGCGGGAACATCATGGCTCACGCATCAACCCATCGTATTATGCTCAAAAAGTCCAGTCAGGGACTACGGGTCGCCAAGGTCATAGATTCACCCTATCTGCCGGAATCCGAGACCTACTTCCGCATCACGGAGAAGGGTGTGGAAGACGCTGTCCCACGCAATAAACGCGACGAATAGGACCTTTACAATGAGCCGAAAGCATGGGGACTCGACACACCGCTGAACCTCTACAGTCCAAGATCTGGCAGCTAGACCAGGACCAGTCAAGCCCTCAAGGCTTTCTGTACAACTGCAGCCTATGCGATGAAATACTAGTTCTCTCGAAACCGTTCATCAATCCCCGCAAGATCCAGCTTACTTTCTCGAACATCTGTCCCGGGTGCGGTTTCGAGCTTGACAAAACCCTGAAAGTACAAACGTCAACTCTACCATCCGGAAGACGATTTCTTACGAATCAGGTTTGCAAAGACCCCGAACAACTGATCGAACCTGGTGAGTCGTTTGAGGCTAGACTGAGTAGAGGAAGCACACTGCTCCGAGATGTCCGATCGGATCTTCCTTCCGGGATTGAACTGCTTGATGAAACCCTTGTTCTCCGCTTCGGCCAGCTAGTCACTCTACAGGGCGTAGCGTCCAACGGTCTCAGCCATCTCTTGTGCGTCCGAGCAGTCTATCCTCTTCCACCAGGACTGGATAGCGATGTCGTGTTTGTTGATGGGGGAAACGTTTTCGACGCGTATACGGTATCTCGGCACGCTTTCAGCCTCGACCTTGATCAGGAGAGGACGAAGCTGCGGATTCATCTCAGCAGAGCCTTCACCCATCACCAGCTGAGCGGTTTCATCACTGAACGGCTCGCGGGGGCAATTGACGAGTGTGATGCCCGGCTGGCGATCGTATCGGATATTACTAGTCTATATTGCGATCCGGATGTAAAGGAGAAGAGGGAAGCGCTCGATCTCTTCTCCAAGAATATTCGTTCCTTGGCCACTCTTGCCGAGCAAAGAAACATGATCATTGTCGTCACGAACTTGCAGTCAAGAAGCAAGCCTATGGATGATGTTCTAGCTAGAACAGCTCACGTCTCAGCAGTACTACAGGACAACGGAGCACATACACAGCTGACTGTTACGAGGCATCCATTCATCCCGACAGGCAAGACGGAGATCGCGACCCTGGACAACCAGACACTGACAAGATACCTCTAGAACCGCCTATTCGAGAGAAACCACTTTCACTAGCCAGTCCGGACTCGCCTCTCTTGCGTCGCGAGGTGCGCTGTGCAAGACCCCCTTTCTCCAGAGAAAATCTTCTGTCTGGCAATGATTATGGGCGAGACAGGCGATTCAGGGCACAATCCACGCTTGGATCACATGCTGTTTTAACGAGTCGTCAAGAACGATTTGCTATGCAATTAAGGGGGGCTTCCAGATTCGAGATCAGGGCTTATTCCGGGCGATTTTCTAGCAGCGGTGCTATGAAACGCTCTTGGAGAAGTGCTGGCCGTTTCATCTCGGTTCTTTTGAAGATACATCGAAGGTATTTCGTATCATAGCCGAGGGGTAAGAGTAGGTTTGCTGCTGACGAACAGAGAAGGTCCACGTACCGCTCCGAATCATAGATTGTGCTTTCATCAACAATCTCAGGCGGGACAGCCGTGCGGGTCCGGTCACTGGTTAGGATGTAGCTGACCTGCTGCCCCGCATGCACAGAACCTCCCTGCGCAACAAGATGTCTCGCAGCTATCGCCTGGGGAACCTGGTGAGTGTACTCGTCCGGATTCTTGCTCAAGTTCCTCACTATCACAAGATCCTCCAGCGGAACAGTGCCGTTTCGTAGCGAGCCCACGAATTTTTCTAGGATCTTGAGAGCGTTGGGGATCAGTAGTCTGAACTCGTTTGAGTCCCGAGCCTTGGTGAGGATATCAAGCATTTCGGTCTGGCACTGTCGAACGATATCGGGGGTATCGTGTCTTCGAAGGTCTATTCCGCGAACCTTGAGTTTTCCATCTTCGAAAATGCCATAGTACCGGTTTAGCACTCCGACCTTCGAGTCTGTTTTTGAACTGAGAAAAACAATCCACTTGTATATTCCCTCGAAAGAAATAGGCAGTCTAAGTTTTTCACGGATGACCTTGCAGAGGTCTTCGTACTCGCTTCTTGTCGCTTCTTGCTTGCGGAGCCAGAACGAATCGACTATCCCATGGACAAGCGTGAAACGGCGAGCCTCAGCCAGAGCCGCAGCCTCTCTCAGAACCTTTCTGCTGAACGCACAGGTCGCAATGTGAGCATCTATCTTTCCAAAACGAGCATTCTTGAAACCAAGATAGCCGAATGAGCAGACCAGGATCCACTTGAGCGCAGACTGGCGCTGGTCATAATGCGTCTTCGACTCCTCGTCCACCGCGGCTTTCTTGGCAGCCTTGTACCGTGCTCGTTTGTCGAGGAGGATTTTCAGGGAAAGAGGAACGATGCCTGCCGATCGCTCGCAGATATTGAACTCGAGCTCTGGAACACGGTTCGCGGAATCAGGACAACAGGTGCAGTTGACTGTTTCACCGCTAAGATTCATCTTGGTCATGAGTGTCGGATAGAGGCTGGCAAAGTCTAGCTCTCCAACATGATCATGAATCCCGATATCAGGCTCGTAGATGAATCCCCCGCGATCGGCGGTTACCAGTTCGCCGCTGTTCTTCAGTTCTTCAGGCTGATTCTTGTTCCATGGAATGAGGACGTCTCGCTTGACAGCGTGGTATAGCTGGAGGCTTGTCATGTTGGTGCCGATGGTCGCACGGCTGGCCCTCTGGATCGGCATGATGCAGGTCCTTGAGACCTCGAACAGGCCCTCAAGGCCGCAGTCGGCGCTCACGTAGGCGTTTCTCTGGTCGACGTGCAAACGGCCCAAAAGCCGAGCAGCTGTATCACGATACAATATCTTGCCGTAGGAGAAGTAGCTGTGGCCTTGAACCTCATAGACTCGAAGAGGCGAGATGTCTCGGCCAAGGATCAGCCGGTCGAGAATTCCAAGCTCTTGAGCCCTACGAGCAAGATACGGGAAAATGAAAGAATCACCACCTTGGGTTACGATCACGTCAGGGTCTTCGGCCCTGAAGGCTTGTACTAACCCTAGTATCTTGTCTACTTCATCGCCCGAGTCTATGGCGAGTGTTTCGTTTTTGTCACGGGTAAGGTGGACTGATGATAGTTTATCCTCGAAGCTCCGGACTTTCCTGATCTTCTCAGTCTTGATCTGAAGTTCGATTTCTCTTAGGGGTGGTAGTTGATAATCAATCGATTCTCGTGAGTCTTTGAGAGTCCAGTTAACTCCTCTACTGTTTTCTTCTGCTTCAACAAATGCGAGGGGGAAGAGGCCTTTGTGATACAGATACATCTGTGGAGAGGGAATGTCGATATCATAGAAGCGGAACTTGGAATAGCGGCCGACCTGTTCGAGTTTCCTAGCCAATCCAACTGCGTCTCGGTCTCCCTCAACTTCGACCTCTAAAACTCTCGATCGTTCACGATCGGCAGCTTTTTCGTACATCTCTACGAAAATAGCGTTTTCAAGACCGGGGCGACAGGCGAGATCTAAGAGATCCCGATAACTTCCACCTACACGGATTTTTGGCTTCCACGGATCAGTGAGTCTTACACAGCTACCATCGGTTTTCTTTAGCCATACAACCATCTGGCCCGCTTTGTGGTAGAGATCGAGAATCCAGCCTGTATGCTTCAAGCCCTGTAGCCCGAAGCAACGCCAGCCTGGGCTGGGTCTAATCCAAGAGAGAGAAGCGAATGGAGGGAATGAAACTATTCGTTAAACAACACGAGCGTTGACTTGGCAAAAGCCCAATAACCCTGCTTGAAAGGAGAAACCCTGTCCGAGGAGCAGCTGGAGCGTGATGCCTGGAAACCCGAAAAGTTCCTGGCATAACACTGCCATGACTCTACTGATTCTAGCATCTCTCGCCATGTTCGGAACTATCGCCTATACCATCGCTCTTCAAGAGATCACGAACTCCGCGATCTCCTACATTACTGGTCTCCTCATCAGCGTCACGGGCATTCTACTCGGGCTGTCAGGACTCACACCGCAATCGAAGTCTCTAGAGAGAATGAAGCTGCAAGTCACGCTTACAATAACCACTCTCCTGTGGCTGGTCGCTGTCGTCATGGTCGCCCAGACAGCTACGCCGTTCACATTCGAAGCCTCTACGGCCATTCTGCGATATCTCTTCCTGGTAGGAATTGCACTCTTCACCATTCTCGTTGTAATGTACTCCACCACTACAATAGAAGCGACAAGGCAACGGCTCATTGCCGAGCTAGCGGCGAAGTCGAACCAGCCCGGAAGAGCCACTGGCTAAGCAAGAAAGGGTGAGCCTAGTTAGGGATGATTGTCAGGCCGGCGGGAATTACCGCCAAAAAGCCCACCAAGGCTTCATCTCGGCAGCGACAAGCCCCAAGACGCCGGCGACGAGTACGAGTAGCACAGCGATGCCTGCGCTTCCTGTCAACACGAACAGAATTATTCCGGCGAGCAGTGTCATGATCCCGCCGAGTTTCCGAATGCCGGTGTAGATGAGCCAGCCTCCTAGTATCGCGCCTAGCCCGAATAGGAAGACGAGGCTGTTGACGGCGAGTGAGCCGATGCTCAGATGTCCAAGTCCACCGAGGGCTGACAGGACGACGAGTACGCCACCGATTAGTGCTAGGACGAACGCTACGAGAGACAGTAGCCTGTGCATTTTCAAAGGCATCTTCAACCTCATATGGACGAAACCTGTCTGGCCCGGATAATAATTCAACAGATTTGAACAGAGAAGCAGCGCTGATTCTTGATCAGAGATAATCGCCGGTGCGAGGAAGGCGGTTATTCGATTAACCGCTATTGATCTTCTTGGTCCAACTCGCGAGTGTTTCCAAGATCTTCTTCAATGTCTCTCTGGTTTGTGGATCTTTGAGCTTGAGATCGCTGTCGAACGCGTCTTGCGCGCGTGCTAGGAGGAGCTGTGGCTGGTTGATCGCATACATGTTCAGATCAACTAATATCTGGCGGAGGTGAAGTTGAGCCCGGGCTCCTCCACGGAGGCCCGACGACGCACTCACGATAGCTGCAGGTTTCCCGTCCCAAGAGTTGTCTCCTCCAGGCCGGTTAGCCCACTCGATCGCGTTCTTCAACACTGCAGTGATCGTATAGTTGTGCTCGGGTGTTGCGAATAGTATCGCGTCGGATTGTCTGATCTTCTGTTTGAACAATCGCACTTCCGCGGGCGGGTCTCGCTCATGATCCTGTGTGAAAAGCGGGAAGCGCGAAACGTCAAAAACCTCCAAGCTAGTATTGTCCGGAAGCATCTCCTTTGCCGCTTCGAGGAGGCCCCAGTTGTAGGATCCCTTGCGGTTGCTGCCTGATATTCCGAGTATTTTCATCATGTGCGATTCCGTGTTACGATGTTTCTCCGGGGGCGAACTTGTTCTCTCTTCTTAGTTTGCGGTTTGCCGCAATAGGAGATGGCTGTCGCCGAACTCGTGCCAGAGATACCGGTTCCGAATTGCTTCAGTGTAAGCTCTCTTGACGCGGGCGAGGCCTGCGATGGCGCTGAGCATTGCTAGATGGCTTGTGATAGGATCGTGTAATCCGGTTAGAAGTCCGTCGATGACGTGGACGCTGGTTCCGGGGTGGATGTAGAGGCCGGTGGCGCCAGAGCAGGCGCGAACTCCCTTGGGTGTCCAAGCTGTCTCAAGAGCGCGCACAACGGTTGTTCCCACAGCTATGACGCGGCCGCGGCGAGCATGTGTTGCATTGACAGCGTTCGCGGTTGCCTCGGGGACCTTGAAGACCTCGGGGTAAAGAGCCTGGTGTTCTACAGTATTATCTTCAATCTCCAAGCTGGAGACGCCTGTGTGAAGGATTACTCCAACGATTCCGATGCCCCGTTCGCGAAGTGTATCGAGAACGTGTGGTGTGATCGGCCGTGCGGCACTCGGCATCTCGACACTCCCTGGAAATCGCGAGAAAAGTGTCTGATAGTCTGACATCGGGTACGCTGGCGCGTAGCTGTAGTGGATTGGCTCACCGTGCTTCGCCATCAGAAGGCTGGCTGGAGTATCGAGTCGAGTTAACCAGAGTCTCGGGATTCCAGGATACGGTTGGAGCAGTACGGCTTTTGCCTCGCCGATCTGCAGTGTCTCGTTTATGTTGAGTGGGAGTGGGCCGGGCCTTGACGGGCTCCATCGTGGCTCCGCGAGCCAGAGGTCGTCAGTGAACCGAGTTGAGAGGTTAAGCCGGATCTCGCCCAGGCGGCTGGTGGCTGGAAGGCTTGCTGGTAGAGTTGCACTCTCGTTGACAACTAGCAGGTCTCCTGGGTGGAGGAGCCATGGCAGTTCGGTGAATGCGTGGTGAGTGTTGCCTTCAGGCGTCGATACTATGAGACGAACGTCGTCCCGGTCATGTCCCCGCATCTCGGGTGGAGCGGAGGCGAAGAGTTCGGTGGGACGATCGAATAAGAGTTCGGAGCGGTTCAAGCTGGCATCTCCCAGAGGGTTCCCTGTGCCTGATAGCGCATCCCTGTGATCCGCCCGGGGTCTTGGCTGACGAGCCAGGCCCAGAATGGGAGCGTTATCTCTGGCAGAGGACGGTCGGAGATATCTTCATCTCGAAAGGCGTCCTGATGCATGCGCGTCCGCATGTCGCCTGGGTCAACGCTGACGACGGAGATGTGGCGAAGCTTGAGTTCTGACGCCAGTGTTTTCGAGGCGAGGTCGAGGGCAGCCTTGCTTGATCCATAGATTCCCCAGCGCTCGTAGCCTCCCTGGCTTGCGTCGCTCGAAATATTGACGATCAATCCTCGGGTCTGTTCTAGCTGGGGGAGAGCCTCTTGGATCAGTGCGAGTGGTGCGACGAGATTTGTTTGAGTTCGGGACGCGGGATCTCACCGAGATCGGAGGCGTTGTTCACAAGCAGGCTGAGACCACCGATCGCGCTCGTCTGTTGCAGCAAATGAGTCCTGTGTACGGGATCCGTTATGTCACCGGGAATTGCGACAACTCTTACGCCGGTGCTTTCAAGAGAGTCAGCAACGTCATCAAGCTCGGCCGCGGTTCGGGATGTGATGACTATTTTGTGTCCTTGGCCCGCAAGGAAAGTGGCTAGGATGCGGCCGAGGCCGCGGCCGGCGCCTGTTACAAGAGCGACACCCTTCACTCAGGGGTCCTCCGTTTCGGTGTGACCAAGAAGCGACAGACGTTACCTCCCGCGACGACTCGGTGCGTAGTCTCAACGTTCGCGTCCAAAACCTTTCGGAATAACTCGTTCTCAACTCTGCATGCTTCCCAATAGTTCTCAGCAACTGCAAGTATTGGACAGTTGTGTTCTAGGATCTCAAACTTTGACGGTCCTGCTTGACGGTCTTCGGCCATGTAGCCTTCGCGATCGCGGAGTCCTGCTAGCTGGTGGACGCGTTCGGCTAGGGTCTCAGCTTTCACTTGATCGCGGTATCCTGTGAGTGTTTCGGCTTGTCTGCGGCGTAGCGCTTCTTCGACTGCTTTCCGTCCGAGTTTTTCTTCAATGTATGCTAGGGCGGCGCAGGTTACGCCCGCGTAGGCTCGCGGGAAGAGTGAGGTTGCGGTTGGGGCAAGTCGCAAGGCCAGGCGAGGCCTGCCGGTCGCGCCACGGACGGGAATGCGTTCAATCAGTCCTCTCTCTTCGAGCTCTTGGGCGTGTTTGTGAATCGCCATTTTTGAGATGCGGAGGCGTCCGGCGAGTGTTTGGAGATCCGACTGGCCTTCCCGTTTGAGGATCAGGAGGATCTCGCGCTTGGTGGATCCGAAGACTGGATTGTTTGCTGGAGGATCGGGTAGTGGAATGATCATTACGGTATTCGTTGTCTGGAAAGTATTTCAACTTACGGGCTTACAAAGTTTCGAAAAGCCCGGACTTACTACTCTCGCGTCGCGAGATGCTCTGTGCTATAGCCCCTACCATGTTCTCTAGTGAAAATTTTCTATCTGGCATGGATAATCGGCGAGACAGGCTGATCAGGGCGCAATCCGGGCTTAGGTGATAAGGCAAAAAGACGGGAAATCTAGGAAGATTCCTGAACGATTTCCGGGCGAGAATCGGGTCGTATCCCAGATTTGAGATCAGGGCTTATTCTGGGCCCGTTCTCCCTCTAGATGGAAGGATTATGATAGGGGATTGCTTGGAAACGTGGAGAGATGTCTGAAAAGAAACGCGTGCCTCCATGGGAACGCGCCCAGTTAAGCTTCACACTGGCCGAACGTAGACGGCTCCGGAAAGTCGAAGAGAACGAGCGCCCGGGCAAAACGCGATTATTGGATCTGGAAGAGAACAGGAAACGGCTGGCGGAGATTAGGAAACACTTCTGCTCGGATTGCCAACGCTACATACGTAGCGACCAGCTGACGAGAGAGGAGAGAAAGATCGGTGAAGAACAGGGATTCTGCAAGTGCGCAAAAAACACGCCCAAACCCTGACCTCAACCGCCAGAGAGAGCGGTGCCTGACCTTTCAGGTTTCTACGATTTCAAGGCTGCGCCGCAGCTGTGGCAGTAGTTCTTCCCAAGAAATAGAGTGTTACAGACGGGGCATCGGAGTCTAGTCCCACAATGACTGCAGTACTTCCAACCGGCTTGTTGCATGTGACCGCAGACTGGGCAAGTGTCCTGCGGTTGAGGTGGAACCAGTAGCAGTAAGCCCTGCGTCGTTGCCAGCTGCACCGCTTGTCCGGTTGGGCCTTGTCCGTTTCCCTGCATCGGCTGATGGGCATGCATTCCTGTTATAGATCGATGCCTCCCTGGCTCAAATAGATTCTTGAGTAACACGAGCCTTACGATTGACGACGGAAGCAGCATAGCGTCGGTGCCAGGCCTTGAGCTCGGAGGATTATGAATCGCCTGAGCAGCTACTGCTCTCTGATCCTGTACGCAGAAAGGCGCTTGAGTTGTTTGAACACGAGCAGGAAGCAACAGGGGAAGAATACAATTTTGGAGAGCTGTTTGCACGAATACTTTGGGAGAGAGACTGGACAGACAAGCTAGCCTCGACCATCGAAAAGATCCGAAACCGATTCCATCTACGCAACACAGATACGGAACTTTCCGTGGAGCTCAAGGTACTCATTCCTGACATGAATGAAGTAGCGAAAGCCTTTGATGAGATGACTAGTGGCTACAAAGAATTCATACGAACAGTGCTACAAGCGAAAAATCGCTGGCAAGAAGACGGATGAGAAAACCCTCCGGCTGAGGATATTCTAGTCCTGCCCGGACTGGCAGCACAGATTGCAGGCCCTGCCTCGCTGCTCGCATGGCTCTTGTTATCGCTGGCAAGCTACCCACTCGCATACACTTTCGCTAGCTTGTCCGCTCGAAAGCCAGAGTCAGGTGGAGTCTACTCGTTCGCACGCGAAAGCTTTGGATCGCAGATGGCCGACGCGGTCGGCTGGCTCTTCATCGTCTGGTACGTTACCGGTGCTCCCGTTGTCACCGTAGTCGCTGCTTCCTATCTCTCATACGCGATCCCACTGGGCAAAACAATGATCTACGTTGTTGCGGCGATGATAATTCTGGGAACATTCCTGATCAACTATCGGGGTATCGTCGTCAGCGGGAAAGTTCAGCTCGCGGTCATAGTTGCGATTGTGGGACTGCTCCTGACAGCAGTTATCGCCTCAGCGCCACTGGTTCGTGTCGAGAATTTCACTCCGTTCTTCCCAAACGGGATTCTGCCGATCGGGGTCGCTGCAGCATTGATCTTCTGGTCTTACCTTGGTTATGAGAACGTGTCTAATGTTGCTGAGGAGTTCAAGAACCCAGAGCGAGACTTTCACAGAAGTATCGTTCTCAGTGTCGTCGTGATCAGCGCGCTATATCTTTCAGTCGCTATAGCGACCGTAGGGACCCAGGCGTACAGAGCTGGCGGCAGTGTAGCTCCATTCGCTGCAATCCTGTCCAACGCCCTCGGCGTCTACGGTGGCGTCAGTACCGGTGTTCTGGCGGTCTTCATAATATTCGGAACCGTCAACGCATACACAACCGGCATGTCCAGGGTCATTTACTCCCTGGCCAAAGAAGGAGGTCTTCCGAAATCGGTGGCCCGAATCCATCCAAAGACAGGGGTCCCCCATATCTCCCTAGGCTTGCTCTCCGGATTCTCTCTGATCACGTTGGTAGCTTCGTATTTCTTGAATATCGATCTTCAGACGGCGCTCTTGATTCCAAGCGGTGCAGCAATCCTTGTCTACGTGATTGGCTCTGCATCTGGAATACGACTCCTCCAGGGAAACCGCCTGCGAGTGTATCCGTGGATCTCTCTTGGCGTTTCCCTCGTCATGCTGCCTTTCGTAGGAGTCGTTCTTGTTGTCAGTGTTCTGGTTGCGCTGTTCGGGTTTTTCTACAGAAGAATCCGTGGATCACGCCGATAAATACCATCACGAAATTTCGTGGTGTGAGAGAGGCGAGTCATGAAGTTCGGTGTTCAGATCGAGAACCATCTGGGAATCAGCTACAATGGAGTTCGGAAGGTGGCGTTGGAGGCTGAGAAATCTAGGTTTGACGGACTTTTCATCTGTGACCACCTGATGGGAAGGAACGAAGAGACGTATCGGCAGGCGTGTCTCGATCCATGGGTTACGCTAGGCGCTTTGGCCCAAGCCACCAAGAAGATTACTCTCGGGACCCTTGTGAGTGCTGTCGGGTTCCGTTGTCCATCATTGTTGGCTAAGATGGGCGCAACCCTCGACCATGTCAGTGGAGGAAGGTTGCAGTTGACTGTTGGCGCCGGTTGGCACGAGCCAGAGTACAAGGCGTATGGTATCCCCTTCCCACCGGTTGGGGAACGGATGCAGCAGTTGCGGGAAGCAGTCCAGATCATACGATCAATGTGGACACAGGACCAAGCAAGCTTTGATGGTAAGCACTTCAAGATCGATGGAGCTTGGTGTTATCCAAGACCCGCGTCGCCCAAGATCTGGGTCGGCGGAGGCGGGGAGAAATCGTTGTTGCGGATTGTTGCGGATCTCGCTGACGGGTGGAATGCTGTGGGGTTGAGCGTTGACGAGTACGCGCGCAAGCTGGAGATTCTTCGATTGTTCTGTGAAAACGCTGGTAGGAAGCTGAATACTATCGAGAGATCCTATTATGGCCCTTGCGTGGTCGGGAGTAGCGAGAACGAGTTTCGCGAATCCTTCAACCGATACTACGGGCAGCATAGGAAGCCGGAGGAATCGATGGAGGCGTTTGTTGAAAGGATGCGGTCCACCAGGCCCTTCGTCGGCACAGCGGCTGAGGTGGCTGAGAAGATGAAAGGGTTCGAGGAGCTTGGCGTTTCCTATTTCATCCTGTATTTCCCTGACAAGGATGGGTTGAGCCTTTTGAGACGGTTCGCGGATGTAGTGATGCCTCGATTCACGGTTGCATCCTAGAAGGATGTGG
>WNFT01003981.1_pt1 | contig 12936 bp, 12 predicted proteins | sample 5400191 | NCBI WGS metagenome assembly WNFT01 (sample SAMN13153359, study PRJNA577476) | soil metagenome | isolation source: 80 cm saprolite under Madrone tree | place: USA:California | collected 2016-06-14
GTCCTTCTTGAGCGCTACGAAGATCTTCGTGAGGTCGGCTGCGTCGTCACCGGTCGGCACCGTACTTTCAGCCCGGCGAGCGAGCCTCGGAACGGTGTGGTAAGTAACGATGACGACCGATGACGACATGGTGAGGGGAGGGGCCGCCACTTCTCAATGTCCGGAGCTATCCCGTGACCGAACCGAACTCCGCGTGATGATCGCCCGCCGCGCATTCCTGAGCCTGGGGTTGGCTGGGCTCGTCGGACCCTGCGTCGCGCGGGCGCAGCCCGCGAGCCGGGTAGCGCGGGTTGGCTATATTTCGAACGTGCCCGGAAGCTCCCTGCTGGCTGAGCCGTGGCGGAAGGCCTTCGTCGACGGCTTGCGAGAGCATGGATGGATCGAGAACCAGAACATCGTCATCGAGCGCCGATACGCAGAGCTGCGCAAGGAAACGTCGCTGGCGGTTGTCGAGGAGCTGATCCGTCTTCCCGTCGACGTGCTCGTGGTCTCTAGCACGCTGACGGCGCTCGTCGCGAAGCAAGCCACCGCAACGGTGCCGATCGTCGTGACCGTCCCCGCGGATCCGGTCGCCACGGGCCTGGTGACCAGCCTGGCGCGACCGGGAGGTAACGTGACGGGGCTCAGTTTTGTCGGGACGGAGCTGGCGGGCAAGCAAGTCGAGCTGCTGAAGGAGGCGGTGCCGGGACTCGTGCGGGTCGTGGTCCTTGCGAACCCGCGCAACGCGTCTCACGCGCCGAGGACGAAGGAGATCGCCGACGTTGCGCGGGCGCTGAAGCTCCAGAGCGATGTCGTGGAGGCCGCGACATCCGCCGAAATCCCGGAGGCCTTCGCCGCGATCGCGAAGCGCCGTCCGGGAGCCGCCATCGTGTTGGCCGATCCGCTGTTCTATCGTGAAGCCCACAATCTCGTGCGGCTCGCCGCCGAGCAGCGGCTGCCCGTCATGTATGGGCTGCGCGAGGTTGTGGTAGCCGGGGGGCTAATCTCCTACGGAGCCAGCTTCATCGATCTGTTTCGGCGTGCCGCGACGTATGTGGACAAGATCCTCCGCGGAGCGTCGCCGAGCGATCTGCCGGTCGAACAGGCCTCGAAGTTCGAGCTGGTGATCAATCTCAAGACCGCCAAGGCGCTCCGTTTGACGATCCCGCAGACGCTCCTGGCTCGAGCCGACGAGCTCGTTCAGTGATCGGGTGAGCTCGCCCGGCGCCCCGCCGCGTCAGGCCGTGACGAACGCGGCGTAGTGATCGCCCTTGGAGATGGGCGCCAGACCGGTGACGACCTCACTCCAGTGATCCCCGCCGTCGTCGCTGCACCACACCTCGCCGGTGGCCGTCGCGGCGAAGAGCGAGCACGAGTCCCCCCAATCCTCGAGGCACATCGCCTCGAACGCCGGTCGGAGCCGATCGGGTAGTCCCGCTCGAAGGATTTGCCAGGTCCGGCCGCCGTCCGCGCTCCGGGAGACCCTGGAGCCGGCGAAATGGCTCTTGCGCCAGGAGCCGGGGCCCTTTTCGGCCGACGCCACGAACATCAAGTCCGGCCGACGCGGATGGAGGACCAGGAGATCGGGATAGCCGCCGATCTCGTGCTGCAGGTCAGTCCACTGCTCCCACGTCGCGCCGCCGTCGCTGCTCACGTACATTCCGATGCCCGTCGTGATGTAGATGCGGTCGGGATTGAGCGGATTGATCACGGTGCGATGGACGTCGTCGTCCATGCCCGGAATCACCCGGAACGTCTTTCCGGCGTCGGTGCTCTTCAGGAGGCCACCCTGCTCGACGCCGACGAACAGGGTGCCGGCGTCCTGGGGATGGAAGTTGATGTGTTTGGTGTGCGCCACGTTCGGCGGGGCCGGGAAGCTCCAGCGCGACGTGTCCACCGAGCGGAGCGCCGGCAGCTCGTTCCAGCCGAGTCCGAGGTCATCGCTGTAGAACAGGTGGGCCGGCTCCGTCCCGGCGAAGACGCGGACACCCGCGCCAAGTCGTGTGCACGCGAGGCTGTACACGTTCTGCTCGGAGAGGCCCTTGTCACGGCGTTCCCAGGTGCGGCCGCCATCGCCGCTGGCGAACATCGAGCCATGCTTCATCCCGGCGAAGATCGTGCCGCTTTCCGGCTCGATCAGAAGGGCGTGCACGTGCTTGTCGGTCAGGGCCCGGTCGGCGACGTGCCACCCGGAGCCCGAAGGATCCCGCTCGATGCGCACCACCCCTTCGATCGTACCGACCAGGACTTGCCTGGAGGGTGCGGCAGAGCGATACATCGTGGGTCCGCCATGCGAGAGGGTGATCGCCATGAGGGCCTCCTTGCGTTGCGGTTGACCAAGACAGTGCGCCCCCGGCCCTTCACCTGTCAAGGCGGGCAGGATAGAATCCGCGCACCGCGCGAAATGGGAAGGAGAGCTCATGAGCCATAGGCGACGCATCGTGGTGACGGCGGCCCTCCTCACGCTGCTCTCGACCGGCGCCGTGGCCGTCGGCGCCGAGCCCAGCGGGACGATCACGTGGGGCGTGCACGTCACCCTGGCCACGCGCTGGCTCGACACCGCCGAAACCGACGCCGAGATCACGCCATTCATGGTCATGTACGCCCTGCACGACGCGCTCGTGAAGCCGATGCCGAGCGGGCTCAACACGGCCTCGCTCGCCGAGTCGTGGAGCATGTCGAAGGACGGACGCGTCTGGGAATTCGTCTTGCGCAAGGGGCCGCGGTTCCACAACGGCGATCCGGTCACGGCCGAGGACGTGAAATTTTCGTTCGAACGCTACCGCGGCGCGGCGGCGCCGCTCTTCAAGGCGCGAGTCCGCGAGGTGCAGGTGGTCGACCCGGGCCGCGTGCGCTTCCACCTGACGGAAGCCTGGCCGGACTTCATGACGTTCTACGGAACGAGCGCTTCTGGCGCGGCGTGGATCGTGCCCAAGAAGTACATCGAAAAGGTCGGGGAGGACGGCTTTCGCCGCGCACCCGTCGGGGCCGGCCCGTACAAGTTCGTGAGCTTCCTGCCGGGCGTCGAGCTCGTGCTCGAGGCCTTCGACGGCTACTGGCGCAAAACGCCGAGCATCAAGCGCCTCGTCATGCGGAGCCTGCCCGAGGAGTCCACCCGCGCGGCCGCGCTCAAGCGCGGTGAAGTGGACGGCGCGTATTTCTTCAACGGACCGATCGCCGAGGATATCCGGCGCACTCCCGGGCTCACGCTCACCGGAATTCGGACCAACGGCCTCTTCTTCCTGGTCTTTCCCGAGCAGTGGACGCAGGGCTCGCCGTGGGCCGACGTCAGGGTGCGGCGGGCGGCAAGCCTGGCCATCGACCGCGAGGCCATCAATGCGGCCGAGTCACTGGGATTCTCGGCGCCCACGGGCGGCCTCGTCCCGCGTCACCAGGAGTTCGCGCTGGCCATTGCGCCCGACCCGTACGATCCCAAGCGGGCGAAGGCCTTGCTCGCCGAAGCCGGCTATCCCAATGGCTTCGACGCCGGCGACTTCACGCCATACCCGCCATACAACGGCATGGGCGAGGCGATCGCGAACTACTTCACGGCCGTGGGCATCAAGGTCCGCGTGCGGATCATGGAGCGCGCCGCGTTTCTCTCCGCCTGGCGCGACAAGAAGCTCAAGAACGTCTTCGTCGGGGCAACGGGCGCGGCCGGCAACGCGTCCACTCGCATCGAGCCGTACGCCACCGGCAAGGGCGTCAACTCCTACGGCACGTTCCCCGAGATCGAGAGTCTCTTCCAGCGTCAGCTCCACGAGATGGACAGGAAGAAGCGCGAGGACATGCTGTTCCAGATCCAGCGCATTGTCGCCGAGCGCGCGATGTTCGTGCCGATCTGGGAGAACGGGTTCATACGGGCGTACGGACCGCGGGTGGAGGAGGCCGGGCTCACGCTGATCCCGGCGTTTCCGTACTCGGGCCCGCTCGAGGATGTCCGGTTGAAGAAATAAGACGTACCTCACGGGAGGTCTTGACTACCGGTGGACAGGCGCTATAAGGGGTCCATGTCTTCGGTGCGGTGGCGCTCATTGGCCCGATCAGGCGTGCGGGGGGCGGGCCTGGCGGTCATGGCGGGCCTGCTATTGGTGGGCTGCGGAAAGCACTACTGGAGCAAGGCCGGCGCCGGCCCCGGCGATTTCCAGAAGGAAAGCCTCGAGTGCGCCCGCGAGAACTCGGTGCAAATGAGCACGAACAAGGAGTACGGGATCGTCATCGCCGACCTCTACAAGAGTTGCCTGAAGGCCCGAGGATGGAGCCGGGCGCAGCAGTTCGAGCCTGCGCCGGCCGGCTGGTTCCGTGGAATCGAGGAGGATGGGCCGATGCGCCTCGAGATGCCGCCGCCGGTCCCTCAACCGGCGCCCCAGCCGGCACCTCGGTCTGCCGTCCCCGCGCCGTACCGTCTCTCCCGCCAAACGCGCTAGGGCCTGGGCCGCAAGTCTCACGCGGCGGGCCCGCCGCGCTCGAGGACGATGCGACCACCGACGATCGTCATCTCGGCGGTGATGTCGCGGATTCGTATCTCGGCGCACGTCATCGGATCGTCCGACAGCACGGCGAGGTCGGCGAGCTTCCCGGGCTCGATCGAGCCCTTCTGATCCTCCTCGAAGGTGAGGTAGGCGCCCTCGAGGGTCGCGGCGCGGAGCGCGTCCGCGCGCGAAAGCCGCTGGGCGGGCGCGATGGTGCGATTCGTCGCGCGGCCGACTCGGGCGACCGCCTGCCATACGGGCCAGAAGAGCGAGGGCGGCACGTTGTCGGTGGCCAGCGCCACATGCACACCGGCCTCCTTGAGGCGGCGCATCGGCACGATCGTGTCCTCGGCCTTGGGTCCAAGCTGCTCGCGAAAAACGTCGCCCTCTTTGTATAGGTATCGATTGGTGTGTGTGGTCAGGACGACGCCGAGATCGCGAATCCGTCCGATCTCGTCGGCGGTGAGGATGCCGATGTGCTCGATGACCCAGCGCCGGTCGCGGATGGGCACGGCGCGGTTCACCTCCTCGTAGAGGTCGAGGAGTCCGCCCCCCATGCTGAGGACGCGGATATCCTCGCGCGCGGCCGTCAAGAGGATCGCCCTCAGCTGCTCTCGCGGTAGCGCCGCGTCGTAGGAGAATCCGGCCCAGCCGGTGTACGGCATCGCGCGGGATCGGACGGGGCCGTCCGGCGTGGGATTTGGCTCGGCGACGAGGCCCGCAACTCGAAGGAACGCGCCGCCGCTGCCGCGACCGGCGATCCGCGGCTTCCACGCCGCAAGTCGCGTCTCGATCGTCGTCGGGTTCGCGGCGCCCCAAGATGGGCTCAGGGTCAGATGTGCCCTCACCGTCAGCTCGCCGCGCGCGGCCGCGTCGTCATAGACCCGCAGCACCTCGTCGGCGACCCCGTGGCCTTCGAAGACGCTGGTGGTGCCCGTCGCGTTGTAGATCTTCATCGACTCACGCAGACCACGCGCGCGATCCGCATGGGTGAACCGTGGCGCGGCGGCCATCAGGGAGAGCTCGACGACCGGGATGTACGTCTGCTCGACGAAGATTCCGGTCGGCTCGCCGGCCGGATCCCGCTCGATCTGGATCCCATCCCACGGCGGCACGGTCTCGCGGGTGACGCCGGCGAGCCGAAGCGCTTCGCTGTTGGCGATCGAGACGAGCGGGAGCGAGTGCCGCCAGTAGCCCCAGATCGAACGGATGTAGACGGGATTCCGCGACGAGACCCGGTCGAGGTCGCGGCGCGTGGGATATCGCTTCTCGCGCAGATTCGCGGGCACGTCGAAGTAGTACGGCGGGTTGCCGAGGGGCATCGTGACGATCCAGTCGCCCGGCGCCGCGGCCTTCACGAGCGCCTCGATGCGTTGCAGGACGTCGTCGATCGAGCGCGCGCCCGCCAGCGAGGGAAGGAGCGCCTTGAGCCCCTCGCGGTCCATGTGCGCGTGCGCGTCCACCAGCCCCGGCACGACCGCGCGCCCGCCGAGGTCGACGAGGCGAGTGTCGGCGCCGGCGAGGCGCCGCACTTCGGCGCTCACGCCGACCTCGCTGATGCGGTCGCCGGTGACGGCGACGGCCTCGGTGACGCGCAGGGCGGGATCGAGTGTGATGACGCGTCCGCCGTAGAGAATCAGGTCGGGCCTGGTCATGAGTAATAGGGCGGACTCACGGGCACCCCCATGCTACAAATTGAAAAGGTGATCGATTTTCACACCTTTTCCATCACGGCGCGCGACCGTGAGACGGGCGCGTTCGGTGTCGCCGTCGCCACCGCCCGGCCCAACGTCGGGGGTCTCGTGCCGTGGGCCTCGCCCCGCGGCGCCATCGCCACCCAGGCACGAGTCAATACCGATCTCGGCCGGCAAGGTCTGGCGCTCCTCGCGCAGGGTGTGCCGATCGACGTCGCGCTGAGCGCTCTCCTTCGAAAGGACGGTGACCGCGATCTTCGTCAGGTGCACGGGCTCGACCGGGAGCGCGCGTTCTGCCACACCGGCTCGAGCTGCGTACCGTGGTGCGGCCACGAGCAGGCCGATGAGTTCACGATCGCCGGCAACATGCTGGCCGGCCCGGACGTCGTCGCGGCGATGGCCCGCGCCTTTCGCGCGAGCGACGGCGAGCGGCGGGATCTCTCCGAACGTCTGCTCGTGGCGCTCGAGGCTGGACAGGCGGCCGGCGGTGACAAGCGGGGCAAGCAATCGGCGGCGCTGCTGGTGGCGGCCATCCGCGAGCCGCGCATGTATCACAATCTCCGCGTCGACGACCACGCCGATCCGGTGGCCGAGCTGCGGCGCGTCTGGGCGGTCGTCGTCGCGCACACCAAGCAGATCGAAGCCGAATACGGCCCCGCGGCAGTCCGGCTCTTTGGCCGGGTCAAGTATTGAGACGGCGAACATGAACCGAGGAGGGTCGCGATGAAGCTTCGCGCGATTCCGTGGCTCGCAGGGCTGGTCGTGCTGGCCGCGGCTTCTCACGCCGAGGCGAAGACGTACCGATGGGTGAACGAGCAGGGCATCGTCACCTACTCAGACCAGCCACCGCAGGTGCGGCCGGTCGAGGGTGAACGTGAGGCGCTGATCGGCGAGGCGCTGGAGATCTCGGGGACCAAGAACGCGCTCGAGACGATCCCGGCGCACATCCGCGCCCAGTTCGACGCGCGCCAGACACCGCTCAAGCCCGAGGAAAAGGCGCGCGTGGTCAAGATTCTCGGCGATGCGTTTCGGACCGAGGTTCTCTACGGCGCCGTCCGCGGCGCATTCAGGTCGAACTACGATCCGTCGCGCATGGGTTTCGTGATCGCGCAGCTCCGGACGCCGCTGTTCCGAAAGGTCGCGGCGCTGGAGGTCGCAGCGAGCGAGCCAGGCGCGAAGCAGGATCTCGAGCGGTTCGCCATCGGGCTTCAGGGCGACATCCCGAAGCCGGTTCGGGTCGCCCTTGTCCAGCGGTACGAGGCGGCCATGCGCAGCGCGGAGCTGCAGATCGAGATGGGAGTCGTCGCCTACAGGGCCGTCACGCGCTCACTCGAGCCGGTGCTGCCGTCCGAGAAGCGGCCCACGGCGCGCGAGACGGATTTCGCGGAGCGCACGCTGCGGGCGCAGCAGGACAGGCTGGTCCGCGAGGCCCTCGTTCGGTGGCTCTACACGTTTCGTTCGCTGACCGACGAGGAACTGGCGGAGTACGTCGCGTTCGGCGAGACGGACGCCGGGCGCTGGTTCGTGGGCACCCAGAGGAAAGGCTTGCTCGACGCGATGCGAACGGCGATGGACGCGGCCGCCCGGCAGATGGCGGCCGCTTTTCCGGGCAGGCGCTAGCGAGTCGGCCGGCGCTCCTCGAGGAGCTTCAGGAACCGCGGGTCCTTCTTCAGGCTCACCAGCGAGGGGTCGAGGCTCAGGTAGTCGAGCCGGTCATAGCCGAGGTCGAGCGCCTTGTTGAGCCACGTGAGGGCCTGATCGGCGTCGCCGAGCTGCGCGTAACCGCGGGCGGCGTTGTACGCGGCCTGCGGATCGTTGGGCTTGGCCTCGGCCCCCTGGACCGCCGACGAGGCCTGATCCTTGTGCTGCTGCATGATGGCCTTGCTCTTCAGCGCGGTCTCGAGATTGGCCTTCGCCGTGGCGTTGGCCGGATCGCGCTGGACGAGGTCCTCGAGCTCGCGCGCGGCGTCGTCGTAGAGCCCCTGCTTGCTGTAGAGGTTCGCGAGGTTGTTCTGCGCGGTCGCATTCTTCGGATCGATCTCGAGGGCCTTGCGATAGGCGGCGACCGCCTCCTCGGTCCGGCCCTGTCGGTCGTACGCGTAGGCGAGGTTCGCCTGGATCACGGCGGACTTCGGCGCCGCCTCAGCGGCCTTCTGGAGCTCGGCGGCGGCCTCCTCGAACTTTCCTTCCTTCAGGGTGCCGCGCCGCGCGCGTTCTGCTGGGCGGCCGCGTCGGCGGCCTTGTCTTGGCCGCGAGCGGCGCCCGGCAGGAGCGCGCAGAGCGTCAGCGCGATGAGCGCGAGCTTCTTCACTGGATTCGCTCACGCCAGGAGCGGACCTGCTTCAGGAACCCCACCGCTGGGAGCGGGGTGTTCGGCGTCTCGTTGTTCGTCGTGGCGATCAGCGCCGAGACCGTGGCCGACCCTCCCGAGCCCCCCGGCGGGGTCACGATGACCACCGGCATCGACGCGATGCCCGAGCCGATGTCCTTGGATCGGGTGGTCGACGCGCCAGTTGAAGCGAGGGCGGTGCCGGTAGAGAAGTTGATCGCCGCGTAGCCGCTCTGTATCTGGACGCCGTAGAGCTTCGCGGTCCCGCCGGCACTTTCGCACGTCACTACGGTAGTCGGCGTAAAGCCGGTGAAGAGCACGTCCATGTTGAAGACGTTGGCCGCTGCGAGCACCTTCTCATTGGTGCCCATCAGGAAGTACCACCCGCCCGTCGGGGTCCCGTTCGTGCTCGACACGTTGACCAGATCGACGCTCTCGGTCAACGCCGTGCCGTTCGTCATGTCGGTCGTTTCCTTGATGCCGTAGAACCGATTCGAGGCCGTATTGTTCGGGTGGTTCCGGTCGCCGGTTCCGAAGAAGAGCCAGAGATGCATGGCGGTGTCGAACGCGAGCGTCGGGGCGCCATAGATGGCCTGAGCGGGAAAGTACTCGCCTTGCAACGGCGGGTTCGCCTGCGAGGGCGCCGCGTTGAATAGACGCTTACCCGTCCAGCTCGAGGTCGAGTCTGCCGAGACGTCGAATTTCCACATCTGGCCACCCACGTCGCCGATGTAGACCCGGTCGACGTAGCCGTCGTTGTTCAGGTCGACCGCCGTCGGATTCGCGGCGATGCTGAAGTTCATGTAAGCATGGTCCCCGCTGCTGCTCGGGGCGTACTCGAAGAGCTTCGAGCCGTTCGAGAGGTCGATGACGAAGAACGCCTTGCCGGTCGCGTTGTTCTGCGCCGTGTCGTAGCCGCCGCCGACGAACATGACGAACTTGTCGACGCCGCCGACCTTCACCTTGCCGATGGCGGGCTCGGACCACGTCTCGCCCATCTTAATGTCGGTGAAGCTCCACATATACGACGGGCTGGTCGTGTCGGTGATGTCCAGGGCGTGATAGTATCGGCCGCCGCGCCGCTCACCGACGACGACGATCGTCTTCCAGTTGCCTCCCACCTTGATGTCCGCGGCGATCGGGCTGCTATCGACGTAGAAGAGATGCTCGCCGGACGTGGCTTTCAGGAGCTTGACGCTGTCGAGCAAGTCCGGTGGGATGAAGGCCCAGAGCTCGACGCCGTCGGTCTCGCGGAAGGCGTGAAGCATGCCGTCGTTGGCGCCGGCGATCAGGACCCTCGTCCGGTTGGCCTTCGATGTCTTGAACGCCTGGTAGCTCGAATCGTTCAGCGCGAGTATCGGGGCCGTGACGAGAACGGGTGTCGAGTGGAAGATGTCGCCGAGCTTCTTGCTGCGATCCGAGGTGTTGGGAACGTCGACCCCGCGCAGGAAGTCGATGGTCTGGTCCCGTTCGGTGCTGCTCGAAGCGGTGAGGAGCGCTTGAGTGATGGCGCTGTTGGTCTTGTCGAACGAGGTCAGGCTGCCGGTGCCGACGGTCGAGTCTCCGCTCACCGTGTTGGTCACGCTGGCGATCGTCTTGATCGTCCGGCTGGAGGACGAAGTGGTGCTGAGGACTTGACCGGCGTCCCACACCAGCGCCGAGGCGAGAGGGTGGCCCTGGGCATCGATCGGAACCAGGCCGTTCGAGTCCCGCTGGTAGGCGTTGAGGTAGCCCTGCCAGAACGGGCTGGTCTGATCGGACTTGAAAGCCGCGAGATAGGCCTTGCTGCTTCCGGTCGTGCTCGTCGTCGGCACGACGGGCGTGGCAAACGTGAAGACAGCTTGCTTGATGCTCTGGATTGCCTTCTGGAGCGCGAGCTCCAGCTCGGCCTGGTTGTTGGCCGTGTAGAAATTGCCGCCGCCGTTCGTGGCCGCCTGCTGGAGGACGGCGTTGGCCGCGGCATCGCCGGCCAGGTCGAAGCCGACAGTGTGGACGATGACCTTCTGCACACCCGCCATCGAAGAATGATCATTGGTCGACGGATTGCCGAATTCGTTGTACGCCTGGAGCCGGACGTCCCCATTGAGGGGGTTGGTATCCGTTCCGACGTTGCCGTTCTGGAGGCCGTCCGACACCAGGATGATGAAGTTCGGCTGGCACGCGAGCTGGATCGGGCTCGTCAACAAACTGTTATCCTTGAGCCTTTGGTGCCTGTAGTATTTTCCGGCGTCCGCGAGGAACTCGCCCAGCGGCGTGAAGCCGGCGGGGGTGATCGTGTCGATGGCGTCTTTCAGCGTTTGGGGATCGGTGCTGCTCATTTCGGCGACGACCGATCCCCCGCAGTGGTTGGGCGCGTCGCAGCTCGAGCCGAAAGTGTCGTTCATCCAGAACTTCATGAAGCCGAACCGGACACCCGTCACACTATCGACCACGTTCTTCAGAACGTTCTTGGCGATGTCGATCTTCCTGTCCATGCAGTTACCGTTCGCGCAGAAGCCGATCTGATAGTTGAGGTAGTTGCCGGTGAACAGGTCATAGGGCGAGCCGTTGATCTTACCCGACCAGTAACCGAAGCTGTTCAGGGCAGTCTCGGCAGCCGTGTTGCCCACTTGGGCGACAGTGGTTTTGTAGAGGGTGTACGAGTTTTGCTTGCCGCTCTGGTAGACGCTGGTCGAGGCGCAAGCCTCATTCTTGTTTTTCCCACACTTGTTGATCACCGTGTAGGACGTCGCGGCGACATAAGGCGCCGACAGGATCTGGTCGTTCATACTGCCCGAGTTGTCCAGGAGGATCAGGATGTTCGGCTGGATATTCGCGCCGAAGATGTCGCTGTCGTCGGCGAACGCCGCGGGGTGAATCTGCAGCGACAGGAACGTCGTGATGAGGACGAGGGCGATCAGGCGCTTCATGATGTTCATGTCATGACCTCATTCGGCAACGGGCCCGTAGGCAACCTGGGCGTCGATGGTGCGCTGGGCGCTCCGGGGGCCAGTCCCCGAGCCGGTGATCGCGTAGTTGTAGAAGACGAAGCCGCCGGTGTTGTACCCGGTTCCGCTCCCGATCGAGTATCCGGGCTTCTTGCTCGTGTTCAGGAAGCAGTTCGCGTCGGCGCCGGGGCCGCTCGCAACTGTATACCGATAGGTTGGGTTATTCGCATCGACGGAAGTCGGAGTCGAGTTCACGCACGTCGGAGGCGGAAAGCTCGGCTGGACGAGGTCGACGCCGACGTTGACGCCCGCATCGGCGGCGAAGAAGCTTCCCTCCGCCGCCATCGTGCCGTACGAGATGTCACCTTCGGTGCTGGACATCCGCAGCAGGAAGATACCCGACACGAGCAGCAGCACCATGATGAAGATGGCCATCACCGAAGCGATGCCGCGCTCGTCGACGCACTGCCGCCATAGGTCACGCATACACAGGTCCCCCCTCAGGGATTCCGGAGCCTCACGTCGGAGGCGAGAGTGTAAGTCTGAGCCGGCTGGCCGGCGATGCTCTCACGGGCCGTCACCGTGATGACGATTCGCTGCACGGCCGCCCGCTCGGTCGTGCTCCCGAACGAAGGCGCGACTCCGAAGACCTGCCCATCGAGGTTGTAGGGAGCCGTCGGAGGATTCGGAACGGGATTGTTCGACGAATCGAAGTAGGCGAAGGTGAGCGCCGTGACGCTCTCTGCCAGGAGGTCGCCGTTGGCGCAGAGGTAGGAGGCGGTCGTCCCGATCGGGCCCCTGACCCGTCTGAGTCCCGTGTTGTCGCGGCAGAAGGTGAACGCCTCGCTCGCGCCGGCCCCCCTGAGATCTCCGGCGACCGCCAGGGCCGAATTGCTCGCGGCCTGAATCCGGTTGGACAGGTCGTTCGCAGGGTCGGCGTCGATGTTCTCAGGGAAGTAGCCGGCCATCCGGATCTGCCGCACCATCGTATCCATCGCGATACGCGCGTTCTGCTGGACGTCGAGCTTCCGCTCGCTGGCCTGGTAGGCCCGGTGGCTCGGGTCGAAGACCTGGAAGATGCCCACGAGGATGAGAAGGAAGATGCTCATGGCGACCATGAGCTCCACCAGCGTGAAACCCGCTTGGCTTCGAGGCGTGTGCGCGTGCATTAGAACATCCTTACTATGATGGTGCTGAGCGTGACGGTCGTCGGCGGCGTGCTCGGGATCGTGACCGTCACTGTCGCTGTGCGTCGAGTTGCGCTGGTCGTAGTGATCCGGACGGTCGCGCGTCCGCCGAAGGGTTGCGCGGTGCCCCACGCAGTCGTCTCGGCCGACGTGAACGTGAAGCCGCTGCCCGATCCGGCCAGCATGTAGCGCCAGCGACGGGCGATCGACTCAGCGGGGTCGGCCCCGGGAAGAGTCGCTGAATTGTTCGTGTCGAAGACTTTGCCGCCAGTGGCTGCTGGATTGAAGCAGTCGAGATTTCCCGGCGGAGTGGCGCAGTCAGTTGATCCAAAGGGAAGGGAGCCGAGG
>WNFT01004331.1_pt1 | contig 12935 bp, 13 predicted proteins | sample 5400191 | NCBI WGS metagenome assembly WNFT01 (sample SAMN13153359, study PRJNA577476) | soil metagenome | isolation source: 80 cm saprolite under Madrone tree | place: USA:California | collected 2016-06-14
AGCTTGGAGTGACGCTTGTCGACCGATGACGCGGTTTGGTGAGACACGCGAATGTCAGTCACCGTCAGCTGTCAAAGCCGCTTGTGACGGAAGATTGGCGGCAGCCTTCCGATCTGATTTAGTGACCTCTTAGGCTGCCCCCGGGCGGGACCTGTCCCTCGAGGCGATTGGCCGGAGCTGATCGCAAACAACCCAGCCACCGAGTGGTCATAGGATTCGCGGATGGTGTTTCGGCAGTACCGCTTTGAGTCGCCGTTGTCTCCGGCGGAGTTCCTAGAGCGGCTCGGAGCTTTAGTGACCCAGCGCCTCGCCATGTTCAGGTCCAAGCGAGGCAACCTGTACGGGAAGGTCGGAGATTGTCGCTTCGACGTCCAGACACCGAGCAGCACCCGCGGCAACGTAATCTGGGTGATCGGTCGGATTGACGCCGAAGCTAAGAACACCTCAGGTACGTTGCGCATTTTTCCCGAGCCTATTGGAGGCGCGTCGTTTGTAATGATCGTGGCCATGGCTGTCGGACTTCAATTTCTGCCCGGAGCCGGTTGGCTGCGTCTGGCGCTTCCGGCGTTCGGCCTGGTACTCACGGCGGCCGGCATTTGGCAAGGGCGTGCCGAGTGGCGCATCATCGTCGATCGACTTCGTAACGAGCTTGGAGTGACGCTTGTCGACCGATGACGCGGTTTGGTGAGACACGCGAATGTCAGTCACCGTCAGCTGTCAAAGCCGCTTGTGACGGAAGATTGGCGGCAGCCTTCCGATCTGATTTAGTGACCTCTTAGGCTGCCTCCTCGGCGGCTAGGAATCCGTCTAGCTCGTGACGTAGCTCGAGCTCGGCTTCTTCGACGGGCCTGAAGGGCCTTGGATTACCCAGCGGCCATCGCCGCCTCGCGTAGTGAACAGATGTAACCCAATCCTTGCGGTGCGACGTCTTGCTAAACATGATCTCGACTCCGAGCGTCGTGCCATTCGCCCAGGGGTTTACGCCGCCGTCGATCGCGTCGAAGCGCGGTTGGTAGTCACGCTCAAGGGTCGCGACGCAATCGTGGCCAGGCTGTACGACAAAGGAGCGGAGATCACGCACTTGGGCAAGGAATGGATGCGTACGATTTGGGGTGACCACCTCGACCCGTTGAAACCGATCTGGCGCATGGAATTCCAGCTGCGCCGCGAAGTGTTGGCGCAATGCTCGCTACATGAACCAGAGGACGCTCTGCAGAACCGCCAGGACCTGTGGACTTACGCGACGCGGTGGCTGTCGCTACGATCGCCAAGGCCAGGTGAGAGGCGCACGAGGTGGCCGGTGGCCAACACATGGGCGCAACTCTCGCGTGCAGCACTTGGTGCTCCACAGAGCTCGCTGGTGCGTAAGCGCATCACGAAACGCGAAGAATCTGTGCTTATCCGCGGCCTAGCGGGCTATGCAAGCTCTCTAGCGGCCGTGGCTGGCGTCAGTGACCTCGACGTGGCGATGCTGATTTCTCGGCGCCGCGTGGGCGAGTACATGGACGCCACGGGTCGAGATTTCCGCGAGGTGGTCCGGGCGAAGCGGGAGCGTCTGGCGTGAGTCTGCAGCCGACGTTGGAATGGTCGGTTGACGTACCCACGATCGATCGAGCCCGCATATTGCGTGGCTGGACACGCCGCGATCTGGCGCAGCAGGCTCACGTCGACGAGGGCACGCTGTGCGACCTCTTCGCGGGGCGCCGGAGACCAACCTTTGGAACACTGCGCGCGCTGTGCCACGCGCTGGAGTTGTCGCTCGAAGATGTGATCCGTTTTGTCGGCCTTTTATAGCCCGCTATACGGTTAAAGAGTTTCTCAGGCGCGACCCTGAGGCTTCAACAAGAACCCATGCGAGATACGAAGGTCGTCACCGTCTTGGATCGGTCAAGTTCGACCCGAAGGCAGCCGAGCGTCTGACCCGATTCATCAGTGACGGAGAGGTTCATGTTCAGCTGACCAGGACCGGGCGACGCGTAGAGTTCCTGCTGTCCCGCTGGGATCACGAAATCTTCAACTGCGTCTTTTACGTGCACAGGCTGATGGGTGTCGTTGACGACCAGCACCTTCCAGCCAGGATCGGTCGGATCGATTGGCCCATATCGATACTCGAGGGTGGCTAGGATGCTGACGACCAGCCCAAAGCCGGCCAACACCGACACGACTGCGGCTATCCGCAACGCTGCCCTGCGACGGGCCGGGCTCAATCTGATCCCGCCAGAAGTGTCGTTTGCGAGGTCATAGGCTTGTTTAAAGAACGCTGGAAGCTGGAACCGGGTTCCGTTGGCGAAGTAACGCTCGCTGTGCGAGTTAAGAGACTTGCGCTCATTTAGGTCTCTCGCGCTAAGATCGACTCGAATACGGTAGGCCTTAGCCTCCGGTTTGGGACCAGGAGACCGCGAGTTCAAATCTCGCCCGCCCGACCACCATCGTCCAGTATTGCCTCTGAGAAGAAACGTGGCGAGCGTCGACGAACTCCTAAGCGATTTCACCTGGTCCGATTCTCCCGCCACGCCTGCGCAAGTGGCGGAGGTTGCGACCGCGTTGCAACTGCGTGTACCGCCTGACCTGGCAGACGTCCTGACTTCGCGCGGCACCGGCTGGGGGTTCATCGGAGACGGTGGCTATCTGAGCATCTACCCGCTTGAAGACTGGATCAGCAGGCACCAAACCTTGGATGCTGCGACCCATTGGCCGGGCTTGCTGATCTTCGGCGGTGACGGCGGAAATGGGCTTTTCGGATTCGACCAGGAGACTCAGCTATACGTCGAAACGGATGCAATTGGCGATGAAGATCGCCGTCCATACGGTCGCTCGCTCCTCGAGTTCCTAAACACGATTGCGAGCCTAAAGTTCGTATCCCTGCCTCCACCCGGACGACGGAGAATTGTTTCTTGGATCAAGCGACGACTTGGGTTATTCGCGCTCGCTCGTTAAAACGCCTGGTTGGACCAGGAGACCGCGAGTTCGAATCGCGCCCGCCCGACCACCGCGTTTCTTACGTCTGAAAACGGCAGAGACTTGGGGCATCAACACCCAACCGACAGTAGGGAGCTGCACCCTCGACGAGCGAGAATGAAGGGGCGGGCGTTGGGCAGATGTGAGCAGGAGGGCTGCTGGGTGTGATCCTCCCGAAAGATCGCGACCCTCGTTTCGTCACGATCCGCCGCGGTGGGAGCCTCACCGATTCGGATCACCAGCTCCTCGCCCTGTGGGCGGCATCGTGCGCGGAGCACGTCCTCGACCGGTTCGAGTCGGCTCGGTCTGAAGACCCACGACCGCGTCAGGCGATTGAGCAGACCCGCGCCTGGGTGCGTCGCGAGATCACGATGTCCCAGGCTCGCACGGCGGGCGGCCATGCAATGGCCGCGGCTAGAGACCTGACTGGGGCAGCACGCCATGCCGCGTACGCTGCCGGCCAGGCGGCGGTCGTCGCACACGTCGCCGCACACGAGCTCGGTGCGGCCGCCTATGCGATCAAGGCCGCCCGTGCTGCCGCGCCGGAAGGAGAGGGCGGGAGCGCAGGGCGACTCGAATGCCAGTGGCAGCGCGACCAGCTCCCGGATACGATTCGCGAGCTCGTACTCGACGACCAGCGGTTGCGGAACGACATCTGCTGGTCGGTATTCGACTGCTGAGAGCGCCATGTGATCTCCTCTCGGCCGTTGTCGAATGCTGTCGCGGAGGGACCGACTAGAAGTGGTAGGGCCCGAACCGACCCCAAGCGACGATCGCGGCGAGAACTCCGAGAACGGCGTTGAGTCCGATGTTCGGGTACTCGCGACGGCGAACGTGAAAGACGATCGCGCCCAGCATGAGCACCACCAGCCCCGCCGCTGCCAGCGGCGTGAGCCACGCCAGCACGTGCACTAAAGGCGGAAGCACCAGGCCCACTCCAGCCAGCCCCTCCGCGACGCCGGCGAAGACGCGCAAGCCGGCGGGCATCTCCAACACGTACCGCATCCCGCTCTGGAGCCTCTGGGGCGATGGCCGAAGCAGGACGGTGGCATGGAACACGAAGAAAATGCCGAGTAGTACTTGCAGGATCCACAGCGCGATGTTCATCGATCACCTCCCAACCCGCGGCTTCGCTGGCATCTTTACCGGCGCCAAGCGTCCATCCAACTATAGTGAGTGTCCTCACTATGGGGAAACCTGATATTAAGCTCCACGCTCCTGTGACGCACGGAGACCTCACGGTCGACGGCTCCGGATACCTCTATGACGCGGCCATGCGACGAGCTGTGGTTGAGAACGGCGGCGGGGGTTCAGTCGACGTTTTCGAGGCCTTGGCCGCTCTGCGCCTGGCTTCGAAGCGGATCCACGATGCGATGGAGCGTTTCGCGGAGGGCCACGGTCTCTCGGAGAGCCGCCTTCGTGTGCTCACGCGCCTGTGCCACCGCGCGAGCCGCCAGCTACCGCTGGGAGCGCTCGCCGAGGGCATGGACGTGACGCCGAGAACGATGACCGACATCATCGACGTTCTGGAACGGGACGGCTTGGTGAAGCGTGTTCAGGACCCCGCGGACCGCCGCTCGGTGCAAGCCGTCATCACGGAGGCCGGTCTCGAGCGCATCAACGCGATGCGCAGAGATGCAACGGCGAAGCAGGCCGCCGTCGCGCAAGGGTTCACCGCGGACCAGCTGGTCCAACTACGCCACCTTTGCCTGCTGCTGGTCCGGAACCTCAGCAGCGACCAAGAAGGGGGCTGACTCAGTTGGCGTTCATTACTCGCCTGTCACTCCGCCTCGGGGTCGTCGTTCTTCTTGGCGTGGCGCTCCTCTTCGGTGCCGGCATCTTTGCGGCCACTCAGGTACAGCAGGACCTTCTTCCCGACATCTCAGTGCCGGCGGTCATCGTCATCACCCCGTATCCGGGCGCTTCTCCAGAGATCGTCGACCAGCAAGTCAGCGTCCCGATTGTCAACGCGATGCTGGGCGTGACCGGGACGACCACCGTGCAGTCCACGTCGAGTCAGGGCGCGTCGCTGCTGATTGTCCTGTTTCGGGACGGCACCGACCTCAAGTCGGCTGAGCAGGACGTCAATAGCGCCCTCGCGAGGATCCGCCAGCTGCTGCCTCCGCAGGCTACGTCATCGAGTGTCCAAACTTTCTCGACCAACAGCCTTCCGATCCTCGAGTACGCGATCTCGGCCAACGAGCCGCTTGGCGACCTCGCCGGCCAGCTCCGCGCGCAGGCCCTGCCCAAGCTGAAGGGCCTGGCTGGTGTTTCCTCGGTTGTTTTGACCGGCGCTCCGACAGACGAGGTTGACGTCACGGTCGATCCCAGCAAGCTGGCGGCCCACGGTTTAACAGTCACCCAGGTCGCCGCCGCGCTGCAGCAGGCGAGCATCGTGCTGTCGGTAGGCTCGCTCAAGAACGGATCCGCGACCATTCCCCTCCAGGTCTCCGGGTCGCTGACCAGTCTGGACCAGATCGGCAAAGTCACGGTCAATCCGCCGCTTGGTGCGGCATCAGGCGGCAAGCCGGCGGCGCCCGTCAGCATCAATCAGCTGGGCACCGTACAGGTCGTGTCCATACCTGCCGACACGATCACCCGAACCAACGGTAAACAGAGCATCGGCCTGCAAATCGTCAAAGGCCCGAACACCAACACGGTGACCGTGGCCAACGAGGTCTGGAATGCGCTTCCCGGAATCGAATCGTCGATCGGCCACGGCGTGCGTGTGGACTCGATCCAGGATCAGGCCACGCCGATCACTCAGGCCATCGGCAACATCCTGCGCGAAGGGTTGCTGGGCGCGGTGTTCGCGGTGCTCGTGATATTCGTGTTCCTGCGCAGCGTACGCGCGACCGTGGTCGCCGCCATCTCGATCCCCCTCTCGCTGCTGGTGGCGCTAATCGCGCTCTGGACGCAGGGGATCACCCTCAACATTCTCACCCTGGGCGGGATGATGGTCGCCATCGGTCGCGTCGTGGACGACTCCATCGTCGTGCTCGAGAACATCAGCCGCCACGTCAGTGAAGGCGAGCGCCCGCTGGTCGCCGCTTACACGGGAGCCCGCGAGATCATGACCGCGGTCGCTTCATCCACTCTCACAACGGTGGCGGTCTTCTTGCCGATCGTCTTCCTGACCGGCATCGCGGGCAGCTTCTTCCGGCCGTTCGCGCTGACCGTGGTGGTTGCGCTGCTCGCCTCGCTGGTGGTGGCCGTGACCGTGGTACCGCTGCTTGCATCACGATTGCTCCCAGCGGTTCGGGCTGAGGGGGTCGAGCGCCGGCTGCGATGGAGCTGGACGCAGCGTGTTTACGTGCCAGTGATCCAGTGGGCAACGGGCCATCGTCTGCTGACGCTTGGCGCGGCGGCCGCTTTCTTCGTCGCTTCGATGGCCCTGATTCCGCTCTTGCGGGTGAATCTCCTCGACCAATCCTCCAGCCCCACGTTTCCGATCTCGATCACGATGCCCGTGAACTCCACGCTCTCCGAGACGGACGCCGAGACCCAAAAGGTCGAGGCTCTCATTGCGGGCGTTGGGGGGATCACCGCCTACCAGGCAACAGTCGGCGGCCAGGGGGGCCCCTTTGCGGGCGCGGCGCCCGCAGATCCCAGCCGGGCATCGGTTTTGGTGCTGGTCCAGAACGGGCAGTACGACAGCGCCTTGGCGGGAGTAAAGGGAGCGCTGAACACTTACCAGGGCCGAGCCAAGCTGGTGGTGGGGCAAGCCCAGAACAACGCCAACGCGAGCAGCAGCCAGATGGTGGTAGATGTGCGTGCGGGCGACACCGTCACCTTGCAGGCGGCCAACGATCAGGTTCTGGCCGCACTCTCGAAGGTCTCAGGTTTGGCCGAGCTCAAATCGAACCTGGTGGTTTCGAAGCCGCAGTACCAGTTGGTCCCGACCGACAAGCTGGCCGCCTCGGGGCTGAACATCCAGACACTGGCCGCGTTTGTCGCTCAGCAGATCAACGGCCAGGTTGCGACGCAGGCCAACCTACCCCAGGGAACCATGATCGTTCGCGTCCAGCTACCGCCTGGAACTGCCGACACCGCAGCCACTCTCTCCTTGCTGCCGATCCCCACGGCGTTTGGAGTCGTGCCGCTGTCCACGATCGCGACCATTCACGAGGTCACCGGCCCGCAGACCGTCAACCGCGTCAACGGCGACCGGGACGCGACGATCACGGGCACTATCACCGCCAACGACACGCGCGCGGTCCAGTTGAGCGTTACCAACGCGCTCGCCGGTGTATCGCTGCCATCAGGAGCATCGCTCTCGACGGGCGGCGTCTTTGCCCAACTCTCCACCGTGCTGACCCAATTTGCGCTCGCGCTCCTGGCGGCGATCGGGCTCGTCTACCTGATCATGGTTGCGACCTTCCGCTCGTTGCTGAAGCCGTTGGTGCTGCTGGTCGCGATTCCATTCGCCGCGACGGGCGCCATCATCGCGCTCGTTGTCACCAACACGTCGCTATCGCTGCCTGGTCTGATCGGAATCCTGATGCTCACAGGCATCGTGGTCACCAACGCCATCGTGCTTCTCGACCTGATCGAGCAGTACCGCGATCGCGGCCTCGACGTGCACGACGCCATCATCGAGGGCGGCCGGCATCGTCTGCGCCCGATCTTGATGACCGCCTTCGCCACCATGTTGGCCTTGGTCCCGTTGGCGGTGATCGGCGGCGGCGGCGGAGTGGGTGGAGCCTTCATCAGCGGGCCACTGGCGATCGTGGTTATAGGCGGCCTGTTCACGAGCACTGTGCTGACGTTGGTTCTGGTCCCTGTCCTCTATTCGCTGGCGTCCCGCTTCGCCAGTCGGCGCTCGACGAAGGATCTGGATGAGCTGCTGGACGCTGCCGAAGATCGTCGATTCAAGCCTTTGGGCTACCGTGCGGGTGGCCAGCTCGCGGTCGCAGCGGCCGGGGGGTACGCGTTCAGCCTGACTCTGGAGCCGGAGCCTGGTCACATTGGCGACCGAAACGTCCTGGAAGTGCTCACCCACAACGGGCTGACGGTAGAGCCGGTTGCCGGGACCGCGAAGATGAGGATCGGGGTGCCCGCGTTTCAGGCCACCTCACCGACAGAAGCGTCGGCGAAAGCCGTGGAGCGCGTGCGCGAGCTCGTGCCCGCAACCGGTTACACGCTTTCCGAGCCGGAGCCCGCCAACCCTGACCGCGGCGGGGCTCCGCTGTGACCGCGTCCCGCCCGGGCCATCGTCGACTTGATCGTCCAGTGAGCCGTGGTCTCTCGCCCGCCCGACCAACAAACATACCCTGTACTCGTGTCAGACGAGGATGCCGCCGCCAGGCTTTATGCGGAAGGCCACACCCTGGCGAGGGAAGGCCGTTGGCCAGAAGCGGAAGCGAAGTTCGCGCGTTCTGCTGAGCTTGCTCCGGCAGCCTCGCTCGTCTGGCTCTCTGGTGCGATCGCGTGCTGGCATCAGAATCGATTCGCTGAGGCTTCGAATGCAATCGAGTGGGCCCTCCACAAGATTCCGATCAGAGCCACCCCCGAAAGTGAGAGGGGAATCAAGTGTTTCGAGGCGGACGACTGGCGCGGGGTTGAAATGGCGTTCCGCCAGCTCCTTGACAAGGGCCCGGTTGATACGCCGACATTTCTATTCCTCGCGATCGCGCTTATTCGACAGGAGCGGTTCGACGAGGCGTTTGATCAGCTGCTGGCCGGATACAACCAGGAGATCGCCGAGGCCGACTCGGACCCCAGGCGACCCGTCGCTTAGCGGGAGCCGACCACCGGGAACTCTTCGATCAACTTGGCCAGCTCGTCAAGCGTCGACCCAAGCAAGTTCTCGTCGAGCTCCAGCACGAAATAGAAGACGTTGTGGCTGTCGAAGAACGGCTCAGTCTGAGCGCGCCCATTGATGCGGATGTGTCCGTGTCGATCGGATCGGTGGACTGTGAATCGCAGCCAAGGCTCCATCGATTCGAACTCCGCCGGAGGCGCTTCCCGATCCTCGGTCAGCAGGTGCAGCTGGTCGCGAAAGTGGACGAACTCCTCCGCGCGCAGAGCGGCGCGATAGTTGCCGTGCCACGGCCCGGACGCCACGTCGACCTGTGCGGTCAGCCAGTTCCCATCCCAGTAATCCGACTGGTCCGGGTGCTCCCGTGCCAGCACCTCGACCGCTAGGTGCTCGGTTGCCTCGATTCCGATGTGAAAGGAGTGGCTCACGGCTCGGGACAGGCTAGCGGTTTGCGGGTCAACCTTGTCCGGCCAAGCCCCACACAAAGCGGAAACAGCGCGCGAGCGCCCGTCCTAAACTTCAAGCGCTGGTGGTAAGGGCTTGAACGCCGCCGACCTCGTCTTCGGCGCCTGCCTCCTTTTGGGAGGCGGACTCCTCCTGCTCACCCTGATCGTCGACGACATATTCGGCGGCCTGCTCGGGGCCATCCACCTGGGTTTCGACGTCGCCGGAGTGTCGCCCACGCCCATGCTGCTCGGCTTCATCGCCATGTTCGGGGTGGGAGGTCTGTTCGGGCTCCACAGCCTGAACGCGGGCCCGGGCGGGGCAACTCTGGTGGGGACGGTCGCCGGTCTGATCGGGGCAGGCGTGGTGTTCGGAGCCTTCAAGGCCCTCCGCCAGGCAGAGTCGACGGAGACCTTCAGTCTCCAGGACATGGTCGGGTCGACCGGCCGCGTCTCGGTCGGCATCCCAGCCAACAGGTTCGGCACGGTTCTGATCAGTTTCGCCGGCGCTACTCACAACCTGACCGCCACCGCCGACGTCGAGATCCCCGCAGGGCACGAGGTGAAGGTGGTCGCCATCGCCGGCGCCAACCTCGTGGTGGCAACGGTCCCCACGGCGACCAAAGAAGGAGCAAGGTCCGATGCCTAGTTTTGTGACGTCCACACCATTCCTGGCGGTGACGGGGGTCATCATCCTCGTCCTGCTGATCGCGTTCGTGGCCAGCCGGTACAAGGTCGCGGGCGCCAACGAGGCCCTCATCATCGCCGGCTCGCGCGGCGCCAAGGTGCGCAACGAGCGCGGGCAGGCGATGGCGATTTCGGGCGACAAGGGCGTCAAGGTCGTGGTCGGAGGCGGGACGTTCGTGCGCCCGCTGCTCGACCGCGTCGGCAAGCTGAAGCTGACCGCGCGCCAGATCAACGTTCAGCTCAGCGATGCCGTGACCAGCCAGGGCATCAAGGTGCAGGTCCAGGGCGTGGCCACGTTCAAGATCGGCCGCGACGTCGAGTCGCTGCGCAACGCCGCTGAGCGATTCCTCGACGCCAGACCGGAGCAGGTCGACTCCATCGTCAAGAACGTGCTCGAGGGGTCGCTGCGCTCGATCGTCGGCACGCTGACCATCGAAGAGCTGATCCGCGATCGGCAGAAGCTCCTGCAGCAGGTGCAGGACGCAGCCAAGGGCGACCTGGCCACGAGCGGCCTGCAGATCGACGCCTTCACCATCCAGAGCTTTTCGGACGAGTCGAATTACATCGGTTTGCTCGGACAGCAAAACCTCGCCACGGTCGAGCGCGATGCGCGCATGGCGCGAGCGTCTGCAGACCAGACCGCCGCGGTCCGAGAGGCCGAGGCGCAACAGGTGAAGATCAACGCGGGTCGTGACGTTTCCCTCCGGGAAGCCGAGACCAAGACCCAGGTCGCCGCCGCGCAAGCACGGGCGGATCAGGCCGGTCCGCTCGCCCAGGCAGAAGCTCAGCAGGAAGTCGTGCGCCGGCAAACCGAGCTCGCGCAGCTGGAAGCCGATCGGCGCGAAAAAGAGCTGCTCTCGTCGACCGTCAAGCCGGCCGCGGCTGAAGCCCAAGCGGTGATCGCGCGTGCGGAAGGCGAGAAGCGCGCCCGCATCGCATCCGCCGAAGCCGACGCCGAGACCACGCGTCTCGAAGGTGGCGCTGAGGCGCAGATCGTCCTGACCAAAGGTGAAGCCGAGGCCAAGGCGCTGGCGATGCGCGCGGAGGCTTACAAGCAGTTCAACGAGGCCGCCATCATCCAGACCGTGCTCAGCGCGCTGCCTGACATCGTCCGCGCGGCCGCGGAGCCGATGGGCCACATCAATTCGCTGACGGTGATGAGCGCCGACGGCGCGTCGGACCTCGTGCGCAATGCCACCCGGGCGATGATCGAGTCGACGACCGCGATCAAAGGATTGACCGGGCTCGACGTGCCAGGACTGATAGGGGGCGCGATGGGCAGGGGCTTCGGCGATCGTCTGCGGACCGGCGATGGGGCCAGCGAGGGCGGCGGCCGCGGCGAGATGGGGAGGGCCGCCGAGGAGATCATGCACAAGGGCGAAAACAAGCTCACCACGATGCCCGCGCGGGCGGAGGCCACCGCGGCAGAGGTGGAGGCGAAGGCCAAAGAGACCGCCGAAGCCGCGTCTGAGGCCGCTCAGCAGACCGCAGCCAAGGCAAGCAAAGCAGCGGCGGCAGCCGAGGCCAAAGCCACCGCGACCAAGGCGGCGGTCGAAGCCAAGGTCGCGCCGAGTGACGGGAACACTGCCCAGTGGGCGAAGTGGCTGGCCCAACAGCTGAAGCAGATTCCGCAGATCCAGCTGTTCGGCTCGGTCTCGCTCGAGGACCTGGCCAGTCGCGGTCCGGCGCAGGCCCAGATGGTGTGGCACACCGCCGAAGCGGTGCTCGGCAAGGACTACGGCAAGATGACGGTCGCCGAGCTCCTTTCCCGATTCGGGTCATAAAAAGCGGGAAGCCCGCTTGCGCGAGCTTCCCAAGGCTGGGGTGGGGGCGTGGAGTCGAAATTAGTGGGTCGGCCTTACCGACCGGCGATATGGTAGCACAGGGTACCTGCATCCACAAGATATAGACAGCTGGGGAAAACATGACCGGTCTGAAGCTTCCGATACCCCTGAACATGGAGCCGATGCTGTCGGCGCCGGGTGACGGCATCCCCAAGGGCGACAGCTGGGAGTACGAGCCCAAGTGGGACGGATTCCGCACCCTCGTGTTCCGAGACGGCGACAACGTCGAGCTCGTGAGCCGGGGAGCGCGGCCTATGACCAGATACTTCCCCGAGCTGCTGCCTGCCTTCCGGAAGCTGCGTCAGGACAAGGTCGTGCTGGACGGCGAATTGATCGTCGTGGGCGCCAACGGGCTCGACTTCGGAGCCCTCCAGCAGCGCATCCACCCGGCCAACTCACGGGTGCGAATGCTGAGCGAGGCCACGCCGGCCTGGTACGTCGCCTTCGACATCCTCGCCGAGGGCGCCGACGACCTCCGGTCCGAGGCGCTCGGAAAGCGGCGCAAGCGCCTTGAAAGTCTTCTCAAGGGCGTCAAGCAGCCGATCTTTCTCACCCCTTACACGCGCGACCACGCGACCGCGGAGCGGTGGTTCAGCCGCTTCGAGGGCGCCGGCCTCGATGGCGTGATGGCGAAGTCCTGGAGCGGCGCCTACGTTCCGGGAAAGAGGCTTTGGGTGAAGGTCAAGCACCAGCGCACGGCCGATTGCGTGGTGATCGGCTGGCGAAAGTCAAACGACGGCAAATCGCTAGGTTCGTTGCTGCTGGGCCTGTATCGCGGGAAGACGCTCAACTATGTCGGTCACACTTCGTCGTTCAGCGCGGCCGAGCGCAAGGAGCTGATCGCCAAGCTGAAACCGCTGGAGGTGGATGTGCCGCCGAGCGAGTGGGATTCGTACAGCTCGGGGCGCATGCCCGGTGGCATCAGCAGGTGGTCGCGTGGAAAGGACAAGGAGACCGAGTGGGCGACCGTGCGCCCCGAGCTCGTGTGCGAGGTGGCGTATGACAAGCTCGAGGCGGGCGAGCGTTTCCGCCACGCGACCCGATTCTTGCGCTGGCGCACCGACAAGCCGCCCAAGAAGTGCGGCTTCGATCAGATCGAGTCAGCGGCCCAGTTTGACGTGCGCGGCATCTTCGCCGGCAAGTAGAAGCGGGCGCGCACCCGGACCTCCAGGTCCGTAGTACTTCATCGCGGCGCGCCCGAGTCCGGTGACCGCGAGCCAATCGAAACCGGCGCCGGCGGCC
>WNFT01012298.1_pt1 | contig 12935 bp, 19 predicted proteins | sample 5400191 | NCBI WGS metagenome assembly WNFT01 (sample SAMN13153359, study PRJNA577476) | soil metagenome | isolation source: 80 cm saprolite under Madrone tree | place: USA:California | collected 2016-06-14
CCTACGGCACCTTGACGTTCGGGCGGCAAAACACCCTGATGACGGACGCCATCCTGGCCTACGACCCGCTGTCCAACTCGCTCGCCTTCTCGGCGCTCGGCTTCTTTGGTTCATGGGGAGGCGGCGGCGACACGCAGGATAAAAAAGCCACCACGGCGATAAAATACCGGGTCAGCTACGCCAACTGGCACTTTGGCGCGTTCAGTCAGGTCGGCGGCTACGAACAGGGCAACGGCGAGAAAGGGGCGTTCCAGGGCGACGTGGGCGCCGACTTTAAAGTGGGTCCCGGCGTCTTCTCGACCGATGTCATCGCGGGGTACACCAAGGACGCCGTGGCCATGGCTGTCGCCGGCACTCCAACCGATAAATTCGGGCACCCGATCAACATATTCACCCCGGGGTTTGCGAATGCGTTTTTGAGCGCGACGCTCTCCGACAATGCCGTTGTGATGGTGAACACGAAGTACACCATGGAGCGGGTCAAGCTCTATGCTGGCTGGGAGTGGGTCCAGCAGAAGAATCCCAGCGATCCGTTCACTGTCTCCGGTTCCGGCTTCACTGATGTCGCGGGAGATTTTGTCTGCTTTGGGTGTACCAACATCAACGGCACCAACATCAGCGGCACGGCGTTCAACGGCGGGAACAAAATCTTCCAAATCGCCTGGTTCGGCGGCACATACGCGCTGCTGCCGACGCTTGATCTGACCGCTGCCTACTACCACGAATGGCAGAACGACTTTTCGGGCGGGGCCAAGAATGCCGCCGGGGGAACATGCGCCGTCGCGACGACCGCTCTGTCTTCGTGTGCCGGCACGCTGGATGCCGTTTCCGTTGTGCTCGACTGGCGGTTTGCCCCGAAGTGGGACGCCTACATCGGCACGCTGTACGAGCGGCTGAATGGCGGTCTGGACAACGGTTTCCTCGCGAATAACACCTGGTCGACCACGGCTGGCGTACGCTTTCGCTGGTAACGCCTGTTTCACACGCTCCAACACCAAGCTCTCCCCGCATCAGCGGGGAGAGATCATGGCTCACCATTTGGCGCTCACGTCTGACCCGCAGGATTTTTGGAATCCGTCGACTTAGACGCTCACCACCTCCACCTGAACGACCCATCATTCAAGCCATCAAGACCCCTGCTGCACTGCGGGAAGCTGACGTGCACGCAATCATAAACGAGAGGGTGCGCCGGTATTCGAAATTGAGTTGGAAACTCACCGGGTCTGGCAGTTTCTGCCTTCGCAATCGGATGCCTGTGTGCAGTATCAACCGGCTTATTTGCGAACGCGTGAGCATGCCCGGCCCCCATCGCTGCACAAAGCGTCAAGCTGGCGATTATCGACTTCCTCATGTTCATATCCTCCTCTCGTGGGGCAGCACCGGCCAATTCGGTGCTTCATACTCCGCAGTGGGAGCACTGCCCGAAGTTGATGTGAGCTCTTGCGGCGCTGCTCCGGTGCACGGCATGTTGCCACTGGTCAGCTCATCGGCCGAAAACTCCCCGCACTGGCCATTTTCCAGGGATCGCGGAAGCGCGGATCATCAGTGCCGTCGACCAACTCGCCTGGCCGCAAAGTGGGATAGAGCTCGTCGAAGCTCACGACTTCGCGTGGCGACACGCGGCGGGAGAAATGCGCCGGCATGAACTCACTCGGATGATCGAGGCCTGCGGCGGCGACCAGCTCAGACAGAGCATGGAGTGTCGCAGCATGGAAGTTCTTCACCCGCACCCATTTGTCGTCAACGACCAGAGCACGCCCGCGGGTGGGGTCCTGCGTAGCGACGCCGACCGGGCATCTGTCGGTATGGCAGCTCTGGGACTGGATGCAGCCGAGCGCGAACATGAATCCGCGGGCTGCGTTGCACCAGTCGGCGCCGAGCGCCATGGCGCGGGCGATGTCAAAGGCCGACACGATCTTGCCGCTGGCGCCGAGCTTGATGCGGTCGCGGGCATTGATGCCGATGAGCGCATTGTGAACGAAATTCAACCCTTCCCGCAGCGGCATGCCGAGATGATCGATGAACTCCAGCGGCGCAGCACCGGTGCCGCCTTCCTTGCCATCGACGACGATAAAATCCGGATAGATGCCGGTCTTCAGCATGGCCTTGCACACCGCGAGGAATTCCCACGGATGTCCCACGCAGAGTTTGATTCCCGCCGGCTTGCCGCCCGACAGCCGCCGCATCTCGCCGATAAATTCCATCATTTCAATTGGCGTTGAGAACCGGGAATGGCCGGACGGCGATACGCAGTCCTGGCCCATTGGCACGCCGCGGGTGCGCGAGATCTCGGCCGAGACCTTAGCGGCCGGCAGCACGCCGCCATGGCCCGGCTTCGCACCCTGGCTGATCTTTAGTTCGACCATCTTGACCTGGTCGAGCCCAGCGGTCTCAGCGAATCGCCCCGCCGAAAATGAGCCGTCGGGGTTGCGCGCACCGAAATAGCCTGAACCGATTTCCCAAATGATATCGCCCCCGTTCTCGCGATGATAGGGAGAAAGCCCGCCCTCCCCGGTATCATGGGCGAAACTGCCAGCCTTGGCGCCCTTATTGAGGGCCCGAATAGCATTTGCGCTAAGGGCGCCGAAGCTCATGGCCGAGATATTGAATATCGATGCGTCATAGGGCCTCGCGCAATCCGGTCCGCTAATACTGACGCGGAACGGCGCGGTTGCGAGCGGCCGCGGCATCATCGAATGGCGGACCCACTCGAACCCTTGCGCATAGACGTCGTACTGCGTCCCGAACGGACGCTTGTCCAGCACCATCTTGGCGCGCTGATAGGCCACGGCCCGCTTGTCGCGGCTGAACGGCCTGCCGTCCTTCTCGTCTTCGAAGAAATACTGACGCATCTCGGGTCGTATCTGTTCGAGCAGGAAACGCAGATGGGCTGAGATCGGATAATTTCGCAGCACCGCGTGCCGCGTCTGGATCAGATCGCGGGTACCAAGAATCGTAAACCCTGCAAATACCGCGAGCGGAACCGCCGCAAGGTCGATCGCTGGCGGATAGGCCAGAACGGTTAGCAGCAACGCTGCAGTCAGCAGAATGCTGAGCGTGTAGACGATAAAGCGGAGCGTGAATGCGAGACGAATCATACCCATGAGTAAACCCCCTCCGCCGGAGCGGCAAGGACGCGACCATAGAGACCATCTCTCGGCTAATCTTATTCCCCCACGACGCACGGCATTGGGTGAGCGACGAGAATCAGGAAGCACTCACCCGCACCTTAATTGACTTTTTCGGCCAGCCTTGAAGCGCTGGCCACAGCTGAACGCCATGTCTCCGAAATCAAAAGGAGAGAACTCATGGACAAAGCGCCTCCAGCTCGACAAACGCGCTCGCGCCCGATGACCATTGAGGCTGGGCCGAGCTATTTTTCACACGATTGGGAGGCGCAGTGCGTACTGAGCAATCTCGCGGCATCGCATCCTCTTCGTGTCGCGCGTGAGGATCTGTTTTTGCCTCCTGTGAACCTCCCTTCTTGAAGGTGCCATCTCGCTCAGGATCTGTCCGGCGCCACTTGGTGCCCTTTCATCCCACGACACAACGTCCTGTCAGGCTCCGGTGGCTGCAGCTGATCTGCATCAACGCATCAAAACGTTCTTCCTCAAAAAAACGTGATGTCGCGTGAGGAAATTATCGGCCGCGACGATGAGTGTTATGGGCATCGCAGGCGCGAACTTCTGATCCGAGGCGACCTGCGGCGATCGAAGTTGCAGATGCAGCGATGCGCCGGTGACAGCGATCAACGTCATCGAGAATTCTGACCTCAATAATACCAATAGGAGAAGTCCATGTCGAAGGTGAGTATCGCAGCTGCGGCTGCGCTCGTTATTGGCTCTATCGCCCCGATCGGGGCGTATGCGCAAAGCTATGGCGCCTTCGCGCAGGGCTATGGCGGCGCATACTCGATGCCTGAGCATCAGAGTCACGCGCAATCGAAGCATCTCAAGGCGAGGGTGCCCGCGAATGCCCGAGGTTCCGCCACGGAATCCGGCGGCTTCCCAACGCCTGTTTATCAGAGCCCCATGTATGCCCCGGACGCAGCGCCGTCACGTTACTACAATAATCCGGGCATTCCGGACTTTCAGCTTGGATCGCGGGGCTGATGTCTTAGCTACCCGAGAGCGGCGCGGCGCCGGCTGATCCTCCACTAGTTCCGTCCTGCTCGTTGAAAAGTCGCTTTCATCGCAAGATGGGAGCGGCTTTTCGTTGCTCGCAAAAGTGCGGCAGGGGTGGTCGCGCCTATCTTGGCTGCGAGCAGCATCGTCGCGCTTTGCTTATCGCCGTGCGAATGTGTTCCACGAAACGATTGACGTGGACCGGAATAAAGCTGAGCACCTCGCCGTCTTGCTCTCGTGAGATGTCGAAACGACGGAGCGAGGGAATGCGGACGAACTCTTTTTTCGACCAACAGCGTGCGCGTGAGGTGGACGTTGCGCCATTACGCAGTGGCACTTGGACTCGAGAGGCGCCGACCAACGCGCGGCGACCCGCCTCCGATGGCCTCACAATCGGCTTGTTGCACTGGGCGACCGTTCTTTTCGTGTTGGCCCAGTTCGAGAGCGCAGGGTTGCACACCCTCGCCAAGGTACGGCAGAGCGACTCACGATCCGGTATCGTTCACGTAAGTTGGAGCTGACATTACATCAGGTGAGGCGAATTCACATTTTAGTTAGCTCGCAGTTTCTCTGGAGAAGACCATGTCGAGAGGTTTTTCCGTAAGCAGAATGAGTGCTGCGTTCTCGATCATCGCCGCTTGCGCCATCGCACTGGCAATGACGGCTGGGACCATGAGAGCAGATGGTCCATTAGCGCAAACTGTGGGCGTCTCGTTCAGCGCCGCCGGCTCAAATAAGTCCCGCGAGGCCAGACCGCATGAGGTCGAAGACGGGAGCGTGGCAGATGCTGTGAAGGCTGCGAAGCCGGCCGTGTTCAGCGTGCGTGTTAGGTATCGCGCGGCCGCAGGCGAACGGGGCGCCGGCGCGCCCCTGGATCATTTCGGGAATCTGCTTGGCAAGTCCTTCCCCGAAACGCGGCCGCGGGTGCGGACTTCTAAAGGCTCGGGTTTCTTCATCTCAGCTGACGGTTATGCGGTCACTAACCGCCACGTCACAACAGAAAGCGAGAGCGTGGAAATTATTACCGACGACCAGAAAAGCTATCGAGCCAACGTCGTCGCCGTCGATCCGGCGACTGACATTGCACTCCTCAAGGTCGACGGCGGCAACGGCTTTGCCCATGTCGAGTTTGCCGACAAGGCGCCCCGCATCGGCGACCGGATATTTGCGGTCGGCAATCCGTTCGGGCTCGGCGGCACAGATCGGCGACCGGATATTTGCGGTCGGCAATCCGTTCGGGCTCGGCGGCACAGTCACGTCAGGGATCGTCTCGGCCCGAGAGCGCTCCATCGCCACGGAAGATGACGGAACCGACCCGAATGTGTATGAGGACCTGATCCAGATTGACGCGGCGATCAACCCGGGCAATTCCGGCGGCCCGACTTTCGACGTCGAAGGCCGTGTCATCGGCATCAATACCATCATCCTTTCGCCAACCGGGGCATCAATCGGATTCGGTTTTGCCATTCCGGCGGAGACCGCAAAGGCTGTCATTGCGCAGCTCTTGGAAACCGGATCAGTGACGCGCGGCTGGCTTGGCGTGCAGTTCCAATCCCTGACCCCAGCTCTCGCCGGCGCTTCGGGACTCAAGGAAACCCGCGGCGCGTTGGTTGCCGAGCCGCTCGCCGAAGGACCGGCCAAGAAGGCCGGCATCGCGCCGGGAGACGTGATCGCCTCGGTCAATGGGGAGATCGTGAATGACCATGAGCCGACGCCTTGCAGCGAATGTTTTCGGAACAACGGGGGGATTGGAGAAACGTCAGGCCGCGGAGAAAGCGGCTTCACAGGTTCGCTATCAGGCGTGTCTGAGCGGGGCGAACAATAACTATGAAGCTTCGTAAGCTGCAGCGTGCAAACGCCTTGGGGAGCAATCCCGGAAAGACCATGACGACTGCACTTCGAAGAACCTTGGGAGGCAATTTTGTGATGTGACGTATGCGATACGCGACGCATCGCCCAAATGCACCCTTCCACGTGAAATCGCAACTGACTTTGATGCTGATGTACAGAAGGCGCGTGATCGCTGCCTACAAGAAAATAGGTCTGGATTGTAGTAAGAGCAGCGGTCTCCACTGAAGTACAGGCCCACACCGTGACTGATCTGGATCACCGCATTGGCCAGGGCCCCTTTCTTCACAGCCTCATCCGCATCCCGTGCCTTCACAATCCGTAGGCGAGCGCCACCGATGCGCCGGACAGGAATACGAACAGCTCGGCAGCGTCTGAAAGGCCGAAAGTCCCCCGGGTGACGTAGTGGAAGATGTTTTCCGGCAGGTGGTCGATGAAGATCGTCAGCAGGGCAAAACCGCGCCAATAAATCTCACCACCTCCTTACAATCCAGCATGGGCTTCGTCGGCGGGCTTCGCTCCGTCGCCGACGATCCCGTAGCTCGTGCATTCAAGAGTATTGCAATGAAAGTCGCCGTTCGAAGCGCGAGCGCGAGTCACACAATGGTGAAAAGGACGTGATGCCTCTTCCGGAAATTATTGAGCCCGACGGTGAGTGTTATGGTCATCACAGGCGCGTCTCACACGCTGATCGATAACCTTATCTCAACACGCGCATCAAAGGAGGATGACTATGTCTACGAAGAGCAAGATCGCGGCTGCTGTGGCAATAGGCTCACTCTTTCTCGTGACGAACGAGGCGAGTGCATACCATGAAGCAAACGGTCACGTGAGTACACAACATCGAGTCGGCAGCCAAATTGCTGTCCGGCATCTGCCGGGCGTATTCGAACGGACCTATGGATATGTCCCACCCCCAATGCCGCGATACGGCTCCCGGAGTGACGTGTACTCTTCAAATTCACTGGGACGTCAACCATTCCCAAATCCGGATCGGGATTATAGCATCGAAAATCTGAGCTCACATGGAATCTGATCGGATTGGGACTAAGCGCAAAAGCAAACAGTCACTCCCGCGGGCCGAGGCGCTATTGACGACGCTTAGGTTAGAATCGGAACTTGCGGATGACGAAGTCGACGGTTCGACAGAGGACTTGTGGGCCGCGCTAAATACCGCTTGTGGCCCGACTCGGAATAGCCGGAACGCGTCAGCGGCGGTCACGTCACCTTCGAGCCCGGCGCCCGCTCCGCGTGGCAGCGTCGATTGCGATACGCCAAGCTTCGCCGCCGCTTTCGTGAAACTTCGCTTGTGTCCTGCCGCGACAACGGCCCGAAGGTCTTCCAGATTTTCGCGCTGCATTTATCGGCTCTGCTTATAGGTCTTTGCGGATTATAGCGGCTAGTCGCGACGGAGCCACGCCCTAGATCATGGCTAGCGACCGCAGCGCGGTGAGCCTGCCAACGAAAGGAGAGCGGCAATGGAAATCTCGCCGTCCGCGGAACGCGCCATGTACGAGCTTTATTTGGCCTCATTGACGACGGGCTTGCGTCGGATCTTTCTGTGCTGTCGGGCCGGGATCTTGGGCCGTGGCGGACGTCGCATGCTTACCTGCCCACACTGGTCGGCCACCAGGTTTTTGCCCCTCTTACGAAACGAGGAATATCTTAGACAGTGTTTAGACATCAAAAGGAAGACCCCACCGGAGCGGGGTCTCAAGTTTGCCTGATGACCGGGAGGGACAAAGCCAGCAGGGATCTGATCGAGCAAACGGGTTCGTCATTCGTCACGTAGGACGGGTATAGATGCGGGCGAGCCAGCGTTCGCGCCAATCGCGCCACCACCGCGTGCTGTAGAGCTTTTTACAGCGCGTAGAACAGAGCTTGTGCGAGCGCCACCAAACAGGCGTCCGCAATCCAAGGGGTCGTCCGCACTCTTTGCAGATGTGGGTGTTCTTGGCTTTGGGATACTTGCTCATCCATCGATCCCCCTAGTCAAAAACAGACTTCTTTGTCCGCCCAGATAAAAAGAACGGGTTGGTGAGTGGGCGTGTCTTCTTCAAGCGGATGAATGATGTCGGGCGGGATGCGTTTCCACTTGTTCTCCTTGGTGAGGTAGAACCACTGGTTTTCATGCGCTCGACTGACGCGGAACTGCGTCTTCACGATCTCTGCTTGATTGCAGCACTTGACTTGGCCGCTGAGCCTTTCTCGTGCTGCGGGCATGACGTCTTGTTTGTCAGCCCACCCGGCGAAGGGTGAACCTTGCCAGCCCTCTTCGAGTGCATTTCTCATCCAGTAGGTTGAAAGGATGAAGGCAAGCAGTACTTCATGCTCTTTCATGGCGGCCTCCTTCGTTTCAGAGGCGTGCGGGCAGTAGCTGCCGGCGGTTAGTGGCATACTCATCTAGTTAGACAATTTGGCCACGCCGTTTATTCCCCTATGTCCGCATAGTTCCGAAACGAAGGAAGGTGACGCTCGGCTTGACGAGCAATGAAAAGCCGCTCCCATCTTGTGATGGAAGCGACTTTTAAACGAGCAGAATGGTGCGAGCGGTGGATCAGTTGCCGCTGCGGCGATCGCGGTCATCGCGGTTCATTTCAAACCGAATCCGGATCGGTCTCGAACCAACGCCCGCCAGAGTTTACAGCAGGCGCTGGGAAGCCGCCGGATTCCGTGGCGGAAGCTCGGGCATTTGAGGGCACCCTAGCTTCGATTGCGTGTGCAGCTGGCGCTGAGGCACCAGATATCCGCCACTTTGAAGCAAGAACCACCAGCGCCCCATCGAGGCTCCTGATTTCGTATCAGCAACTACGACCAACTACATCGTCGAACGTTACCGGGTGCGCGACTATTGTGACAGCTATGGGCCAAATTCGCCCGTGGCGCTCCATCCACGTGGACGGCGGCTTATCCCCGGATAGCTTCCGTGCCGGCCCGATCAGGAACGCGCCGCCGTGGCTGGCGCTCCCGTTTGGCGTACCCGACGATCAACCATCGCACCCTGCAGCGCGCGAACTCAACGAAAGTTGATGCCCCAGGGCACCGCCCCCGAAAGCAGCGAGCTGCAGGAACCAGCCGGCCATTGCGAGATTCTTGAGGAAATGAACCATCTGGTTGGGATCGGCGAAATTGGTATGAGCAATGATAGCCGTGGCAATGCACAGACTGCAAGGACCAGCCCGACAACGCGGGTCCGATAGCCTATCAGAACGAGCAAGCCGCCGATGCATTCCACGACAATGGCGACTAGGGCCGCGAGGTCCGGCGCCGGCAAACCCTGACTCGCCATGTAAGCGGCTGTGCCGCTGAACCTGGCAAGCTTCTGAAAGCCACTCAGCAGGAAGATGATACTCATCAGGACGCGGCCGGCCGCGGCCGCGGCGTTAGGTGCTGCATGCGACATGTAAATTCTCCTTCTCCAATGCGAGAGGCGTGGTCAGCGTTAGTGATGTCGTTAGTCGACGAGCCGGGCGCGAGCATCTTGGCAGAATTCGGGAAATGACCCCCAGTTCTGCACTTATGGGATGCGCGGGCTCGGGGAGCATTCGCCTTCCGGAACGCGCCGATGTGGCAGGCGTTGGATTCGTGCTTTAGTGCGATTTCCCGCCGCAATTCGCCGGACGCCAGCGGCTTACTGCTTGGAGTGGGTCCCAGTTAACGGAAGCGAATTTCCGCGACCTGATTCGCGGATCTTTGCGGCGGCCGATTTGCGGAGCGAGGCTGCCTGCAGGCGAACCGGGTCACGCTCACAAAGTTTTGCCGTTGCAATAATTCGTCGCGCGATGACCTCGCGCGCGACTCCGGGCTGACCGATGTCGTCGCCTAGCTCTTTGCAGGCAGCCTCCAAAGCTTCACTCGTTGCCGCAGTCACCTCAAGTCCGAATGACCGCTCCGGAACGGTGGATTTTGCCAACACGTGACGCTGGATTTCCAGCGGTCAGCGCGTCAAAACCGCTTCATCGCCCGTTCAATTGTCCATCTGGAAGACCAGATCGAGCCATGAAACATCAGAATCGGGCAGTGCTGCGGTAACGATTCCAGGACTAGATTTGTTATGAGCCATGTCACTTACCTCTCGTGGTTAGAGGGCGGTTTCCAAATTGACCGGCATGGCCTCGCTGCTATTCCGGCTCTGCGGCCGTTCGCCACACAACAGTCCGCTGGTCATTGGTCCACGCGCGCTGGCCACAACCCTGAATCAAAGGGGCGGCCGTGGCCGCCCGCCGAATCCGGAGGAAATGCTACAGACGATTGGGCAGATGATGGCGCAGGTGGCTCGGCGAAGTGACGCCTCGACGCCGTTTGCGAGGTGCTGGTCCATGTACGCTTGCTACGGGTGCGGCCTTCTGCATCGTCATTGCGGTGGTGGCGCAGCAGATGCGGTCTGCGTCATCCAGCCACCCCAAAGAACAACTGACCTACAAACATTCACTCCGTTTCGACGTTGACGAACAGGCAACTCGAAAACGGAAAGATTTCCGCAGGAGGTAAGACTATGTTGAACACTGGAAAGTGCACAGCTATGGCGGCGGTCCTAGGCGTGGGTCTCGCAGTTGCGGCAGCGGCGCCGGCTTCGGCCCATTACTATGGTTATGGCTATGGCTACCGCCCGTTCTATGGCTATGGCTATCGACCGTTCTACGGCTACCGCCCGTTCTATGGCTATGGCTTCCGTCGGTATGGCTACGGCTTCCGTCGGTATGGCTATGGATTCCGTCCCTACGGCTACGGAAGATTCAGGAGATATTAGCTCTACCAAACGGGGCCGCTGCGGGCATAACCGAAGGGCCTACCGCGGTTAACGTGGCCGCCCGATCAGTGCACGATCGACTCCAATCACCTTCATGCTCACTCGGGTGATCAACAGGTGCACAGCCGTCTCTACGCAAACGAGCTTCACGCGCCTTCATGCGCTTCCTGATTGCGTTTTGCATCGGTGTGGCTTCCACCTTGGCTTGGCGATCTCACGGCGACGCCGCGAGGAAGGCGGTCGAATCCGATGCAGGCGTTTCGCAGCGACGAGTATTTCCGGTGGCAGGTGGCCGAGTGTAGCTACGATACCTTCATGATTCGATCCCGTCAGCGCACCTAGCGAGACAAAAGTACATTTCGGACGACTGCTGTACCCAGCAAACTGCCTAGGTGTTCCGCGATTTCGATTCCAGGAAGAAACTTTCTTGGCAGTAAACTCGCGACGAACTAGCGATGCATCACCATTGATCCGCCCCCGGGTGCGAGCGCCTCGCGTATAGAGGCAAGCGCTCTCGAGCTCGATGGCGCTCACAAGAACCTGGCGAGCTTGGTCGGCTGCGGGGGGCCGGCGGTCAAAGCCTGCCCCAAGTCGCGGCAATCAACCTCTTAAGCCCGCGAAATCGAGCCTCCGCTGCCTAGAACGGCATCGCCGCCGTTATCGCGAGTTCCTCGTCCGCCTCGAGGGCGATTTTCTGGGCCAGCATGACGTCGCCCATGGCGAGGGCGAGGCCGCCCTCGGGCATGAAGCACCAGCCGCGGATGGGATGGCCCTCCTCGTCCAGCTCATAGACGTTCTGCAGGCGTCCATGGTGGATGCGGTAACGCTTGCCGGTTTTGGAACCGACGACTTCGAACAACGCGCTCTCCTCGTATTGGGCGAGCTGCTCGGGGGAGAGCCATTCCCGGAGCAGGATCCTGGATTTGGTTTCGGCGTTGAGGCAGTGAGTCGCTTGCGCGCGAATGGAGACACACGTGTCGCATTCGCAAGGCTGCACCTGAGCGGAGCCGCAGACAACTTGGCGACGGCCAATCAGTCGGTGTAGCGTCCCCACCATCATCGCCATGGGGTCAGCAGATGCTCGCGGCGGGTGCATTCACCCGCCCACCAGCCGCGGCATGAACAGCACCTCGGTCGCGGTCGGATCGAACTCCGTCACCTTCCGGGACCTGCCTGACGCGGTCCTCTCTGCAGCTGTGTAGCCGAGGCCAGTGAGCTCCTTGAAGCGTTCCGTCGCCTTTGCAACGGCATCCTCATCGGTGGGATCGAACTCGAAACGGCTGTCGCCGCTGTTGTCGATGACAATCTGGATGCCCATGCGGGTCTCCCTTCACGCCAATTACAGGTCAAATCCTTACTCGATCGGCCTGATCAAAGGAAACTGCTAACGCGGGGGAGGCGCCGAATGGTCGGCGGCGGCGGATTGCCCCACCCTACGCTGAAGTGATGCCGACCGCGCGGCGCGGACGAAGGCCATACGACGACATTACGACCCGCAGCCGTAACCGGCTTCGGTCGGCCGCGACAGGTTTGGCGCAACCTCCTCCGCGATGCGCCGCAGCATCGATTCGAGCTTCGCGGGATCGACGTTGTCCGCGGCCATCACAGTGCGGACGAGCGGATCAGACAGCGCGTCACTGAGTGTCAATTCCTGACTTGGTGTTCTCATGAAAATGTCCCTTGGTCGTCCCGGCTTACTTCACGCCAGAAACGGGTAGTCGGTGAAGCCTTTGTCTTCCCCGGTATAGAATGTCGCCTGGTCCGGCACGTTGAGCGAAGCGTTTATCCGATATCGCCGGGGCAGATCTGGATTGGCGAGAAACGGGGTGCCAAAGCAACGAGATCGGCTTTGCCGCCATGGATCGCCGCATTGGCGCTGTCGAGATCAAAGCCGCCATTAACGATGTAGGTTTGATGGAAGTTCCGGCGCAATAATGGGACATACGCTTGGCACCATCGGCAACCGGATCGACGACGTGGAGATAGACGATGCCGAGCTTGTTGAGCTGCTCGGCAATATACGAGAAAGTTTCGACCGGATTGGAGTCCGACATCGAGTGGAAGGCGCCATTGGGAGAGATGCGATAGCCCACGCGATCGACGCCTTGGCACCACCGGCAACCGGATCGACGACGTGGAGATAGACGATGCCGAGCTTGTTGAGCTGCTCGGCAATATACGAGAAAGTTTCGACCGGATTGGAGTCCGACATC
>WNFT01003986.1_pt1 | contig 12929 bp, 14 predicted proteins | sample 5400191 | NCBI WGS metagenome assembly WNFT01 (sample SAMN13153359, study PRJNA577476) | soil metagenome | isolation source: 80 cm saprolite under Madrone tree | place: USA:California | collected 2016-06-14
CGCGCTTGGATATGATCGATTCTCTGAAGCCGCTCAGCCAGCGGCAGGCCTTTATCGAGATTCACGATTGGATACAGTCTCCTTCTAAATAGTATGAATTCAGTCTCCTGTTACGTAAACAATAGATGCTTCCTATCCCCCGGCAGGATGCAAACCCTTTGCATTTTCGCTAAATCTTGCAAAGTACCAGCCCAAGCAAGAGCAGATAGAAGGCGTAACCTCTCTCAGCGAAACCGGAAACTATAGCACGACTCGGTCTCCCCGGCTAGTTAAAATAACGGAATTATGTACTTGACATGTAAAAAGGTAAAAACGAAGGGGTTGGGGGCTCGTCCGATGGCAAACCAGGGCGGATTCTCAAGCGTCTCGAACGGGGAGGCTAGGTTTGAACGATGTTGGCCTTTATTGCCTTGTCGGTTAATTTTGGGGCGAAAAGGGGAAAGCGCCGGCTGTGCCCCCCATTAGAGACACTACACCGGCGCCTAATCTTTTCGCGAAGCGGGGCTTGCGGGCGGAATCGCTTACTTGCGAGGAAGGACAGAGTCCTTCATAGCCTTGCCCACGCGAAACTTCAGGGTCGTCTTCGCGGGAATCTGAATCGTCGCTCCCGTCGCCGGATTACGGCCCTCGCGCGCCTTTCGCTCTGAGCGAACCAGTTTTCCGAAACCCGGGAGCACAAACTCTCCGCCAGATTTCACTTCCGACGTTGCCAAGCTCGCAAGGTCGTCGAAGAACTGTTTCACTTGAGCGCGCTTCATTCCGGTCCGTTCCGCAAAATGATTAAAGACCTCAGACTGGGTCATGCGCTTCCTACCTGCTGCAGTGCTGGTCGCCATGTGTGGTATCCCACCTCCAAAACGTCAACAAAATGAGAAAACTTTCGCAATGACATATACCACAGACCAAGCCCAAAGTCTGCTAAAAATCGCTAGTTTTTGGCCTTTTGGTGAAAAAAACTAAAGGTGGATACCGCGGGAGCGACCATCGACGGAAGGGTTGAATGCGTTTTGGTCGGGGCGAGAGGATTCGAACCTCCGACCTCTCGGTCCCAAACCGAGCGCACTACCAGGCTGTGCTACGCCCCGATGTCTCTCCGATCTAACGCTGCGATCGTCGCGGCAAGAGACCCGCCATTCTAGTCAGCGCCGGACGCAGCGGTCAAGCTTAGCAAATACGTGCGCGTCGCCGCGAGCGCGTACGCTCGGTGACTGATCTGATTCTTGATTTCTGGTTTCATTTCAGCGAAGGTCAAGTCGCCTCCGTTGGGAATGAATACTGGATCGTAACCAAAGCCTCCAGCGCCACGCGCAGCCAGAGCAATTCGCCCCTCGCATTTGCCCACCGCTACGTTGAGAATCTCGCGGTGGCTGTCGGCGATCACGACTGCCGAAACGAAACGGGCTGACCGCTTCGATTGATCGACGAACGCGAGTGCAGCCAGGAGTGCCTCGATTCGCTCCGCGTCCGCAGCGGACTCGCCGGTGTATCGTGCGGAACGCACTCCAGGAGCGCCACCAAGCGCGTCTACCTCCAAACCGGAGTCGTCCGCAAGTGTCAGCAGGCCAGTTTGAGCTGCGTACCCAATCGCCTTCAGCGATGCGTTTTTCACGAACGTAGTACCAGTCTCAGCGATGGGCTCGATGGCAGGGAAGTTCCGAAGATCGAAAAGCGCGAAAGGCAAATCTGACAAGAGTAGTTGAATCTCGGCGCGCTTTCCTTCATTACTCGTAGCAATGAGCAAATGCCTGGGAGCATTCACCGTGCGTTCTCCGGAACAAATCTAATGGCGAGAGAGCCGAACACACCAAAAGCGGATCTTGAAGTCCATTCAAACCCATTCTCTTTCAAAATGGTGACGCTAACAGCGTATGGTAAAGACCGCGATGCTTGGTCGATGCTGGAAGCATTAGTCGAGAAGGCGGACCTTTCTGACTGAGAGAAGAGTTCGACAAAGGAGATGGCAGGGCGCCGATCGTCGGTAAACGTCAGGACGATGATCGGCAGCGAGTTGTCGATGAGTCGTTGCGATCGTCGGTAGGCATCAACTGAAGCCACGGATTGAGTCTGTGCCCTTGCCTGTAGACAATGTCGTACTGTGTCACCCGTTCCGGTGAGAAAGTGGTCGTCAACGAAACTTGCAGCAAAGTTGTCAGAGCTTGAAAGCATAAGCTCGGCGTCGCCCACAGTCTCTGTCTTCGCGGTTGGCCCAAGTCTCTGCTGGGCAAGCTTGCGAAGGCTCGGTCGATCAAATGCGCCGGCGACCAGCACCGAAGGGGCGTTCTCTTCCAGTCGAATGGTGGCCATCCGAGTTCCGACTGCACTGACAAAGGTGTCCGGATCGTTGATTCCATACGGAGGGAAGAAGCTGCGCAGGAGGGGACGTGCCGCGATTGCCCCGACGACATCGGCATGCGACGAAACCGTGGCGTTAACATCGCGCCACAACCTTTCGACGTCGCGAAAATGATAGACCGAGACGGAATAAACATCGGGTGGAACAAAGGCTATCTCATTCGAAGGACTTCGATCCTCGGGGACGGCACTGCCGCGAAGCTTATCCGCGACACCTTCGGATAGTTGAAGAAAGCAACGATCTTCAGCTCTGCCGTCCGTAAAGCGCGAAGTCCACGCGAAGCCTTCGATTAGGTTTGAGAAAATACTACCGAAGATTGGCGCAATCGTTGTTGCGTTTTGATTGGAACTAAAAAGATAGAGCGCCCACGTCTGTAGAATCGGCTTGACGCCGGCCTTGGAGACAAAGCCGAATAGCCCTGCGCCGGGGGCGTCTACTTGCACGCGCGCATGTTCGAGTTGCTGGTTTCCAAGAAGCGATGCGCGCTTTCCCCTGCGCGCGTCGACGCAGCGCATTACTGAAGGTTCATCGTTGCCGACAATGGCAACTGTGCCCACGAATGCGAGAGTGATATGACGGGCTCCATCTGAGGATGACCATTCAGTGAGATCGACACCATCAATCTGCTTTCTTAAGAGTGACGGCTGGCCGTGAGCGCGAGCGAAGTCTTCAACGTGCCGTTCCAGAGTCGGCCGCATTCGTCTTTGCGTGGTGTGCGTCTCAATGATCAGAGTAGTGAGCGGCTTTATCTTCAAAGTTGCATCGGCTTCGGTCTCCTCAACACCGGTGAATACGATTGCAAATTGAGAGCGAGCGAATAGAATAGAGTCATCCGATCCGATTCCGGTCCATCGCGCCAGTCGAATCAACCAGCGATTGGGCAGAAGGGACGATCTCGCTCCAAGCGGAGCGGCCAATTTTGTCCAGGCTTCAGATGATCCAATACCGTCGGCCAGATCGACAAGATCGTCGGCTTCCACAAATGCAACGCAATCGGCCGGCACGTAGAGCGCCATGTCTACGCGACGAGGCCAGTTCCAGTAGAGCCAGCCAGCGATGACTGCCAGAGCGAAACCGACGACCAGAACACGTGTGCGGCGAGAGATTTTCAAAGCAGCGCATCGTAAACTGAGAACGGGCAGGTAGCAAATACACCGCGCCCTCTTCTCGGAGCAGTTGAGCTAGGTCTATTGCCTGCAAGGAGGACGAAACTCCGAGAGCTTGCGCGAGGAGATTGGCTCCAAGAACAAACCTAGCCGACCAGAAATTACCTGCGCGGGAAAATGGGAGGGGTCCCGAAAAGCCGCACAAACTCGATTACAACACCCTTTGTCGACAAGGAGTTAAAAGATACAAAATAGTATTTGACATGTCTGGAGCGGTGTTGTAGCCTAGCTTCGGCGGTTGAGCGTCGGGTCTGATTCGAATGACCCCGTTCTTTTAGCCATCTGCCGAAACCAGTTGACGGCAGCAAACCCGCCGAAAAAGTCGCCCCACCCTTCACTGAAAACGCGAAGTCTCCAAAGACACTCTCGGTAAATCGCAATGAAGAAAGCAAGGTACGCCTGTCCAGTGAAACTCGTCCGCGCACGGTTTTCCCGAGCCCGTCGCGCCCGCGCCCGGCTACGACGCCAGCGCATTTTGATGTTTAAGATCGCGAGGAACCATTCATGATGTGGAACAGTGTGAAGAAAAGCATGGTCGGAGTTGACATCGGCTCAAGCTCGGTGAAGACCGTCGAACTCCAGGGCAAGAACAACGACTACCAGCTAGTGAGTTTAGGTTACGAAGCGCTGCCGCCGGATTCGATCGTGGACGGTCAGATCATGGAGTTGAACTCTGTGTCGAACGCGATTGGAAGCATCTTTAACGAGCATAAGATCAAGACCACAAAGGTAGCCGCCGGAGTTAACGGGCATTCGGTTATCGTTAAGAACATCGTCCTGCCGCAGATGACTGACGATGAACTCCAGGAATCGTTTGCGTGGCACGCAGAGGAACATATTCCTTTCGACATCTCGGATGTCAATCTCGATTATCACGTGACTGGAACCTCAGCCGATGCGATTCACGTGCTGATGGCCGCCTGCAAGCGTGACAAGATTGCCAACGTAAAGCAAGCAATCCAGCTTGCCGGCAAACAGCCCGCGATAATCGACGTCGATGCGTTTGCACTTCAAAACTGTTACGAGCTGAACTACGACCCGCAGGCCGGCCAGGTTGTGGCCTTGCTGAACATCGGCGCTTCGACGACGAACATTAACATTCTAAATGGCGCGCGATCGGTCTTTACGCGAGACGCCACGTTTGGTGGCAACCAATACACTTCACTGCTCCAAAAGGAACTGGGCTTGACGTTTGATCAGGCCGAGCGAGTGAAGCGCGGCATGCCAATGCCAGAAGGTTCCGAGCCTCGAGACATCGAACCAATTCTCGACACGGTCTCTGACATCCTGGCCCTCGAAATTCAGAAGACGATGGATTTCTACCGCGCGACCGTCGAGGATGGCGAGTCGGCCGTGCAGAAGATTTTAGTTTCCGGTGGCGGTTCGAAGCTGAAAGGTCTGGTGGAGTTTCTGGCCAGACGCTTCGAGATCCCCGCGGAAGTATTCGATCCGTTTCGAAAAATCCGCGTTGACTCGCGAGGTTTCGATCCCGAGTACATGCGCGAAATTGTTCCTGAGATGGCCATTGCAGTCGGCCTGGCGCTGAGAGGAGTTGACGTCCGGTGATCAAAATTAACCTTTTAGAATCGGTAACTGATCGTCCCACCGGCGTAGCGTTTGTTGAGGACAGAGTCTCCAGCACACGTACGCAGACGTTCCTGCTGGTCCTGACTGTAATGGCGCTCCTGGTGCTCGGCATGGGGTTCGACTATGTCAGCGCGAACTCTGCGCATGACACAGCCACCAAAGAGCTGGAGAAGGAACGCCGCATCAACGAGCAGATGAACGCGGTCAAACGTGAGCAGGCGGATCTGGAAAAGAAGATCGCCGACATTAACTTTCGCATCGACGCGATTCAAAAGCTGCGCGCTTCGCAGCAGGGGCCCAGCGCTGTGCTTGCTGAAATCAAGGCTCGCTTTGACAGCGTCCCAGGTCTCTACCTGAAGAGCGTGGAGCAGAAAGATGCCGAGCTAATCATCAAGGGCGAATCGCCAAACGAAGCCTCGGTGACGCGCTTTGGTCAGAGCATGGAATTCTCTTCCGGGCTCTTTACCAACCTGAACATCGAGACGCAGCGAGAAATACCGCAGACAGTGAGCAAGGGCACGAGTGGCGCCGCCGTCGCCGCGCAGCAGGATCCGAACTTGCCGCAGCCTGAAGTTGTGGCGTTTACGATTAAGTGCAGCTACGCGCGCAATGGCTCGCAGCAGAATACCAACCCGACGCCCGCTCCGGCGAATCATGTCGCCAAGAACTAACTGACGGCAAACAACAGGAAAAGATCATGAGAATTGGAAACATCAACAGCCTTCCCTGGTACGCCCGGTTTGGCATCTTCGCGGCGATGGCTCTCATCGTCTATGGCGGCTTCTGGTACTTCGTCACCCGCGGCACGCGGAAAGAAACCCGTAACCTGGTCGACCAGATTAAGGTCCTGCAAAAGGCCAACACTGAGGCGCAGATTGCCTCGCAGCGCTTGATTGAGTTCAAGGCGTCTTACAGGAGCAAGCAGGAGCAGCTGGAAGAGCTGAAGGCGTTACTGCCTGAGCAGCGTGAGCTGACGAAAGTCCTCGAAGGTATCCAGGACCGCGCGCGCGCGACCAGCATTTCGTTGCGAAAATTCGCGCCTAAGGATGACGTGCAGCAGGACTTCTACAGCGGCAAACGGATTGACGTGGCCGTTCAGAGTTCGTTCTCAGGCCTGCGAAAGTTCTTCGATCAAATGGCGCACTACCAGCGCATCGTCTCGATCACCAACTTCGAAATCAAGCAGATGGACAAGCAGGGCGCGGACAAAACGGTCGAAGCCCGCTTTGACCTGACCGCTTATTACGTCTCGAGTGAGAAACTGCAAAAGCAGAACACGGCCCAGCCCGGCCAGCCCGGTGCACCGCAAGCGGCGCAACCTGCGGCTGTCAACCAGGCTGTCAACCAGGCCGTCGCGCCGAAATAGTGCCGAATCGCGGCTTTGAATAGGAAGAAACAAGATGGATGACAAACTGAAAATTCGTTACGTGGTTTCGACTGTGTTGATCTCGTGCGTAGTGTTGTTCGCCGGGTTAACCGCGACTGCATCCGCGCAGGAACCGAGCGTCGCGGCCAAGCCTGAGACTAACGTGAAGAGTTCTGGCCGCGATCCTTTCAAGAAGTTCGAGCCGGCGCGCAGAGTGAAATCGGCTCTCGCCAAACTCGAGCCGCCGTCTATTCAAGTGCGCATCGATCGTTATCGTGCGCAAAAGTTGGCCGCCGCGAATGCGCATGTGTCGCCGCCAAAGCCGACGACCGCGTTGCTGCTTAACGAAATGCAGGTGACCGGCATTTTTCACACGCCTCGAGGCTGGTCCGCAATGGTCGAAGCCACGCCGTTCAATCCTAAACTCTCTTATGTGATCTATCCGGGTGAAATCTTCTTTGACGGTCAGTTAGTAGCAATCGAAGAAAGCCGTTTAGTGTTTCGCCGCGACATTATGTGGAGTGACGGACGGCGCGAAAAATCAGTGGAGGTCAAGCCTCTGCGTCAGCCGAGTCCCGTCGAAGCCATGACGGCCGCCAAAGCGGCCCCTGCCAGTGCGCCGGCCACCGAGGTTGAGAAACCAGCCGCGCCGGTAAAGCAATAACCAACAATTTTCTGGCCCGCCATCCGGCGAAGACCTTTCGCCTAAGTGCGGGCATGATGCGTGAACGATTGATCGATGCGAACTTAGGGCACTGGCCAATCGCTTCATTTTTTGACAACCCATGACTGAGCTGCCGTAGAGTGCGGCGCGCGCTTTGAGTGTTCGTTGTCCGGCATTTCGAGCGAGCGCGTGGCGGAAGTTCAATCTGTCCCTGAGGAGGGAACAATGCTTAACCAGTTCCATAAATTTGCAGCCGTCAAGACATGCGCGCTCGCATGTATCGCCGGACTAACGCTTAACACGTTCGCCTTCGCCGGCATTTCACCGGCGGGGGTCGATAAGTCGGCGGTCGCTCGTTCGTCGAGCATGACCCGCGAACAGAATCCGTTGCCGTCGCCAACTCCGGCACGGCCCGGAATGTCGCCCGCCAGAGACAACCAGGCGAAGCAGGCTGATCAGGGCCGTCAATACGGCCAGTCTGGATTTGTTGGCGAGCCGATTAATCTGAACGTGGTCAACGCCGACATCCGCGACATCCTGAACTACATCACTGAGCAGTACGGCATTAACTTTGTCATCGACAGCTCAGTCGGCGCGGTCCCCGTTACAGTCAATGTACAGGACGTGCCGTGGAACTATGCGTTGGATGCGCTGCTGCATGCGAACAAACTGGGCGCTGAAGTGAGTGGAAACATTCTGCGTGTCGCGACTTCGGAAACGCTGGCCAAAGAGGCCGACACCCAGAAGGTCATCAGCGATGCGCGGCTCGATAACTCGCAATTGGTTACCGAGTTCCTGCGTTTGAACTACGCTCGGGCTTCGGGCACGTTGGCCCAGGCAGCCGGCTCGACCGGCGGCTTCTCAGGCGGCGCAACGAATCTCAGCTTTAGTGGCGGCGCCGGCGGTGACGCCACTGGCGGCAGCGGCGATCAGGGCATCCTTCCGATCATCAAGCGGCGTCTTTCCCGGCGTGGCTCGATCGAAGTCGACGGCCGCAGCAACACGCTGATCATCACAGACGTCAGAGAGAACATCGCGGCGATTCGACAGCTCGTTACGATTCTGGATCAACCGGAACCCCAGGTTGAGATCGAGACGCGCATTGTGATCGCGCAGCACAGTTTCAGCAAAGATCTCGGCGCGCAGCTTTCGATGGGCGTGGCGAATTTTGGCCGTGGCGGCCTCGCGAACATCTCTTCGCTTCCTGCGACGGGTAGTCAGACCGGCGGTTCGGGCACCGGCACCAGCGCGCTGACCAGCGGACCGAATCCCTTTGGTGTATTTGGCGGATTGGCCGGGACGAAGCAGCCATTGGATAACCTGCGCTCGGCGGCGGCGACCACGATCATCGGATTGACCACCGGCCTCATCGGCTCAGCCCAGATCAGTGCTTTGATCAGCGCGGCTGAAACCCGGGGCGAAGTTAAGACAGTGGCGACTCCGCGAGTGACTGCTCTGAACAATCGTCCCGCGCAGATCGAGAGCGGATCGCAGATTCCCGTGCAGACAACTCAAGCAGGAGCAGCTGCCGGCGGCACCGCGGTCATTACTACCACTTTCGTTTCCGTTCCCCTGCGTCTTTCAATTACGCCACAGATAACTGACGCGGGCACGGTCATCCTCCGCGTGACGATCGAAAACAACACCGTGAACACCGGCATTGCCGTCGGTGGCGTTCCCGGCATCGACACCCAGCGCATGCAGTCGGAAGTGATGGTTCCAGATGGCGGAACTACCGTGATGGGCGGAGTCCTCTCGGATCAAGAGAGCACCACGCGCCAGCGCACGCCCGGTGCGGCCAGCATTCCGATCATTGGCAACATGTTCAAGCGCAGGCAGGTGGCGAACAACTCAACCGAGATTCTGTTCTTCATCACGCCGCACATCTATCGGCCTGATTACTTTGGCCGTCCGACTTCGACGACGCCGGCCCAGGGCCCGCGCTCGACCAGCGTCCCGCAACCCGTGCCGCTAGGCAATCCAGGGACGAACACGCCGACGCCGACTGAGTTGCAGCAGCAGGAAAGAAACCCGCAGACAGGTCCTCAGACTCAGCCGACCCAACCGGCCACTAACCCGGCAGGCGCGGCCCGTCCCGGAGCTCTCGGTGGAGGGCAGAAGCCTCAGCGGTAGTTTTAGTCCGATACCACCTGCACGAGCGGGTGCGTCACGGTGACGACCATGTTCAAAGAGTCTCTTCAATCCATCGTCGAAAAAACCGACGGCAGCCTCGGCGCCCTGATCATGGGCGCCGACGGTTTGCCCGTCGAGAAGTTCTTCACGGAAGCAGGCGAAGACGCGAACCTCGATGTCGCGGCCGCCGAATTCACCTCGCTGATTCGCAGCGCCGGCAAGTCCGGCAAGGACTTGGATCTCGGCGAGCTTTGCGAGTTGGTCGTTTCGCTCCGCAAAGTCACGCTCGTAATGCGACTCTTCAACCGCGACTATTTTGCGGTACTGGCATTGAAACCGGACGGCAACCTCGGCCGCGGACGATATGAATTGAGAAAGGCTGAGTTAGTTCTGGCGAAAGAGTTCGCTGTCTAAGAGATATCTAAACTTTGCTTAAGACTCAACGGCTCGCTGGCTTCGTCAGCGAGCTGTTTAGTTTTAGCGGCACTTCCGCAATCAGATGATAAAGTATCGTGCGTCTCTGCCAATCGATTTCGATCTAAAAGGAGTTGCGATATGGATCCCGATCCGATGCAGTTTGTGGAAGAAGACGCCGACAAGAAAGAGTCCGAAGCGACTAAAGCAAGAAAATCCAAAGCCCACCTGAACACCATGGTCGCGATTTCGGTCGCGTTACTCGCTACCTTCATGGGAATTTGCAAGGTCAAGGACGACAACATCGTGCAGGCCATGCAGCAGGCCCAGGCCGATAAGATCGATAACTATTCGTGGTATCAGGCTCGGAATATTCGTGAAGAAGTTGCGAACGCCACCGTCGCGCAGTTAACCGCCCAGTCAGCCGCAGCCCCATCGCAGGCTAAACCTGTCTTCGAGGATAAGATCAAAGCTTACCAGGCCCTTGCTCAGGAGCAGGCGGAGAAAAAGAAGACACAGCAAGCCGACGCCGACAAGGCTGATCAGACTTACAACCAACTTAATTTTCATGATGATCAGTTTGATCTCTCGGACGCGATGCTGGCGCTGGCGATCTCGCTCTTGGCGGTGACGGCCTTGACTCAGAAGCGTTGGCTCTTTGTGCTGGCGATGTTCCCTACGTTGTTCGGCGTCGTGATGGGCCTGGCCGGACTTTTTGGTTGGCACATCCATCCGGACGCGCTGACGAAATTGTTATCTTAGGACAGGCGAGTGCGCTGGGCTCATGCGCCTTCACAGAATATTCACGGCGCGGGCGGCCAGTAGAACGATCACGGTCAAAGAAATGACCGATTGGAGCATCATTAGCACTTTGCCCCAACGCGCCAGCACCGGAACATCAGTTGGGGAAAAAGCGGTGCTGGTGTTGAAGGCGATGAAGAGGTAATCCACAAAGTTTGGCGACCATGTGTGTTGCCCTGCCGCGATCTTTTCCTCCGGCGGCATCGTCATCTGGGGGAAAAGAAACGCGCCGTCAGGATGGCCCGAACGCGATTCGCGCCCGTGCGGGCCCCCGGCATCCAGCCGCCAGTACCACAAAGCAAACACCAGCACGTTCGTGGTCCACAGAGCCGCAGCCGAAATCAAGAGTTGCGTGGGTGATTCTTTGTGGGAAGGCAATGCGGCGATCAGCAGCGCGACCGAAGCAATCATTCCGAGAGTCACCAAACCCGTGACCGTGAATCCCAGAACCCGGTTGAGACTATGCTTTCCTGCGCGATGCGAAATGACTGTGGGAACGAGTAGCGCGATGATGACTACGGGAAACAGCCAGCGCGGACCAATGATCAGATAGGGAGGCAGCGCGAGGTACAGGCCGCCCACCGCCAACACCGCAATGGCGGCCGGCCAACGAGGTTCCGGGTCCCATCGATCGTGTTCAGTGCTCATGGAGTCCAGCCTCTCGGGTCTGGCGCTGATTAAACCTCCAAAGGCGCGCAATGTAAACGCGATGGCAGTAGGTAGAACAACTAATCGCTCTAGTATCGGACTATTCCTGCACCCCTCACCAAACCATCCGGCAAAGAATGCTGCGGATGTTGCGCGGACACTCTGGCATCGTGATTGCCAAGCAGTGAGCGGTAAGCACTGGGCAAAGGAAGCAGGAGCCACTGATGCAAATGGAACTCGCAATCAACACCAAACCCTTCCGCGATGCCGAGCGAGAGCAGACAAGTATCTTAGCCCCGCTAGAAAGAGCGGTCCTGCGGGGACTCGCACGCCGCATGCCCACCTGGGTGAATTCGGACCACCTGTCAATCCTGGGGTTGGCCGGTATGGTCCTGGCCGGCGTCTGCTACGCCGCGAGCAAGCACAATCCGCTGATGCTGCACCTCGTGAATGTCTGCATTTTCTTAAACTGGTTCGGCGATAGCCTGGACGGAACGCTGGCGCGATATAGAAATCGGCAGCGTCCGCGCTATGGATTTTACGTGGACCACATCATAGATACCTTCGGCGCGGTGTTCTTGATTTTCGGCCTCGCGCTCTCGGGTTATATGAGCGAGCGCGTTGCCGCAGGCGTGCTTACGGTCTTTTTCATGCTGGCCATCAACTCGTATCTAGCGGCCTATGCGCTCGGCGTGTTCAAGATCTCCCAGTGGAAAATGGGCCCTACCGAGATGCGTTTGCTCCTTATGATCGGCAATGTTTTCCTGATCTACCATCCGCGCGCTTATCACCAACGCTATCTGCTCTATGACATCGGCGGAGTCATAGCCATTATCGGGATGTCACTAATTCTGGTCGTCTTGACGATCCAGCACACGCATGCCCTCTACAAATTGGAGCGTCTGCCTAAGCAGTGACGGCAAGTCTGCGATTGTCGGCCTAACGGATTAGCGTTCGATGAGTCACTTCATAAGGTTCAATGTGGTCGGCGTGCTTGGGTTTGCTCTACAATCCGGCGCGCTTTTTGCTCTTACGCACCGCGAACATCCCCTGGGTTATCTGGCGGCGACCGCCGCGGCGGTCGAGTTGGCAGTGCTAAATAATTTTGTCTGGCATCAACGGTGGACGTGGAGCGACCGGCCTTCTGCCACAACGGGGGAGACACTGCGCCGGTTGGCAAAGTTCAACATAACTAATGGAGCGGTTTCGATAACCGGCAATCTGGTCCTGATGAGCATTCTGGTAGGACGCCTGGGTCTGCCAATCGCAGGCGCCAACCTGGCCAGCGTGGTGGCGTGCTCAATATGCAATTTTTTTCTCGCCGATCGAATCGCGTTTTATGTGAACAAGAATCGGCAGAGAGCGTAGCCGCTAAGGGATTCGTAGATCCGACCGGATCATTTTCCATTTCTCATTTAACATTTTTCATTCGCCATTTGCTGTATTTATTTAGCGTTGCTTCGTGTCTTTTCGTGGATCGTCCCGCTTGGCTAAGAAATGAAGAACGATCCGCGAAATCACACGAACCGACCCGAAGGATGGCCAATATGAAGAGATTAATGGAAAGGGTTCGGCACTCCGTGGGGCGCGCCGCACTCCAAGTCACCCCGTCCCCGGCGGCATCTTCACGCTCGGCATGCCGCGGAGAATAATTCTTTGTCGGCGCGCGACGCGTTTGGGATTTACTTGTGGATTGAAGACGGTGCGGGGGTTGGGAATCATCGCGGAGAGAAACGCGGCTTCGCGCGCGTTTAAGTTCGCCGCCGGCTTGTGAAAGTAGTATTGCGAAGCGGCCTC
>WNFT01003987.1_pt1 | contig 12928 bp, 13 predicted proteins | sample 5400191 | NCBI WGS metagenome assembly WNFT01 (sample SAMN13153359, study PRJNA577476) | soil metagenome | isolation source: 80 cm saprolite under Madrone tree | place: USA:California | collected 2016-06-14
TCGAGATTGTTCCGGTTGCGACCGTGCGCGAGCCCGATGGCCTTGCGATGAGTTCGCGCAATGCGTACCTGACGGCGGACGAGCGCGAACGCGCGCTTTCGTTGAGCCGTGCGCTGGCGGCAGCGCGCGAGCGTTTTGCCGACGGCGCGCGCGAGCCCGGTGAACTGGTCCGCGCCGCGACTACGGTGCTCGAGCGTACTCCGGGCCTTCGGATCGAATACGTCGAGGCGGTCGATGCCCATACGCTCAAGGCGTTGCAGCGAATCGACCGCTCGGTCGTAGTTGCGATTGCGGCGCACGTCGGCAAGACGCGACTAATCGACAACCTGGTGCTGACGCCCAACCGCGCCTGACGCGCCGGTTCGGTTCGCTGCGCCGGTATACTCTGGGCGCCGCTTCGTCTATTTTAGAGATATTGTTTTAGGGCTTGTTGCCGCCGTGGCAGCAGCGCTTCTTGTCATGTCACAAGCGAACAAATTGGCCGATTTTGCAGCCGTGCACTACGATGTTTCGAGTGACTATTATTCCTGGCTATTGGAGCAGGCGGCAACTCTTCGCTCACGCCGGCACGACCTGCTGGACTGGGACAAACTGGCCGAGGAGCTCGAATCGATGGCGGTCAGGGAGGAGCGCGAGCTTCTGAGCCAATTAAAACGCCTGTTCGTGCACCTGCTGAAGCTGCAGTACCAGTCGCGTAAACGAAGCCGTAGCTGGGAAAACTCGGTTGACGATGCGCGAGAGCGAGTGGGTGACTTACTTGCGGCGTCTCCCAGTATCAGAAACAAGACAGTCGAGTCGCTCGAGTTTATTGATAAGGCGTATGGCAGAGCGCGTCGGCAAGCCGGGCGCGAAATGCATCTGGATGAACAGCAATGGGACGAGCTTTTTCCGAAATCATGCCCTTGGACGGCAGGGCTGTTTCTGAACGACCACTTCTGGCCAAAGACAAACTAAAATTCGGGCTCGTGTTCGAAAACAAGCGGCGCCGGAGCGAAATTCACTCCGGCGCCGCGTTCGCTTCTTTTCGGCCCTCATCAGTAGTAATCGACCGGGTCGATTTGGCGCTTGGCGCCGTACCAGAACAGCATATTCTCCGTCAGTCCCTGCAACGTGAACTTACCGGGCGGCATCAGCAGGCGCTTGAACATCGACTTGATCGAGTAGAACTCCTTGGTGCAACGCCACACGCCTTCCTCGACCTGTTGTGGCGAGAGATTCTTCGGCACGAACATGCAGCGGAAGTTGTTCGTGTACATGTCGGCATCGGGGATGATGACGCGGCCCTCGGCTTCGAGTTGTTCGCGCATCGGGGTGCCCTTGCGCGGCGTCACCGTGTTGAAGAAAGCTTCGGGCGCCTTGACCTCGTGCAGGAAGCGCAGCGTCTGGTCGAAGATCTCGGGACGGTCCTCCTCGAGGCCGAAGAGGAAGTTTAGCGAATAGTAAATGCCGTAATGTTCGAGGCGCTTGAGCAGCTTCTTGTACTGCTTGGTGTGGTTCTGAATCTTGTTCATCGAGAGCAGGCTTTCCTGGCTTATCGACTCGACGCCGATATTGACATGGAAAACGCCTGCCTTGGCCGCAAGCTCGAGCAGATCTTCGTCGTGGTTCGAGTTTATCGTCCACAGACACGAGAAACGGATATTAAGCGGTATCAGCGCCTTGAACAGTTCGCGGGCGAACTTGTGCTTGCCGGTTATCTGGTCGTCGATGAACTGGAAGCGGCGAAAGCCGGTTATCTCGATTGTCTGCTTGATCTCTTCGACGATGTCCTCGATCGGGCGAGTGCGATAGCTGCCGTTGTAGAATACTGGAATCTCACAGAAAGAGCATCGGTAGGGACATCCGCGGCTCGCCTGGACCGGTACGGCCTTGAACAGGTAGCGGTTGAGCCTCAGCAGTTCATGGCGGGGACGGGGCAGGTTCTTCAGGTCGTGCAGCTTGTCGGCGCGATAGGTCTGCTTGAGTTTGCCGTCCTGCCAGTCGCGCAGGAGCGGCTCCCATACGAGGTCAGCTTCCCCCTGCACGACGCTATCCGCATGCTTGAGTGCTTCCTCGGTCTGCAACGTGGCATGAAAGCCGCCCATCACGACCGGGATTCCGCGCCGGCGAAATTCATCGCCGAGCTGGTACGCCCGCAACGACGCGCCAATAGTGGTGGTCATCCCGACCAGGTCCCATCCGCCGTCGAAGTTGATGTCCTCCAGCCGTTCGTCACATAGCGTAACGTCGAAATCGTCGGGCGTGAGTCCCGCCATCAGCGGAATCATCAGCCCCATGATCAGCCGCCACCGCGTCTTATGCGGGGTACCGTCGAGGTGAATAGTAGTAGGTTGAACCAAAAGGATGCGGGGTTTTTTCACAGTACCTCCTTTTCAGGACTTGTCGGGACTTTTCAGGACGGAGACAGGGTTTGCGCTTCGTTACCTTCCGGGCGCCGGCGCCTGTTCGTCAGCCACCATAGACTCAAGGCGAAGATGTAGGTGCCAAAAGCAGCCGTCCACGCGAAATACGCTAACCGATCGAACAGCGCGAGCACGACCAGCAGGTAGGCGAAGTCGCGTCCGGTGACGCGCTCGACCGCGCCAATCCAACTTGCTGCTTCCTCTCCTGTCACGCTGACTGCACGCTCGACCGAGACGGCGCAGGCCGCGAGACCGACCAGCAGGATAGCGAGCAGGTAGAAGTAGGCGAGGCTGTGGCTGGCGCGATAGCATCCAACCATCAGGCCGATAAATACCGCAATATGCACGAGGTTGTCCGTGATTACGTCGAGCCGCGCTCCTGCCTTCGACTCGATCATGCGCAGCCTCGCCACCTCGCCGTCGACGCCATCGAGCGTGATCGAGACGACGAACAGCAGGGCACCCAAAAGCCGCAGCCAGTAGCTTACGGACGCGAACATCGCGGCGCATCCAAAGCCCAGCGCCGTGTTGGCGAGCGTAATCTGGTTTGGCGTGAGCCGGGTACGTGCGAGACGGTAGCTCAGACGCCATGAGAGGCGCCGATCTAACCAGCGGGCCATCAGGGCGTCAGTCTCGACGCTTTCGGCCCGTACAGAGCGCGCCAGCCGCAATTCCGCCTCGTCACGGTCTGCTGGGCGTCCGTTGAGCGCGAAGGGCAGGGCGCCAGTCGCGGCAATCGTTACCGGCGGGTCATCAGGCGTGGGATTGAGAAGTGCGCCGAGCAAGCCGATAGCTATCGTCCCGGCATGCTCACCGTCCGTGCTGACCACGCGGAGATTTCTCCCGGGTCTGGAGGAATAATCGTCGAGCGCGCGTCTTAGCTGTGAGCCGGCCAGCACCAGGTTCCCGCTCAAAGCTATGCAGGGGGTTGAGCGATCGAGCTTGAACCGCGGGTCCAGCGCCTCGGCGAAAGAGTCGACCAATATGACCTGCGGGCTGTGGCGGAAACTGCCGAGCGCCACCGCAGTGCGTTTCTCGGAGCCGGTTTCGACGATGAAACGCCGTATCCCGACCCGTCCGCACAAAAGCAGGAGGCGCTCGAGCAGCGGTCGCCCGAAGATTGTTTCGTCAGCGCGAGATAAGGCGCTAATTAGAGCGGTTTCAATCAAGGCAATAGGTTTTTAGAGAATCCTGACCGCCGAGTCAATGTAACACGCGCCTAACCTCGGGTTAACTTTTCGAACGACATTCATCGGCGCAGCCGCAAAGGGCATCGGTGGCCGGCTACGTGTGGCCAATCAGTCCTTTTCGGATCGACATCCATCGGCACAGCCGCGAAGGACATCGGTGGCTGGCTACGCGACCTTATCGGCCACACGCGCCATTTGTCTCACGATTTGTAGCGAACGCAGCAGCGATACTGGTAAACTTCAAAGACGGGGGGAGAATGCGAGCCATTCTTTTCGACTTCGGGGGGACGCTGGACGGCCCGTCCCATTGGCTTGACCGCTTCCTGGCCCATTACTGCGCAAGCGGGCTTAGCCTCTCCAGAGACGAGCTTGATTCGGCATACGCTTATGCGACACGGCGAGCGTATGACGATTCTGAGCGCTTACGCAAATACGGACTCGCTCGGCTCGTCCAATACCTTGTGGGTGCGCAATTCGACTGGTTGCTTGAGAAGGGTCCACTCGAAGTGCGGGGCGTCTTGGGCAGTAGTGGTGCACGAAAAAGCCAAATCGCCGAGCAAATCAGCGGCGGCTTCGTCGGCGAATCGGCTCGCGGGCTCGAGCGTGGCAGGAAGGTTTTGCGGACCCTCAAATCGCGTTTCAGCCTTGGAGTGGTCTCGAATTTCTACGGCAATCTGGACCACGTTCTGGCAGAAGCTCGAATCGCGGAACTACTCGGGGCGGTTGCGGATTCGACGCGGCTTGGATTTTTCAAGCCTGATGTCCGGATTTTCAAACAGGCGTTGCATCAGCTCGGAGTTGTGCCGGGTGACGCTGTGATGGTGGGCGATTCGCTCGATAAGGATTGTGCGCCAGCGCGAAGCCTCGGTCTGAAGACGATCTGGGTGCGCGATCCCGGTGCTCAAGCGAGAGGCGACGAAGCGATGGCTGATTACAAAATAAGCACGCTGGACGAACTCGAAAGGTTTGAATGGCAAGCCGTCTGAGCGGTGCGATTCTTGCGGCAGGGCATGGTGCTCGCTTGCGCGACGCGGTGAACGGATTGCCGAAGCCGCTCGTGAAGCTGGGGGCCGAAACGTTGCTCGCCCGGCAGGCGAACGCGATGGTGGCGATGGGGGCGCGACCGGTGCTTGGGATCATCAACTCCGAAACGGCGCGATTAATCGAAGCGCGGGCGCTCAGCATGCCGCAGGAACTCGAGCTGTGCGTCCGCGATACGCCCAATTCGATGGAGTCGCTGTTTGCGCTGGGTGAGCGGCTTCCCGACGGGCACGTGCTCGCTGTTACGGTCGACGCGGTCATGGATTTCAACGAGTTCAGACGGTTTGTGAGGCTCGCGCTGGGGCTCACCGATCCCGCATCGACGCCGTCGTTCGACGGCGCACTGGGCGTGGTTCGATGGCGCGGCGATCGCAAACCGTTGTTTGCCGAGGTCGCGCCGGACGCGACCATAACCCATCTTGGAGACGAGAAGACGCGCACGGTTACGGCCGGGGTGTATCTGCTGCCAAGCCGGGTCTTCGACTATGTACAAACCGCGCGCGCCGCGGGGCTGGGCGCGCTACGGCAGTTTTTGGCCATGCTCATAACGAAGGGAATGCGCTTTGGTGCGATCGAACTCAACGATGTGATCGACGTCGACGACGAAACCGATCTGAAGGCTGCGCGCGCGATGCTCGCGCAGTGAACGCCGGCGACCCAATTCCTTGCATGGTATGGCGATTCGGATTGAACTGAAAGGAAGCTCGAAGAATCGGAGCAACCGATGAATCCGCGGATTTTGGGAGTGTATCGCGAGGTGGAATTCTCGCCCGGCAAGGTCGAGGCCGACGCCGCGATTATCGATGCGGTGTTGGCTGAGCTTGGGAATTACGGAGCCGAGACGGCGACGATCGATGCGGCGCAGTTAAGCTCCGAGCCTCCACCAAATGCGCACATGGTGCTTGCGATGTGCCAGGGCGAGCGCGCCCTCAGCCTGCTTGCGGCTATCGAAAAGGCAGGCGCGGTGACGATCAACTCGGCGCTCGCGATACGCAATTGCTATCGTGACCTTTTGGGCGTTGGCCTGACGCGCGCCGGCGTGCCGGCTCCCGACGGCGTAGCCGTGAGCACCGCGACGCCGTTCGACCTGAAGCCGCTGCGTGCCCTGGACCTTTCCGCCCCCATGTACGTCAAACGCGGCGACCTGCATGCGCTCCACCCCGACGACGTACAGCGGGTCGACGGACTCGAGCAACTCGAGGCTACGCTGGTGCGCTTCGCCCGCAGGGAAATCAGGGTTGCGTACGTGCAGCAAGAGGCGACAGGCGAGGTGGTAAAGTTCTACGGTGTGAGTGGGGGCGAGTATTTTACCGCGATCTCTGATGACGGGGACCTCGGTGAAAGTTTGAAGCTGGGACTCTCGCACGCCGCGTCGGTTGCGGCTGGTGCGCTCGGATTGGAGGTTTGGGGCGGTGACGCGGTGGTCAACGGGGAACACTTCTCGATTGTCGATTTTAATGACTGGCCTAGCTTTCGTCCTGTTCGCGCCGAGGCCGCGCGCGCGATCGCCCGTCGTTGTATGATGCTTCTGCGCCGCCATCCGGTTGCCCGCAATTTGAACGCCTGATGGCGGGTGTTCTGCGGTCGGTCTCATGCGATCCCCGGGTCAGTTCCAGAAATCACGGCTCTCGGCCGGCCGGGTATTACGGCAAAACAGTTCAGGGCGGCAGCGAGAAGCGCTGCACCGCATGACGAACGGCTCCTCGGCAGTGCTGCTTACGGACTTCAAGGCTCGAAACCGAGCATGCTAGAGGCAGTTGAGCACACCGTATCTGGAAACGCGATGCGCTCCTGCACCAAAGTCGCGTTTCGACCGTCTTGACTGAGATCATAGGCGAATATGGGATCGTTGTAGGCATAGCCTCCATGCTCGGTCGCAACAATCCACCTTTTCCCGACATACCAGACGAAGATCAGCCGGCGGTTCCGTCCTGTGATGACGACGTCAGTGGCATCGAATTTAGTGCCCGGCGCCGCTAGCTCACCGATATGCTCTCTCAAAGCCCGCACCAACGCCGACGGAGCGCCAGTCCTTAGCGATGTTGAAGTTACTCCGTTTGGCACTGTGCAAGGCGGGATGTCGTCGGCACAAGCCGAACTAAAACACATGAGTGCTAACAACGATGCGAAGAGCGAGAGCACGGCGGTCCGCATATTTAGTTCCGTCTCGCATGCCCATACTCGGGCAGATAATAATCAATATCCGACCGCGCGACAGTACCGACCTTTCGGTCCACTACCAACCCTTCCGTATCGTTGGTATCGTTCGTTAGTTTTATTTACACTCGGTGTGCCGTTTCTTTCTTGCGTCTAATGATTAACTCAGTCCGCGGTCATCACGCCGCATTCACATTTTGCCATCATGCCTGCGTCTACTAGCGACTACGCCGACGTTTCGCCGTCGCTCGGGCTTCATCGCTTCGCCGTCCTGACCGCGGCGGGGACCTTCATCCTTATTTTCGTCGGAGGACTCGTCACGTCGACGGGCTCCGCACTCGCGGTACCGGATTGGCCGCTCGCCTTCGGACATCTGATTCCGAAACTCGTCGACGGCGTGCGTTTCGAGTACGGCCACCGCGTGGTCGCGGCCGTCGTCGTAATCCTCACCCTCGTGGTCGCGATCTGGACGTGCTTTGCCGAGCGCCGCAAATGGATACGAAATACGGCCCTCGCGGCCTTCGCGCTCATCATCGTCCAGGCGGTACTGGGTGGAATCACGGTCCTGCTCCAGTTGCCGCTTGCGATCGCGGTCGCGCATGCCGCCACGGCGCAGGCGTTCTTCTGCATCACGGTTGCGTTTGCGATGTTCACGAATCCCCGGTTCGGTACGCATCCCCGTATTTCCACGAATGACGAATCGCCCCGGCTCGCAACGTTGACGACAATCACGACCGCCGTCATCTACATCCAGATTCTGATCGGCGCGGTGATGCGCCACTTGGGCGCTGGCCTCGCCATCCCCGATTTTCCGCTGTCGTACGGACACCTTGTGCCGCCGTTCGACTCGATTTTTGTCGACGTCAACTTCGCCCATCGATGCGGTGCGTTGATCGTGACGGTATTAGTGATCTGGACGGTGGCGCGTGTCATGCGCTTCCATTCGCAAGAATCGGAGTTGCGCAGGCCCGCGTTTGGGCTGCTGGCGCTGCTCATCGTTCAAGTGACGCTCGGCGCAGTCACGATCTGGAGCGGCCGCGCTGTCCTGCCGACTACGGCGCACGTGGCGGTCGGCGCGGCTGTGCTGGCGACCAGCCTTGCACTTACCGTTCGCACCTATGCGCTCGGCGGATTGGCATCTGCCGCCGAAGCGGCTAAAGTGCCAGCGCCGTTTTCCGGCGCTATCGAACGAAAGATAACCGCGTGAATTCGCAAGCCGCCACAGTCGAAACCGCGCTTTCCTCCGCGCATGGACGCGCCGCGGCCTATTTCGAGCTGACCAAACCGCGCGTGCTCCTGATGGTGCTGATTACGACGCTCGCCGGCTTCTACATGGGGAGCGGAGCCGACTTCGACTTCCTCGTCGCGCTCAATGCACTGGCCGGCACGGCGTTTGCCGCCGGCGGCACGCTTGCGCTCAATCAATACTTCGAGCGCGATACCGACGCGATGATGGATCGCACGCGTAATCGCCCGGTCCCCTCGGGACGGCTCAGGCCGATCGAAGCGCTGATCTTCGGTCTCGTCACTACTGCTGCCGGATGCGGCTATTTGTGGGTAGCGGTAAATCCGCTAAGCGCCGCGGTGACCGCGACGATAACCGTCCTCTATCTGGGAGCGTACACGCCGATGAAGCGCGTCTCATGGCTCTGCCACGCCGTCGGCGCAGTCCCGGGCGCGTTGCCGCCGGTGATAGGATGGGCTGCGGCGCGCGACAGCCTCGCGGCTGAGCCTTTTGTGCTCTTTGGCATCATGTTTTTGTGGCAGTTGCCGCATTCGCTCTCGATCGCACGGCTCTATCAGAAGGATTATGCACGCGCGGGAATCCGTCTCTTGCCCAAGGACGGGGCCTATGGCAACCCCGCCAACACGCTGATGCTCACCGCATCCGTGATGCTGGTCCTAATCGGGATGCTACCGACCGTGATGGGCTTTGCCGGCGACGTATACCTTTTCGTTGCAATCGCGCTCGGCGCCGCGATGCTCTTTTTTGGGATTCGGCTTGCTTTGACGCCCGCGACGGCGTCGGCTGCGCGCCGCGTGATGATGGCCTCGCTGGTCTACTTGCCGGCTGTGCTGCTCGTCATGGTGCTCGACAAGGTTTGATTCCGCCTGCCTCTGCAACGGGCGCGCGAATGCGCGCCCGTTGCAGTTCGCGCTGTCCGCTCCGCCGGAGGCGGAGCGGACGCGCGAAACCGCAGCCGCGCGTCGCGCGGCTGCGCAGTCACCAGCGCGCACCGGCGCGGCCGGAGGCCGCGCCGGTGCGCGCTGGATGGAGTCCCGCGATGGAAAAGCACTGCCGTGCTTTTCCATCGCGGGGCCTTTCCTATACGTTATTCGCTGCCAGTACGATTCTTCGGAGGAATTCAGAATTGCCCCCGGATGACGATGCGGCCCGCGAGCAAGCTGACGCCCTCGGGCATAACGCGGTCGAGGTTATCTCGACCGCCGAACTTGCCGCGAAGCTCGCCGAGAAGCGCCCGCTGCGCATCAAGCTCGGGATGGATCCGACGTCGCCGGATCTCCACCTCGGCCATTCGATCACCCTCAAGAAATTGCGCGACTTCCAGGAGCGCGGCCACACCGTGATTTTTCTCGTCGGCGATTTCACCGCGATGATCGGCGATCCGACGGGCCGCTCCGAAACGCGCAAGCCACTCTCGCCCGACCAGATAAAGGCGAACGCCGCAACCTATCAGGGGCAGGTCGCCAAGGTGCTCGACCCGTTGCGCACCGAGGTGCGTTTCAACAGCGAATGGATGAACCAGGTCGACACGCGCAAGCTTATCGAAATCGCGGCCAGGCTGAGCGTCGCAAGGCTGCTCGAGCGCGACGACTTCGAAAAGCGCCTTGCGCAGGAGGAACCGTTATTCCTGCACGAACTACTCTATCCGCTGATCCAGGGCTTTGACTCGGTTGCGCTCAAGGCCGACCTCGAGATTGGCGGCACCGACCAGAAGTTCAACATGCTGGTCGGACGCGAGTTGCAGCGCGCATATGGTCAGCCGCCGCAGGTCGTGATGACGATGCCGCTGCTCGAGGGACTCGACGGCGTACGCAAGATGTCCAAGTCGTACGGCAATTACGTCGGCTTGACCGACACGCCCGAGGACATGTTCGGCAAGCTGATGTCGATTCCCGACTCGCTGATGCTGCGCTATTTTGAACTTCTCACCGATGTCGACAGTTCTGAACTTGCCGCGATCAAGGCCGGAAATATTCATCCGATGGAGGCGAAGAAGAAGCTCGCCGCGATGATCGTCGATGAATATCACGGACCGAGTGCGGCGGACGCTGCGCGCCGTTATTTCGAAACGAAATTCCAGCGCCGGCAAGTCCCCGACAATGCGCCGGTCTTTAAACTCGCCGACGAGCTATGGGTGTGCGAGCTGATGAAGCAGTTGCGTTTCGCGGCCTCGACCACCGAAGCGCGCCGATTACTCAGTCAGGGCGCGGTGCGCGTCGACGGCGAGACGGTTACGGACGTCAATTTCCATTTCGTACCGGGCGAGCACAAGATCCTGGAAGTTGGCAAACGCCGCGTCGCCCGCATCGAGCGCTGAGTAATGGCCGAAGCGCCGCCTGTTTTGTCAGAGAAGGAGAAAGTGCTGAAGGCGCAACGACCTAACCCCCGTCCCCTTCCCTAAAGGGAAGGGGAGTAAATGACTGGATTTGCTCACTCCCCCAGATGACGCTACACCCCTTCTTCGAGCAACCGCTCCGTCGGCACGTACATCCAACACACGACGCGAGTATCGTCATCGCCGAGCACCGACGTTTTCTCCCGCGTATAGAGCCGCGGCACTTCCTCGTAGCGGTCCAGCTTCCCGAAATCCTCCGTGGTGAGGCCAAGCAGCAACAGCCCGGCGGTTTCGATGCCCGCACGCCTGACGAGATAAAAGTGACGCCCGCGCCGCCGCTCGTAATTCCGAATCCTCGCCGGCGCGGTCTCAACCTCGCGTCCGGTTACTTCCTCTCGACGGGCCTGCTCGATGAGGCTTCCGTAGACGAACAGCGTCGTCTCTTCATCCGGCAGACGCTTATTTTCCACCACTTCGGCCTCCGTCCTCAGTGAACGCCTTCACCACTTCCAAGCCCAGATAGCTCTCCATCGGATCGAAATCACGGTCGCTATGCAAAAGCCGATGGCCGTTGAGGATGCAAAAAGTGCCGATGATCACGTCGACCGTCTGGCGGACCGTCACGCCTTGCGCACGCAGCATTCGATAATTTCTCGCGCTGGCGACTGCGACCCGCCGGCCAACCATTTCGCGAAACTCGAGTGCGGCGAGAAGTCCTAAAGCCTGGCGAAAGTCGCGATCTGACCGAAAGCCCTGGAGTACTTCGACAAGGATCAGATCGCCGACTATCAACGATTCGATGCCCAAAAGGCTATCGAGGGCCTCGGTCTCAGCCGTCGCCTTGCCGTTGAAATAATCGATCCAGACTGATGTGTCGACGACGGTCACTAGTCGCGGCGCATAGCTTCGAGGTCGCCTTCCCAGCGAAGTTTGCCGCGGAAGTTGCGGATCTTCTTCTGCTGCTCCAGCCGCAACAGGAGCTTCAGCCCTTTCTCGACAGCCTCCCGCTTCGTAGTCACGCCGGCCGCGCGCATCGCGCGCTTCATCAATCGGTCGTCTATGACAATATTCGTCCGCATCAAAGACCTTTGATGTGTATGATATGATTAAATCATACACATCGCAAGCGACAGCAGCGAGCGCCGCGATAACCTCGTTTTCTAGCCCGGCGGGCTCCCGACCGCCATCGTATGACACGTAGCGTCACCGGCCAGTAAGATGGCTCCCAGAGGAGCGTGTGGACAATGATATTTTGGTTGCCAAAAACAGTGCGATTAGCCAGCCTGGCGCTTTCTCAAACGCCGGCTCTAACTGAAGCGGAATTCAAACTGCTGTGCGCCGCGACTATCGCACGGATCGCCTATTGCGGACCGAATCAGGATGATGGAGACCCAGACAATAACCCGGACTTCGGGGCAAACTGGGGGAGGGAACGCGAAATACGTGCGAATCTAATACGTTGGCTTTGCATTGATCCGGAGGCGATCACCTGCGTCGACCCGGGAGGAATTGTCGTTCACGGCGCGCGAATCAGAGGACTGATCGAGCTCTCATTTCTCACCGTGCCCTTTCCGTTAACATTGATGAGGTGCTTCATACCATCAGAGATGCACCTGATGTTCTCTAAAATCAGTGGGCTCCAGCTCATTGGCACCGTAAGTGGCGCAATCCGGGCGGACGGTATTGAAGTGCGAGGTGACTTCCGCTTGGTGGGCGGCTTTCGCGTAAACGGCGAGATCGATCTACGTGGCGCCGTGATCGGAGGAAACCTGGGCTTACTAGGAGGCACGTTGGCAAATAATGGCGGGAATGCACTGCGAGCTGACCGAGCCCGCATATCGGGCGGGTTTATCTTACGCGAAAGAATCAACGTGAGCGGTGCAGTACATCTCGATGGGGCGAACATTGGCGGTGAGCTCGACTGTACTACAGGGACGTTCACTAATATCGGCGGAGGCGCAATCGTCGCCGATGGTGTTGTTGTGAACGGCGGAGTTTTCCTCCGAGAATGCACGGCTGTTGGAGAGGTACGGCTACTGCGTGCTCGCATTGCAGGAAATCTGGAATGCGATGGTTCGACGTTTTCCGCACCCGGAGGGTTTGCATTGGCAGCGGATGGTGTTCAGGTAGGGGGTGATGTTTTTCTTCGTGGTCAATTCAGTGCCGATGGCGCGGTACGGCTGCTCGGTGCAGAGATAGTTGGAGATCTTCAGGTCTCTGACGGCCGGTTCGCACGCGGCAGTTCGTTCCATGCACAAGGGGCGCGCGTCAGGCGACGGTTTTTCTGGAGAGATTTAGGGCCAAAAGTGGAAGCAATACTCAACCTGAATCACGCCTCCGGCGGAGTTTTAAGCGACGCCGAGGAAAGCTGGCCGGCGCCCGGAAATCTAAATCTCGACGGTTTCGTCTTTTCACGCTTCGCTCGCAGTCCGACAGACGCCGCGAAGCGCCTGCGCTGGTTAGCTTTACAGAACTCTGAAAACCCGCCTTGGTACTCGCGCATAAAGCACTCTCTCCTTTACGGCGGGATAGAGCAGCATTGGTGGCAAGCAGCGTG
>WNFT01005776.1_pt1 | contig 12925 bp, 11 predicted proteins | sample 5400191 | NCBI WGS metagenome assembly WNFT01 (sample SAMN13153359, study PRJNA577476) | soil metagenome | isolation source: 80 cm saprolite under Madrone tree | place: USA:California | collected 2016-06-14
AAGCCGATTTCGTGGCCGAAAATTAAGGGAGCGTTGAGCAGAGCGTGAGCCTGCTGCACGAGCTGTGGCGACTGCGCAGCAATGATGGCGTCGACCTTGTCCAGGAACGCCTGCGTGCCGGGCTGCAAGGTGGCATCGGAAGCTTGCGCCATCTGGCGAGCGACAATTTTCGTGGCGGTGCCGAGGCCCGTCCAGTGATCGTAGGCCAGCCAGAGCGGCATTTTAATGTGGAAAATGTTCAGCAGCTCAATGAAGTGGTTGGACCAGCCGGAGGAAACGGTGCTGGCGCCCATGGCGTATTCCAGCGTGAGATCCCAGCCGATGATCCAGGCAAAAAATTCTCCAAGCGTGGCGTACGCATACGTGTACGCGCTGCCCGCAAGTGGAATCATGGCGGCAAATTCGGCGTAGCAGAGGCCGGCGAAGGCGCATCCAAGACCGGAAATTATGAAAGAGAGCATCAAAGCGGGGCCGGCGTAGTGCGCGCCGAGACCGGAGAGCACGAAAATGCCAGCGCCGATAACCGCGCCCACGCCTAGTGCGGTGAGCTGACCGGCGCCCAGGCTGCGCTTTAGACTGTGCTCGCCGGCATCACCCGCCTCCGCGAGCAACATGTTCATCGGCTTCTTTACGAAAAGCCAGCTTCTGGGGTCGCTGGCCCCGGTCGCATCGAGTTCGTTTGACCTTGTTGCCATGAGGGAAGCACCTCGCAGGGCACGCTTGGCGCCCGCACAAACTAGTTTACTCTGCGTGTTTGGCTACCGCCGAGCGTCGTGACCACAGCAGATATACCGGAACCCCAATCAGCACGATCACGAGTCCCCGACCTGACGTCTGGGTTTGGTACAGCAACAGCACAAACATGATAGCGGTCGCCGCCACTATATACAGCAGCGGAATAAAAGGATACCCAGGCGCTTTGTACGGCCGGTCGGCGTCTGGCCTCTTTCTGCGCAACGCGAAAATTCCGGCAATTGTCAGTACATAGAACAGCAGCGCGGAAAATACCACGTAATCGAGCAAGTCGCTATAGAGATTGCCGTAGCTGACCTCGCCCAGTCCGCTGACGCGGCGTGTACGCAGCAGAATCAGCACAGTGATCCAGATGCCTTGATAGATCAGAGCGCTGCCTGGCACGCCTTTCTCGTTCAGCGTACCTGTCGACTTGAAAAACAGGCCGTCGCGGGCCATGGCATAAGAAACCCGAGCACCGGCCAAAATCAGCCCGTTATTGCAGCCAAAGGTAGAAATGATGATCGCAACAGCCATGATGGCCGCGCCAGCGGGTCCAAAAACCGCAGCCAGTGCGGCGCTGGCTACACGGTCATCCGGCGCACTTTGAATCTGCGCGAGCGGAAGCGTACAGAGATAGGCGAGGTTGGCCAGGCAATACAGAGTGATTACGATAAGGGTGCCAAAAGCCATCGAGAGCGCAACATCCCTCTTGGGGTTTTTGACTTCCGCGGCGGTGAAGCCAATGTTATTCCACGCGTCAGCGGAAAAGAGCGAACCGACTTGCGCAACACCGTAAGCGACAAACAATCCAAAAGCGCCCGAGGCGGCGGTCAGAGTGGGGACGAGCCCTCGCAGAAAACTTGCTCCAGGTTCAAGGGGTTGCGCTCCACGAATGGTCCAGAAGTGTCCGAAGTTATCGGAGATGGCGGCGGCATTGCGGCCGATGAAAACGCATACGAAGATCAGGCCAAGCAGGGCGAGCGTTTTGGCGCTGGTGAAGACATTCTGAATGAGCTTGCCAATGCGCACGCCCCGCGTGTTGAGGAAGGTGAGAAAGACAATCATCAATATAGCGATGAGTTGCTGGACTGACAGGCTTATAGCGTACTTAGACGAGAGTGCAATCGGCGGGATGATCCAAGCCGTGGGCGAAATTGCGGGAAACAGGACGCCCAGGTACCGGGCGAAACCCACAGCGACGGCTGCGATAGTCCCCGTTTGAATCACCAGGAACAGTGTCCACCCGTAAAGAAAGCCCCAAAGTGGTGAATACGCTTCCCTCAGGTAGACATACTGGCCGCCGGCCCGCGGAAACATCCCCGCCAATTCCCCATAGGAAATCGCCGCAAAGACCGTGAGGAGTCCCGTAAGAATCCAGGTGAGCAGCAATCCAGCCGGCGAGCCCGTCTGGCGTGAAATTCCGGCCGCCACGATGAAAATGCCGGAGCCAATCATCGAGCCCACGACGATCATCGTGCCGTCAAAGAGCCCGATGGCGCGAACAAACCCGGCTTCTTGTTTCGCGGCGACCGGCTGCTGGATGGTTTGCGTCGCGTCAGCCATTCACCGCGGATCACCGCAACGCAGTCGGCGCCAGCTTCAATCACCGAAGCCGCGCGCTCAACCGTAATACCGCCAATGGCCACAATCGGCTTCTCAGTGAGATTGCGCACCTGGCGGATCAATTCCAGTCCCACAACTGGGTCTGGATTTGCTTTGGAAGTAGTAGGGAAAATGGGTCCGACAGCAATGTAGTCCGCAGAGGTCGCGGCAGCCCGGCGAAACTGTTCCAGGTTATGCGTTGAGGTGCCGATCCACATTTCGTCTCCGACGACGGCACGCGCCTGCTCCGGCTCCAAATCCTCTTGCCCGACGTGCAGGCCCGCGGCCCCAGCGAGAACGGCAATATCGGGCCGATCGTTTACAACCAAAGAAGCTCCATAGGAGTTCAGGGAAGAGACGAGTTCCCGTGAGATCGCCAGCAAATCACGCGTGGAGGCCGTCTTGTCGCGGTATTGCAGCAGCCGGACACCGGCAGCGGCAAGTTCCTGCGCACAATCATGTGGAGAATTGTTGAGCAACGTTGCGTCTAGTATCACATACAGCCTGGGCAGAACAAGACGCATAAAGCTATTTTCCGTTCGTTCCCAGCAACCGTTCGATGAAATGCGTATCGATTTTCCCTGCCCCGAAATCAGCGTCGGCAAGGATGCGCCGATGCAGCGGAATCGAGGTCTTGATGCCCTCGATCACAAACATTTCCAGAGCGCGTTTCATGCGTCCAACGGCTTCCGCGCGGTCGCGGCCCTTGACGATGAGCTTTGCGATCATCGAATCGTAGTACGGTGGAATCACAGCGTCAGCATAGGCAGCGGAATCCACGCGCACACCGGTTCCTCCCGGCGCCTGAAAGGTTGTGATGCGTCCGGCCGACGGAACGAACGTATCGGGATCCTCGGCGTTGATGCGGCACTCGATGGCATGACCCGAGAATTGCATTTCACCAACAGCGTCCTCAAGGCGTTCCCCGGCCGCTATGCGAATCTGCGCCTTAATCAGATCCACGCCCGTGACCAACTCCGTGACCGGGTGCTCGACCTGAATGCGGGTATTCATTTCGATGAAATACAGCGACCCATCCTGGTCCATCAGGAATTCAACGGTGCCGGCGTTGGTGTAGCCGATTTTTTCCAGCGCACGCACGACTTTCATGCCCAGCTCTTTGCGCCTCTTGGCATCCATGCCTGGAGACGGCGATTCCTCAATCAGTTTCTGGTGGCGCCGCTGAATGCTGCATTCGCGCTCGCCCAGATGGATAATCTTGCCGTGCTGGTCGCCGAGCACCTGAAACTCAATGTGCCGCGGATGCTCCAGAAACCGCTCCGCATACACGTCTGGATTCCCAAACGCCTGCTGCGCCTCGCTACGCGCGGTCTGGTACGCGGAAAGCAATTCGCCCTGGTTGCGTACAACGCGCATACCGCGCCCACCGCCACCCGCAACTGCCTTGAGGATTAGCGGATAGCCAATTCGCGCGGCCTCCTTCCCAAGCTGCTCTTCCCCCTCCACGATACCGTCGCTTCCCGGAATGGTAGGCAGCCCCGCTGCTTTTACTTCCCTGCGCGCGCGATCCTTCTCCCCCATCATTTCGATGACTTCAGCGGTGGGTCCAATGAAAGTAATCTCCGACGCCTCGCAAACCTTAGCGAAGTTGGCGTTCTCCGAGAGAAAACCATATCCAGGATGAATGGCGTCGACATTGGTGATTTCCGCGGCGCTGATCACTTGCGGAATATTCAGATAGCTTTCACTGCTGCGCGGCGGACCAATGCACACAGCTTCATCGGCAAAGCGCACGTGGAGGGAATTGCGGTCTGCCTCGGAGTAAACCGCCACCGTAGAAATTCCGAGCTCTTTGCACGCGCAGATGACCCGAAGCGCGATTTCCCCGCGATTGGCAACTAGAATTTTCTGGAACATATTCGGTGGGGCTATTTCTTCCGCCGAGGATGGATGCCGAAGAGCGGCTGGCCATATTCGACGGGCTGCCCGTTTTCCACGAAGATACGCAGGACCTCGCCGCTCATGTCCGACTCAATCTCATTCATCAGCTTCATGGCCTCGACGATGCATAGCGTTTGTCCGGTCTCCACATAAGCGCCGACCTTAACAAATGCCTCGGCTCCAGGACTCGGCGATTCGTAATAAGTGCCCACAATCGGCGACTTCACCAGATGCAGTTCCTCGGTAGCACGGGTTTCCGCCGTAGCGGCGGGAGCAGCCGGTGCAGATGGGGGCTGCTGAGTTTGCGCGGCGCCGGGGATGATGATTTCTGGCGCCGCGAACTGTCGAACACCGATAGCTGCATTTACCGAAGGTTTCTTCAGGCGAATCTTGAGGTCGCCACGCGAGTATTCAAACTCCTCGAGGTTGTGCTCGGTCATGAAATTCAGCAGATGCTCGATATGCTCGATTTCCGTGCCGGCAAACTGCGAATTGGCGCTTGGTTTTGAGGGTTTTTTCGGTTTCATGCCTGTTCAAATCTCGCTAAGGTCCCGCGGAACACGGGTGAGCACTTCTGTTCGCCCAGCATGTACCGCGACGTCGTCCTCAATGCGAATTCCTCCGACGCCTGGCACGTAAACCCCGGGCTCAATCGTAATTACATTCCCTGGAACCAATACGTGCTTCTGTCCGCGCGCCACGCGGGGATCCTCGTGCACTTCCAGCCCGAGCCCATGTCCGGTGCTGTGCACGAAATACCTGTCCAACCGGTAACGCTTCAGAACGTCTCTGGCGGCTGCATCGACCTCCCCACAGGTCGCGCCGCCCTTCACCGCGGCTACGGCGGCCGCCTGGGCCTCCTGGACCGCGCGATACCATCCGCGTATGCGCGCAGGAGCGCGGCCAACGAAGACAGTCCGCGTAATATCGCTGCAATAGTGGCCGAGTATAACACCCAGGTCCAGTACCACCAATTCATTTTTGCCCAGCCGTTTTTCGGTGGGCCGCGCATGCGGATGGGCTGAACGAGCGCCGAACGCCACGATCGTCTGGAACGCCGGACCCGAAGCTCCGCGGCTCCGCATCTGATATTCGATCTCCGCCGCGACCTCAATCTCGCGCACGCCGGGCTTCAGCAGCTTGAAAGCTGCGGCGACGACTCCATCTGCGAGGAGCGCGGCTTTGCGCATCTGCGCGATTTCCGCCGGATCTTTCCGCTGCCGCAACGAACTGATTTCGCCGTGCGCCGCCGACAAGCGCACACGCGTCCCGGCGGCCCGGCGCAGCGTCCGAAACTGCTCGACGGTGATTTGACCGGCGTCAAACCCAATCCTTCCACGCACGCGACCGCGCAACAACTTGCCCACCGTGGCCATCAACGACGGCTCCTGCTTTACAATCCGAATTCCCGACGTCTCTTCCTTGGCCTGGACCGTAAACCGCCCGTCCGTTACGAAAGAGGATCCGCTTCGCGAAATGAGCAAAGCGCCAGCCTCCCCAGTGAATCCGGTCAGATAATACCAATCCGCTGGATTCATCGAGAGGATGCCCGACAAGCCTCTTGCGACAAGCTGCGTCTGCAACGCCCGTCTTCTCTGCGCAAAGGGTGCGTTCATAAAAGGTTCGAGGAGACCGCAGTCTCCTCGAGTGCCATCCTGATTAAAATTGTAGCGCTACTAAGCTGTCTCGCGTTATCCGGGGATAATCCTCGGCGTAAGGAAGAACAACAACTCCTGCGAATTGATGATCACGTTGTTGCGCTTGAAGAGGTGGCCGATGAGCGGCAGGCTGCCGAGCAGAGGCACCTCAGTGGTGGTGACGTTTTGGCTCGAGACGATAATTCCCCCGACAACAACCGTGCCGCCATCCGGCACGAGAACCTTCGTCTCTTCAGACTGCGTGTCCAATGCTGGAACACCCTGAATGCGTGGGATGCCAGCATTGATCTGCGTGTTCTCGACCAACACATCCATGAACACGGTGCCTTCCGCGGTAATTTGCGGTGTCACTTCCAGTTTCAGCACAGCATCAATGAATTGGATAGAAATCGTGTTATTGATTGTCGTCTGAATCGGGATCTTTTGACCCTGCTTGATGATCGCCTTTTCGTTGTTCTGGGTCACCACGCGTGGTTTTGAGAGCAGTTTGCCAACGCCCTTCGTTTCCGCAGCCGTGATGAAGAAGTCGACGGCAAAATTCGGTGAACGGTGCCCTAGGAATAGCCCGCTTGTTGGCGCGGCGGCTCCCAGATTGACGTTCAGCGGCAACGGGGTACCGCTACCGCTGGTTCCAGTGCCAATGAAAGGCGGCGGTATCGGAGAACTGGTCGTGGTGCTGGTTCCCACGGCCGGATTGCCGGCGATCACGCTACGCCCGCTTGTAGCCGTTCCAGCAAAGCCGAGCTGCACACCGATATCTTGAGCGAATGAGCGACTGGCAGAAACTACACGCGCCTCGATCTCCACCTGCTGCGACTTGCGGTCTAGTTGGCGAATTAAATTATCGATGACTGGAATGACCGACGGGATATCTCGAATGATGAGCTGATTTGAACGATCGTCGGAAAGAATATCGCCGCGCGATGATAGAAACTTTTTCAGCGTGTCTTTCATCTTCTCGGCTTTCCCGTAGCTAAGCACACGGGTCACGGTCACCGGCGCAACCGCCTCGGCTTGCGCTCTTTCAAGATCGCGCTGACCTTCCGCTTCCTTCTTCATCGTATCGCGCGTGGCGATGCGCAGGACGTTACCGCTGAGCTGCTTGTCGAGCCCGTTGTTCTGCAGCACGATGTCGAGCGCCTGATCCCATGGCACCTCATCCAGCACGATCGTCAGGCTTCCCTTCACCGCCGGATCGAGCACCACATTCAGTCCGCTAATTTCGTGAATCAGGCGGAAGAAGTCTTTCAGGTCCACATCTTTCAGGTTCACCGAGATGGGCTCGCCGGTGTACCTTCCAGTTGCTGTCGCCTGTGAGTTCGCTACGGTCGCTGCCGCATTCCCGGATTGCTGCTGCGCAGCCTGCTGCGGCGTCGGACGCGCAGGTTCCGTGCTCCCGCCAAACGATGCCAGAAGGACTGAGGGCTGGGTCAGTTCGCCGGGCAACGCGAAACGAGGAGCAGAAACCCTACGAAGCTTTGCGGAGGAAACCGCGCTGTGCGGCCCGGAGACGTCGTAGCGAAATGCCGGGCGATCCACGGGGATTTTCTCCGATGCGGCTTTCAGTGTCGGCGCGGAGTCCGCGGGAACCTGCGCAACGGTGGCAAAGGAAACCACGACTGAGACGCCATCACGAGAAATCTGATACGGCGTCGCCGCAGTGAGGTCGATTACCACTCGCGCCACGTCTGGCCGAAACTGTCCCAGGCGGACGCCGCGAACTGGAGCGGAAACGCCGGGAATCACTGTCTTTTGCACGGCCAGCTTCGCATCGCTGAAGTCAAGCACAAGACGGTCGGGATTCTGTACCCGCGCCGCGTGGACCTCCAGCGGTCCAGCGCCTTGAACGCGCACGCTGGCGCGCTGTGCGCCCTGCGTGATCGCGACGCTCGAAATTACCGATGCCGTCGCGCTGGCGGCGGGCTCCTGCGTTTGAGCGCCGGACGGGCTGGTCGCCAGTGCCGCGCTCACAAACATCAGGCAGCCAATTCGAATGGCCGGCCAATTCGTCGTCATTGCTGTTCTCCTGCACTAGCGTAAATTCGTTTATTCACTTGGCGCTCCACAGGCTTTCCGAAAGCGTCTTTTCCGACTTCGTGGAAAGACACTCCATCCATAGCGATTTTTTCGACACGGCCATCAAATAACTGATCCCCGTCTCGGAGAAAATAGGTCCGCGATTGCGGGTTGGAAACCACCGCGATCATCCCATTGGGGGCGCGAACGATTCCGTCGAGCCGCAATGTGCTGACCTGCAATCCTGCTTTGCCTGCTGGAAGAGGTCCCGTCGGACCGCCACCATGTTCGCGGCCTATTAGCGATTCGAAAGGATCACGCTTGGCAACTCTTACCTCTTTATCTTGGGCCGCTGCACTTGCGGAGGATGTCGCTGGCTTTGTGGTTTTCGGACTCGATTTCTTTGCCGCTTGCTTTGGCGCCTTTTTCTGCGGCGGCGTCGCCGGCTTTGCAGCTTGCGGCACTGGCTTCACGCCCGTCGCTGGCGCGGCTGGCTTGACGCCGGCCGCCGCTGATTTCTTGAAATCGGAAGCTGCCGGTTTAGTTTGTCCGGCAGAAGCGGGAGCCGCCGCCGGTTTTGCCGGCGTTTGCGCAGCCGGCTTAGCGGCTGTTTTCTCGGCAGGCTTCGCGGCTTGAGGCGCAGGTTTCGCGGTCGCAGGCGTCGCGGGATTTGTACCCGTGCCGCTCGCGGGCTTCGCCTGTGCATGCAGGCCTGGCGTGATTGCCGCCATCGTTATCCCGAGTACGAGAGTCTTCACAAAACGCATATTTCGCTCATTCCCGTTCAGGGTTTCCCCGCCGGTTTCGCCGGACCTGTCGCAGTTGCGCCGGCGTCACTCGGCTTGGTAAAGAACGTTGTAGCTGTAAAAACTCCAGAGACCGTGGTGCCCGGGCGAACCGGATACTTCGCACCCTTGTTGCCGCTGCTCGCTGGGTCCGCGAAGACCAAGTCGCCCACGTTGATGATGCGAGAAAGCCGACCCAATCGCCCGAAGAAGTCCAGAATATTGAAGTACGGGCCGTCCGCTTGCACTTCAAAGGGCATCTCGTAGTGATATTCCTTCGTCACAATCGCTTGCGACGTCAAGCGCCGCAGTTGCACGTTCGAAGCCGCTGCTGCACCCTGCACCAAGCGGATAAACTCGTCAGTCTCCTTGTCTTCCGGCACGATCGTTTTCAACGTATCTAATTGCTTGTTCAGCGCGTCCATCTGGGACTTCAATTCGCTGTAGCGCTGCCGGTAGACTTGCAACTGCGTAACTTCCTGGTTGAGTTGCGCGCGCTGCCGTACCGCTTTGTCCACTTCGTCGCGCTCCTGCGCCACAGGAGAGCCTGGGACGTAAACTCCCACAACCACCAAAACGACGGTAATCGCCAAAGCCAGGAGCACCTGCATGATCAACGACATGTCACGTAGTGGGTTGGCCATGGCTCGTTACCCTTTCTTCGCCGGAGCTGCCGTATTTGCCGGAGTTCCCACGGCTTTCGGCTGCTGTGGACGTGCCGTTACCGGTGCCAGTTGCGGTGGGCTGATTTCCGCACTCATTTGAAACAAGAAGGTCTGTATTCCCGAGTTCTTTTCGTCCTGCTTTGTTTCCTTGATCTCCACCTTCTGGAAGTACCCCGAACGCTTTAGCGCGGTAATGAAATTGGCCACCGAATTCACAGAAGCCGCTGCTCCATCCATGGAAAGATTGTTTCCCTTGCGCGTCATCGTGATCAGCCAGAGATTTTCCGTGCGCGACACCGTGCTGGCGATTTCATCCAGCAATTCCTGGGCGCCTGTGCGGTCGCGCTGCAACTGCTCGATGGTCTGCACCCTCTGCGTTAAAATCTTCTTCTGTGCCTCAAACGTGTCCACTTGCTGCTTGATCTGTTCCAGGTCAGCTTTCTGGGCTTGCAGTTGCTTAATGCGCGTATTCTCGTCGTTTAGTTGCTTCTGCCAGGAGAGGTACAGCAGAAACAACGCCAGCACGCCCAACGCCGCTCCCGCGCCCACGAAAACGAGCGGCAGTGCCGCGCCGGTGTCGACTGGGCGCCGCGCGGCCCTTGGTCGCGTTTGTCCGAGAAGATTTATGCGAATCATGGCTAGTCAAAGCTCCTAAGTGCCAGCCCCACGGCTATTGCAAGCCGAGGGCCCATTTCGCGAATCTGGTCCTCACTGTGCTTGCTGGGGTTCACTAGCACTTTCCGGAAAGGATTCAATTCCTCGACCGGCATTGCGAATTCCTCGCGCAGCAGGTCTACTAAGCCAGGAACGCGCGCCGTTCCACCCGCCACCACGATGCGCTGGATATTCTCGCCGCTCGCCGTGGCGCGGAAAAAGTCGAATGTCTTCTGGATTTCCAGCGTCAAAATATCGGAGACGCTTCGCAAGATCTGCTGCTTCTGCTCGTCGGTGACGCTCGGCAGCGAATCGCCCTTCTTCAGCCGCTCCGCATCCTCAAAGCTCAGGTCCAGTTCTTTCTGCAGCGCATCGGTATATTGATTGCCGCCGACGCTTACGTCGCGCGTAAACAACGGCACGCCACCGCGCACGATGTTGATGTTCATAACGCTGGCGCCGACGTTCAGGAGCGCAACCGTTTGCCCCGCGTCAGGGTCGTAGTTCACTTCAAAACAGTTCTGCAAGCCAAACGCGTCGATGTCCACTACTACAGGCGTTTTGCCTGCCTGCGCCAGTACGTTCGTATGGTTCAAAATCTTGTCCTTCTTCACCGCTACGAGCAGCACGTCCATCTGCGAATCCATCGATTCCAGCAGCTGATAGCTCAAATTTACGTCCGCAATATCAAACGGAATATGTTGGCTGGCTTCCGACGGAATGCGATCGTAAAGCTCGTCTTCGGTCATCAACGGGAGCGGCACGCGCTTAACGATCACGGAATGTCCCGAAACGGATGTCGCCACATTTTTCGTCTTGATCCGCTGCGCGTCAAAAATCTTGCTGATGGCATTGGCCACCTGCGGCGCGTCCATAATCGCGCCATCTACCACCGTGTCCTGCGCCAAATGTTCGGTTCCGAAGCTCACCAGTTCGTATCCGCCCTTGGTGGCCTTCAGCTCCACGGCCTTGATCGAACTGGACCCGATGTCCAGTCCCACCAACTGCCTGCTCTTTCCGCCGAATAACGACATAACGCGGCCTCTTTCTCCGACCCTCGCAAAACTACCGGCGCCTTTGCACCTGGCTCATCTTGCGTTCCATCCAGCGATCCAGAATGGTTTTCCTAAGTTTCCAACGGTTGCCGAGTTTGAATGCGGGAATCTCGCCTTCAGTGATATAACGGTACAGCGTATCCGGGGATATTCCCAGATACTGCGACGCCTGCCGCACGTTCATCACTTCGCGCGATTCGCTCACGAGGAACACAACCCCTGGCGCACTAAGCCATACGCCGCTGGAAACCCGACCACTGGTGCACCCCAGTTGACGCTGCTAAACCTTTGGGGCACTCCCCGTGACAGAGGTTATGACACCGCGCTGCACCGACCGTCAAGGGATTCTAGGCCGCAGTTGCCCTAAGAATAGGGGGTTATTTCAGGCAATCAATGGGTATTCTGGGGTGGTAATCCTAGTACGTGGGTACTCTCGGCCACAAACCACTATTACTTGTGGTTTCGATGGTCATGGACCTGCCCGTTCGGACGGTTATCCTTTGTCTCCAACGGTTTGCGTTGGCCAATGCTCCGCCCTTCTTTACAGTCCCAGTGATTTCCAGATTGCATCGATTTTGGCCTTCGTCAGCCCGTCCATACGGATCTCATCCGGCCATGGGCGCGTAAATCCCTCGGAAGCCCACTTGCGCGTGGCATCAATCCCCATTTTCGACCCGTAATCCTGGATTCGCGCAGCATGATCGAGCGTGTCGGTCGGCCCGAACACAAATTGCACATCGCGCTCAGGGTCTAGCGCGCAGAGCGTCTTCCACACAACTTCGCTGAAGTTGTGAATATCCACGTCATGGTCCACGACCACGATCACCTTGGTGAACATTGCCTGCCCCAGCGACCAAATCGCGTTCATGATTTTCCGGGCGTGCCCCGGATACGATTTTCGGATCGCCACAATCATCAGATTGTGAAAAATTCCTTCCGCCGGCATCGCCACATCCACGATCTCCGGATATTGCATCTTCATAACCGGCAGAAAAACGCGCTCCACCGCATAACCCATATAAAAGTCTTCCTGCGGCGGCGGCCCCACCACCGTGGTCAGATAAATCGGATCTTTCCTATGCGTCACACACTCCACATGAAACACAGGGAACTCGCCTTCCAGCGAATAAAATCCGGTGTGATCGCCGAATGGCCCTTCCGTGCGCATTTCGTTCAGATTCACATAGCCTTCCAGCACAATCTCCGCGTTGGCCGGCACCTCGAGATCATTCGTCTCGCACGGAACCATTTCCACGGGATCGCGCCGCAAGAATCCCGCGAACATCATTTCGTCCAGGTCCGGCGGAATGGGCAGCATCCCCGCAAGCGCTGTCGCGGGATCGGCGCCAATCGCCACTGCGACGGGAATTCGTCCCTCGGGATTCGCCGCCCTCGCGCGGCGAAAATGCTCTGCACCATGCTTTTGCGTCTGCCAGTGCATGCCCGTAGTCCGCTCGTCATACAGCTGCATTCGATACATCCCCACGTTGCGCTTCCCTGTTTCCGGATTGCGCGTGAATACGAGCGGAAACGTAATAAAGCGCCCACCATCCTGCGGCCAACATTTCAGAATTGGAAAATCGAACAGATTCACATCGTTCCCGTGACGCCGCACATCCTTGCAGTCGCCTGTCTTCACCGTCTTCGGGAAAAATGAGCCCAACTCGGCCAACTTCGGCAGCATTTTGATTTTGTCGAACAGTCCCGCCGGGGACTGCATATCCAGAAATCCGCGGATTCGCGCGGCAACTTCATCCAACTCGCTTACCTCAAATGCCAGGCACATCCGCCGCACGCTCCCAAACGTGTTTACCAACAGCGGTACGCGCGACCCACGCGGCTTCTCAAAAAGG
>WNFT01003989.1_pt1 | contig 12921 bp, 15 predicted proteins | sample 5400191 | NCBI WGS metagenome assembly WNFT01 (sample SAMN13153359, study PRJNA577476) | soil metagenome | isolation source: 80 cm saprolite under Madrone tree | place: USA:California | collected 2016-06-14
ACAATCGCTCACCAAAGAGTGCGGATGGAAGGGTGGCGACAGAGGCGGCTTGGCTGGGCGGAAAATGTGTCGAACAGAAAAAAACTTATGGAAAAGATAAAAAGCTCTTGACAGGGATCGGCCTTCTCATGGAAGGAGTAGTGGCCCGATTAAGACCCCTTCAACGCTTCTAGGACTTTTTCCAGTCTGATTTTAGCAGCGGGAATCTCAGGCTCGTCCAATGACTCTTCCATCCGACGCAGAATGCCTTGTATAAAAATAATGGCTTGCTCTTTCGACATACGCTTTAACAATTCATCCGTTGTCAGCTTCCAGGCTTCCAATTTAAGAGATACGCGTTCCATGGCAATCCCCGCGACCTTTGTACTTTACCTGATTTTCATTCGAGCGCGTACCGACGGGCGAAAACGTAAGATAGTTCTTACCGGACCTACCTCACCGGTAACCGCGTTAATCGGGACTTTGGACTTTGCCTTGCTCTACAAACAACGCGTCCAAGAACACAACAATACGCTTCTCTTCCAGTGGTCTATCGCGTCTGAGCGAGGCAAGAGTTATGAACTCAAATGCCGCGAGAGCGGCGATGAAAACAACTCCCCATACAGTTTTGCCTACTAGCCACAGTGTCAGTCCCGCCAAAGCGATTGGAATAGACGTGAGGACGATGTGAAACGGATGTAGGGCAAATGATCCCACTAAGTGTCGCTCGCCATTGACTTCGCGGACCTCGCCACGGAAGTAGGGATAGCAACGGCTACTTGCTTTCGAGCGCGGCGGCGGTGTCTTCCAGACGCGAACCTTGTTCCCCGTCACCTTAGAGACAAACGGTTCATCAGTCGCCTGCGGCTCCAGCGTGATCTGTCCCAGGAAAAACTGGCCGAACTCGCAGGAGTGCACGCTACGTACATCGGGAGAATTGAACGCGGTCGCCAAAATATCAGCCTAACCAACATTGGGAAAATCGCCCGCGCATTGAAGGTGAAGCCGCTCGAACTGTTCAAGGGTGTTCACTAGAATTCCCGCCTGACTGCCGATCATTCCGTATTCCCGAACTGCCTCTCTGCCAAAGAAATAGGTGTGCGTTGGTCGGGTTTCGGGCATCTTCGGGCTGGCGCGGTGTCAAGACACCCGTCTGTTAATTGGAGAAAAAACATGAAACGCTTACTCGTTGTGACTCTGCTGGTAGGTCTGGCCGCAGTCGCCGGATCAATGGCAGTAAATCGACACAGGATGGTTGCGGATGGCGACCCATTCCCGCCGCCGTTTCCGCCGAAACCCCCGGCGTGCGAGACAAAGCTGTCCCCGCAACTCGTTGCAGACGGCGACCCGTTCCCACCACCATTCCCAAAGCCACCAATGGGTCAACAGACTGCCTGAAGCCGTTTGCGCATTGATTTGAAAGCGTAAAACTACGCGCATCGTGGTTGCTCCTTCTTGGAAGGTGAAAGGTGTGCTACGATGCGCGTCTCTAGTTGTGGACGTGGCACGAAAGCAATAGGGCTGCTCGACAGAACGGCGATTGTCCCCTCCGCATCGAGCAACTGGGAGTCCGGGTGGAGGAACGCAATGGCGGAACAAATTCTGAGCGTGGTTCTAACGGCCCTTTTCTGCGTTTTGATGGCTTGGTTCTGGTTCCAGCAGCGAGCGATTGAGCGCCGAATTGCCGCGCAAAAAGATTTGCCACGCGAACGGCTCGTACCTCGGCATTACCAATCATTCACCGACGTTGAACACAAGCTGTGGGCGGCGACGCAAGAAGAGGGGCGGGCCGCCGTTTGGGAGACCATGAAGTTTACGCCCAAGCAACCAGAGTTCGAAATCGTGCGGGAATATGTATGCGGTCTTCGAGAAGACTTCCGAAGGGCATTCAACATATACGGTCAGGTCATTATTCGTTCACCAGAGGTCGGCATCTTCGCCCTACTCGAATGGCATCGCGTAAAAAGCGAGTTTGCGTACTGCCGCTGGCTCTTCTTGGCGTGGTTGCACTTGAGGACGGTTGGAATTTCCGTACACGACTTGCGCGAGTTGACGGAGATCGTCGCAACCATTGCGTACCGCGTGCGATCAATGCTCAACACGTTTGAGAATTCTGGCAACGTGGAATTCGTAGACTCCGTTTTGAGGAGGTCGTAAACAGCGTGATACCATGCACGTCGCATGGAATTGAACCCACTTGAAAATCTGTTGTGGGATTTGGGCATAGGACTCAAGGTCTTGTTGTGCGCCCTAGTCTTTTATCGGCGTCTTGATAGACGGCTCCGTTTCTTCTCGCTGTATGTTGTGCTTCTTGTGGCAAAGGGTGTGGCGGTATGGTGGGCCTACCATCAGTGGGGAATCACTTCGCACGCCTACGCATACACCTTCTGGTCTGCGTTTGTCGTCGTCGTGCTGGCCCGAGGTCTAGCGGTCGCTGAACTCTGCTGGACAAGCATGGCCAAGCATCCCGCCGTCTGGCTCATAGTCCGCAGGGTGCTGTACGTCATAGGGACTGCTGTTCTTGTGTATGCCGCCGCGACATCCTACACCCACCGCTCGCCCGTTGCTGCCTTCCTGTATTCCACCGAACGCGGGCTGGACATTTCTATCACGGTAATCGTCGTGGCGCTGCTCGGTCTGGGTGTTCGGTTCGAGGTTGGGCTTGGCCCAATCGAACGAGATATTGCGCTTGGGATTGGTCTCTTCTCTGCATCCCAAGTGGTGCTGAATGTATTTATGAACGAACGGATGATCCGGTATTACCACTGGTGGACTACGGCCAATCTCGTCGCATTCGACCTTGCGCTGGTCTTCTGGATTATCCCCCTGCGCAAACCCTTGCCTGCCCCGACTCCCGCTCCTGAACTAATCAGCGAACGTGTCGCCGTTCACCTTCTGCGCCAATTGCTCACCAGGATGCGCGAGATCACCGAGGAGTTGAAACGTATTGCGCGGCCCAAGCGGAAATGAATATTCTATCCTTCTCTGTATTTGGCAAGTTCTCGTTTCCATTTTATCCAATCTCTTAGGATGAGCACGGAGCTTACGACTCCAACAGACAGAAGAGTGGCCCCAGCAATGATCTCAATTTGCAAGTACAGGAGGCCTCTAGCTGAAACTTCATCGTGCAAGAGCCATACGCCAGTCAAGAGTAGGGCTAGCGCGAAGATGATGCTTATGAGTCCCACGTTTCCATTCAGGGCGGGCTTATTGAGCTAAATTTCGATCTGCTTCAATGCGACTGACAAGTTCATCATCGGGATCGAGCGTTCGGAAGACTGGCGGGCTATAACGCTTCTTCATCTCCGCACCACAGAAGCATCTGGGGCTGGCATTGGTTTCGACCGGACCTTTAATCACTACGATTTCACAACCGCAATTACGATTCTGGCAGCGGTAGACTTGGCGTTGGGACATGGCCTCTCCGGGGACCCAAGGTCCTTGGTGGGCAAGTTGAGTTTAGCAGCGCAATAGGTGACTGACAAGTGGCCTACTATTGGGTTCAGTCTATTCGGAGATACCGGATTTCCTGTAGCGCATCCTTTGAGCTATCAAATGGCTTCTCACGACACATTGAGGCGTCAATCGGCAAAGACCTGTAATCGCTGGACAGGTAATTCCCCCGCCCTTGGCAGCTCCTAATTCCTCAACGAAGACTTAGAACTTTCCCCATCCCCAAATTGCATTATTCACCCTCTTGTTGGGCAATTGCGCTAACGCTATCCCGAGATGTACCGCGCCGTCGCCATCAGGAGCAACGGGCGTCGTAGACAGCGGAGGGTTTTTTGATTGACAGTTGGACGAAGATATCCCCGAGCGGCAAAACCGTGACCTTCAAGATTGAGGGGGACAGGAAATCCGGTTTCGTGTACTCCGCGAAGATGGACGGGCGGGACATCAAGGAAATCAAAGGTTTTCTGGAGGAGCTTCCGCGCGAAGGGGTGGAGGTCATGTTCGCTAATTACATCGCTGGAAAGTAGTCCACGTTGATCCCCGGCGACTACCCCAACGCACCAAATTGATGCGGTAATCGCCAACTGCCGCCCCAATCGTCCCCATAATACGGAGTTTGGATGCGTCTGCCCTTTTCCACCTTTCAGGTTGCGAACCGATAGAACCCTGCTTTTCGTGGAGGAAGCGCAAAGCCTCGCCGATGCAAAAGCGCGTGTACAAAAACTGGCCGAATTATCGCCCGGCGAGTACATCATTTCTAACCGGGCAACGGCAGAACGAGTCTCCATTACCGCAGGTCGCAAACCGGACTAGGTAAGGTGTGGAGGTTCGCCGTTACTTGACCTCAAGCTTGAACTTGTCTGGCCCCTTGTCCAAGACAACAAAGCGATACTCCTGCTGCCGATTCCCGGCACTTGCTGACAGTAGGTGCGGCCCAAGTTTCAATTGAAGCTTGGTCTTCCCACTGGAGACCGTTTGCCCGTCAAGCGTTGCGACTGCGGACTTTGGTTTCACTTCGATCTCGACCGTTCTAGTAAGTCCCGCCTCAGACGAAGTTAGTTTACCCTCAGCAATACGCTGTATCTGTTCAATGCGGGCTGGATACCAGTCTTGGAATTGCTGGTAGCGCTCCTTGGTCGGATCGGCGCGGGACTGGAGCAAACGTTGCGCTGGTCCACTCTGCACAGTGTAGGCAAGGGTAGCCGTGGTGTTCACTCTGTTTAGAAGCTGAGGATGACTTGAGCATAGCAATTCCGAAGCACTACCAGAATCGGCTGCACCAGGGAACATGGCAAGCCACTGAAGTGACTTTGACATTGCCAATGGATCGCCGGTATCCCGGTAAGCGAGCCATGCGCCTAGCTCATCGGCCTCTGACTCCATTTCCTGTTGTCGCTGTGCCCCAAACATGGTTTCACTCGCCAAGAAACCCGCCGAACGGAAAAAGGCACCGAAGCGTGAACCGGGATGTCCTGTCGAGATCACTTGCTCGAAATCGTGTACCTCCCGAATTCCTGCATTGATGAAGTCATCGCAGGCTAGTACGAGAGGACGAATATCGGGGTGTCCTAGGACGTTGTGTGAAGTTTCATGGGCGAGAACTCCAATGAGGCCATTCGTACCAGGATTCAACGACCCATACTGCCCAATGAACTCCCCAATCTGCTGTTGCGAATAGCCGAGTTCGGCGAGCACTGTTTGTGGAGCCAAATACCAATTGACCAGACCCGCGTGAAACGTCACGTATTGCCCAGTCGCAAAAGCGTTCGGGACCGACAGGGCCGCGACCCGCACCGTTTGTTGCATTGATCCCGAATTCAGTTGCGACAGAATGCGCTGTGAATGCTGTTGCAGCCACCCATTGAGACGCGCGTCTGACACATACTGAAGCTGAGATAGCATCTCATTCTCCATCAGCGCATGGGCTTGATTGAACTCATTTGGCGGTGCTGCCAGCACCTTGCAGGCATTTTCATTTGTTTGATAACGGCGCTGAATGGCAAAGGCAATCTTTTTCGACCAATCGCACTGCGATTGCGAGCTGCTGGCACCGAGCAGTATGAGGCAGGTCAGGATGGCCGCTTTCTTCATGGTTCTTCGCCTCTGTCGTTCGCGGTATGGCATGCACGGGGAAGTACTTCCTGTATAGCATCGGATTTCGAGGACGTGGCTCAAAGCTGGGGGTATAGTAGCCTTCTGGTAAAGACCAAATGGCCCGCTTGAAAGTTTGCCAACTCGACAAGGAAGCGTATACAAGGACATAATCCGGGTCAACGAAGCGCGTCGAATCAACAAGCACAGGGACAGGATCAAGGAAGGGCGGGTCTGCCGGGTTTGGGTGAACGGGAGGAGATGTCTCGCGGTGCTTCGGGGCTATCAAGACAGCGATGCGCCACAGGTACGGATGGACGACTACACACGGGAAAAATTAGACCTCCGGGAGAACGCATTTTATGAATTTGAATTCAAGCAGGTGGGATTCTTTGGACAATTGTGTTGGGCTTGGAATGCGACTGAGATCGGCTACCAAGTTGCATCTCGCATAGCTGCACTTGGCTTCTTGATTGGCGTTATCGCGCTAATTCCCGCCATCGCAGAACTTCTTTCCTGAAAGCCGGTATCCCACACTTTAAGATGAGGGGCAATAGAAGGATGACGCAGGAAGCGAATCCACAAATCTTCATCCGCGGGTTTGCTGTCTCCACCGTCGCTATACACAAACTGACGAATCGCTCTGGAATATCCAAACTCTACAAAACGTAAGGCCCCTCGGTAGCCAGGGCTTCCTCCAACATGGGCGGCACTGGAATGAGGAGCAATTGAACGCCGTCAATTGCGCTAGGGGAGATTGCGGTGACAGGGATCTCCTGCCGGAACTTTTCGACGGCCCACTGCTGGAGCGCCATTTTCGCACCCCTAACAAAGCGTCTATGCGCTTTGGACACGGCGAGCCGCCCACGATGGACACCCATGACTAGATACCCCCCCATTAGACTTAGCGTTACTGGCCTCCCCGCTGCCAACTTTGTTCGAGTGGGGTTCGAAGACAGTTTCGCCTCTATCTATTCAGAGTACCTGTTTTCGCAAAACGTCAACCCAGGACCACGGAATCGGGCCGGGCAAAGGCATCGGTACCTCAGTTGCTGGTCTGAACAGCCAGGGGTTCGGCTGCAATCTGAACCAGCTTCGCTTCTGTGCTACGCACCGGCTGTCCAAGCTCAACTTTTTTGCCATTGGCGTAGATTTCGTGGCGACCGTGGGTCCTGTACCATTCCGTCAGCGTTGAAGTTCGGCTTTGGTGCTCGATGACTCTTCGCCAACCACCGCCGTAGTAGGCACAAAAGCTGATCTCGCCTTGGGTCGTTGCCACAGGAGTAGTGGAATTGCAGATTCCTGAGAAGTCGTAGTTGAACGTGTCCTGGAACCACATACCGTTACAGATCATGACTCTCCAGCGTCCGTCGTACGAATAAGCCCTCTCAGACCAATGATCGCTATTACCCGCAACACGATAGCAGCAATCCTCAAGCACACGCCGAAGGTCGGCAGGCCCAAACCCTGAGGGTGCCTTCTGCTGATTGAAATTACGAAGTATCGAAAGCGAGACGAGCGCCTTGGTTGCCGTCGGTCCCCTTCCAGAGTCCGTGATTTCTACAACGTCCCGCATGAATTGTTCCAAGTCAAAGAAGTCGGGAATCGGGATCGCCTGTTTATGATGTGTGTCTACGAGCAAGGGGCTGAAGATCCCACGGTTCGGATGCGTTTCCTGGAAAAGGCTTCCCAACTTCGCCTGAGGGTTAAGGACATCGCACAAATGAGCGAATATCCCAAAGTCTGACAGCGGGAACCAATCCCGCATTGGTTGCCAGCCAATCGAAGTTTGCTCATGCAGATCGAAGGCGAGCTGCGTGAGAGGGTAGCGCCGGGCATACCGCTCATCGGGGGATACGTGTTCGTCCCTGCCCGCGAACATGATGGGTTGAAAAACGACACCGTGAATTTTGTCTATATTCTGAACCGCGAAACGAACGATATCGCCAAGCCCGTCGTTGTTGACGCCATTGGTTACGGTGACTTGAAGCGTTGTCCGCATTCCAGCCGCAGCGATGTTCTGCAGGGCTTGCTGCTTCAAGGCCATGTAGTTCCCCAACCCACGATGTTTGTTCTTTTCTTCGGAGACTCCGTCCAATTGGAGGTACACACCATGCAGGCCAGCTCCCCTCGCCTGCAAAGCGAAATCTCTGCTCTCAGCAAAACGGATACCGTTTGTCGCAACATGAAGTCGATGGAAACCTCTGCTTTTGGCGTGCCGAACAGCATCAAGAAAAATCGGCGAGACTGTAGGCTCCCCTCCTGAGAACAAAACGTTAATCTCTCGCTGAGGCTTGAACGAAAGTGCGTTGGTGAAAATGACCTTTATATCTTCGATGCTTAATTCGTGAACGTAGCTGGCAGCGTTCGCATCCATGAAGCACGGCGAGCACATCATGTTGCACCGGTTGGTCAGATCGACGATCAAAAATGCCCCTCTGCCTGACCTAATGCTGTTTTGGCCATGACCGTGGACATTCGAATCGTCAACGCATCCGAAGTCCCTGCCGAATGCGAGACGTTCCATCTTTCGGAAGAGATCCGGATGATTGGAGAGTACGTCTTCGAACGGGCCATGCCGGTCGCAGGCCTTGCGCATGAGGATGCGCCCGCCTTCTTCCAATATCTCCGCTTCGATGATTCCGGGTTTGTCACGGAAATCCGCGACACCAATCTCACCCTTGAGGACCGCCTCCACTGCTTCCCGATTGCAGTCGGGGCACAGCGACAGCGTTTTCCTGGGAACGCCCATATCCATCGGCGTGCGGTCCCGCTGGTTGAGAAGTGGGCCAGGGGCCCAGCTTGGTCTGGGCAATTTCCCCGCCGGTAGCATGTTGTTAATCGGCTGGAGTATTCTCCAAGCCGCGTTTGTTGTCGCATGAGCGCCGTCACCCTTTGACGCGAACATTGGAATACCTCCCGAAGGATAAGCTCGCAGAGAAAGACACACGTGCTTAGAATCAGGCTGGATACGAAACCAATACGCGCACTACGCCGCACCTGTCAAGTAAAAATGTGGTTAGCAAGACCTGTTGGAGACACGTGGCGGGTCAGTTTCCGATACGGCGCAGATCGAATTGTTGTGCGGTCGATTGCGCTGACTGAATGGCCACTTCAACTGTGGGACACTCTCCGGGTTTTTCCCGTGGGCCTGACGTGCCTACTGCGAGAGCGAACAAAAAGACAGCGAGACGTAAACCGGTGGCCATAATTCCTTAGAGAGGCATCCTTCGTGCGAGGTCGTTGCGAGAGTGGTCAGCCTTGCATTCAATCGTTTTCGACTGTAGTCATCTCCGTGATCGACCGCGGCTCTGGCTGCGATCATCTCACGAGTATCTTTCATCATGGTGTCGCTATCGGACCAGAGATGCCACGAGCAGCAGTGCTGGGAACTTTCGGCGCTATCGATCGACAATTGAGCCACTCAAGAGCACCGCTTGACCATTCTCCACCGGAATGCTGACCCTTTTAACCAGAACGTAGGTGATTGTATGCCAAGGTACTTTATCCGCCTCCAGTATGTGCATTGCTTGGTCCGTATTCAGTAGTCGATCGAAGCGTTTCAATCTGAATCGAAGGCCGACCGAGTGGTGGCGGATGCTCAGTACCTCAAACTCGGTCACAACAAAATGCTCTTCCGCCCACGGCCCCTGAGGCCCCGCGCCAGTACGAACTTCGGGGTGACCCGACGTGTCTGGCTGGCCGATGCCCAAAAGATGCATTTCTGTGCCACCATTCTGGTATTGAACTTCGAGCTTGAATCTTGGAGTAGGCGCCCCTCCCGCACAGGTGACAACCATAACCGCGAGGAAGAGGATTGCAATCGACCTCTCGATGCGTATCCATTCGGTCAGCGTCGTTTCTCGGCCTCGTCGCGTTTGCCCTTCGTTCGGTTTCATCGTGTGCCCCCCCAAGTTCCTAAACAGCGGGACGTAATTCTTCAGCGAGATTCCACGGCAGCAGGTCGTCGATGCGGTTGATGGGATGCTCCCCGATGTGGGACAGAACGTTCCGCAGATAACTCTCTGGATCGATTCCATCCAGCTATCCCGTTTGTTTGACCTGTCCGATCACAGTTTATGAGTCCGCTGCTCTAACGGCTGAGCTACGGGCCCCACGCTTGAGAAACATTTTAGCCTGAAAACGCCCAATTCACCCGTGCCACGGCACGGGTTTCTGCTCACCCCTTTGCGGAGAGGGCGTCTATCGCCATTGGGGTGGTCTGCCAAAGAGAAGAGAGATATTCGTTTCGCTGTCTTCGGCGGAGAGGAGAAGGTGTGATTATGCGTGACGCGTGGAAGTGTGGTCTGGGCCTGTTGTTGGGACTTGGCGTACTGGCGGGGAATGCAGGGGCGCAATTTAAGAACGGAAGCCAGGCGACGGAGCTGAACATTCCGCGGCTCAGCCAGCGTGGGACGGTGTCGCAGCGCCTTGGGCTGACGGACATCACGATTATTTATCACCGGCCGGAAGCGGGTGGGCGGGAGATTTGGGGCAAGACGGTGCCTTATGGAAAAGTGTGGCGCGCGGGCGCGAACGAGAATACGACCATCACTTTTTCCGACGACGTGAGCGTGGAAGGAAAACCGCTTGCGGCGGGGACTTACGGGCTGCACACCATCCCGGACAAGGATCAGTGGACGATTATTTTCTCGAAGAACTCGACTTCCTGGGGCAGCTTCAGCTACGACGAGAAGGAAGATGCGCTGCGGGTAACTGCGAAGCCGCAGGCCGCGGATTTCCGTGAAGCGCTTACTTACACGTTTGAAGAAGTCAAGCCGGATTCCGCGGCTGCCACACTGCGTTGGGAAAAGCTCGCGGTCCCCTTCCATATTTCGGTGGACGTCAAGGCCGTGGTGCTGAAGAGCGTCAAGAACGAATTGCGGAGCGTGGGCGGATTCACATGGGCGGGATACGACGAAGCGGCGCAGTGGTGCCTGGACAACAATTACAACCTGGAAGAAGCGCTCAAGTGGGAAGAGACTTCGATTCAGAACGAAGAGCGCTTTGAGAATTTGGAAACCAAATCGCGCATCCTCGATGCCATCGGGCGCAAAGATGAAGGGGCCAAGGTGCTTGCCAAGGCCTTCGATAAGGCCAGCGCGATTCAACTGTACTCTTATGCTCGCGGGCTGCAGCGCGCGGGAAACGCCAAGCGCGCGTTCGAGCTCTATCCGCAGGTGCCGAAGAAGGACGCGAATCACTGGATCAGTCATTTGGCGCTCGCGCGCATTTCGTCGAACTCGGGCGATTTCCCGACGGCGGCCAAGGAAATGACGCAGGCGATTAGTGGAGCGCCCGATGCGACGAAGCCGTTTCTCCAGCCATTGCTGAAGCGGCTCGAAGCAAAAGACGACATCAATAAGTAGTCCGGATGCGTGGCTTGGCTGGCGTTTAGCTCCCCCGGGAGTGCTGGGGATACCTACGCCGGGTGGTTTTGCGCAAAGAATATGGAATCGTTTGAAAACACAATCCTGTTTCGTAAGAGTGGCAAACACAGGACTTAGGGGATACGGAACTTGGAAGAGTGTACGGAGAATGGAAGCTGCGCTGTTCGCTCTGCTTGTAAGAATACAATCGCGCTAGGCGCAAGGATACCGAAGGCGTTAGGAGGACTGCGTGGAGGGTGAGCATGGCTCGGAGAGCACGCTCCTATGGCGGGCGGACGGAGGGAGCGTACGCGATCCACCAAAGCGCTATAACATAACTGGTAACATATGTCAGGGATTACTTTGAGTGTTCGGATGCTGCGTCAAGAGTGAGTATCGCGCTCATCCGACCGTCTTCCGTTTACGTGAGAAAACCAATCGGGTGCGTACCCCATGAATTGCGAACCTCGCTTTTATCCGTGGAGGCCGACGAAGACGTTTGTTGCCAGAGACACAGGCTGCGCGGGCATCACCGCGCAGCGCCGGCTTTGCGGATGTAGATGCCGCCATTGAAGTTTGTAAATTGCAATTCGGGGCCGCCGCCGTTGATTGTGGCGTGGACGGCCTTGTCGATCTTGACAAGGTATTTGCCACCACGGCCGCGCCCATCCTCGACGATTTGCTGCGGCGCGGAAGCCTGAACCTGGACGTCGAAATCACTGAAAATCTCTCCGCGATCGGATTTAAGGCTGAGGTTGGCTTTCAAATCGGCGGGAAACGTAACGTCAATGTCGCCGTTCAAAGAACTGAAGGCCATAGGCTTCTGGGGATTCACACGCGAAAAAGTAGCCAAAAGGCGCCCGTTCAAGGCATGCGCGACGACGCTGCCGGAGACGTTGTTCAGGGTGACGGAGCCATTCACGTCGTTGACGTCCAATTCGCCGTCCACGCCAGTGACCACGATGTCCCCGGAGTTCACAGCACTCAGCTTGAGGGAAGTGTGAATGGGAACGGAAATGGACAGGTCGACGGCGCGCATGAACGAATCGGTCGAGATGCGCACTTCGTTGTTTTCTTCTTCCACGGAAAGGCCCGTTCCTGAAACAGGGATGCGCTTCATGGTCGAATCAGAGCGCGCCGATTCGCGGTTGCGGGCGCGGGCCTCGACGACAACCTCCTTGCCATCATAGCCCTTGATAGTAATTCCGCCGTTTACCAGGCTCGCCTTCACCAAAGCGGGCCGCGCGGGATCACTGAGATTCACGGAAACGCGATCCCCGCCAGATGGCGTTTGCGTCTGCCCGTGGGCCGGCACGGCGGCAAACGCAACGCAGAGAATAGCAGCAGGCACAACGAGGGATGGGAAACGCTGAGTTTGGCTATTCATGATTTTCAAGAATACGAATCTCTCCATTTAGATTTTCCACCTTGATCTCCGGTCCGCCCGAATTCACCCGCACACCGGTATAGCGGTCTGCGTGAAAAACCACCTTCGCGCCATGATGCTCTTCCTGAATGGCGCGCACTGGCAAGGCGGTGACGGGAAAATCACTGTAGATGCTGCCGTTGAAGGTCTTGAAGCGAAAATCCGCGGCCAAACCTGGCGCGAAACGCAAATCCACGTCGCCGTTTATGGTGCGGAAATCGGAATTTTCCCGAGGGTTCTGGCGAAAGGAAACCTTGACAGGACCATTCACAGTACGCGCCGTCCCAGAACCGGCAATGTTGTCCATTTCGACGTCGCCATTGACATTGCGCACAAGAAAACTCCCGTTGATGTCTCGCACCAAAACGCGGCCCTCATTCACGGTCTTGACTTTGATGTCGATGTCGCGGGGAACGCGGAACTGAAAATCCATCTTGACGATATAACCCTCGAATTCGCGGCGGCCGCATCCATCGTCGCAATTGCAGCGGAAAGGCCCGTTCACATAGAGCTTCAGGGAGCCTGCTTGCTCGGTGATGTCGAGGGTGACTTCCTTGCGAGCCTGTTCGAGCTTTTCCTTGGATTCCGCGCGGACAGACTTTT